>Ga0115007_10000860_pt1 | contig 19946 bp, 19 predicted proteins | sample ArcOceMetagenome_2_FD_87166 | JGI IMG/M metagenome (GOLD analysis project Ga0115007, IMG submission 87166) | Marine eukaryotic phytoplankton communities from Arctic Ocean - Arctic Ocean ARC135M Metagenome | ecosystem: Environmental > Aquatic > Marine > Oceanic | place: Arctic Ocean | collected...
CTAGTTTCAGCATATACATTATACCTACAGTAGTTCGCTGGTGAAATTGCTCTCCAGTAAGACCGTTGTATAATTGAGCAGATCCATTCACAGGAATCCCTGCAGATTTCACTCTCTCATCTATATCTGCTTCTGTAGCACCATCAAATATTGGAGTACCAAAGTTTAATCCTAACTCTGCTCCTGCCCAACCTAGTACAGTCTCATAGATCTGTCCTAAGTTCATACGAGAAGGTACACCTAATGGGTTAAGTACTATCTCTACAGGTGTTCCATCTGCTAGGTATGGCATATCCTCTTCTGGTACTATCTTAGCAACAATACCTTTGTTACCGTGACGACCAGCCATCTTATCTCCTACTTTTAGCTTACGCTTCTTAGCAAGATATACTTTAGCTAGTTTTAGGATACCAGTAGGTAATTCATCTCCTACACTGATAGTAAACTGCTCTCTCTTATATGTTGTAGAGATTTCAGTAAACTTATTTTTATAGTTGGTGAGTATTCTGCCTACGATTAGGTTTCTTTCTGCATCTGAAGTCCAATTGTTATAAGACACCGTTGCAAAATCTATAGTAGATAGATTCTTAAGAGTAAATTTAGTCCCCTTAGGTATCATATCTTCATAGTATACATTTTGTACACCTGCAGAAGTTTTACCAGAAACTACTTTGTATAGTTTTTCCAAAAGAAGAGCTCTTAATTTATCTAACTCGTTCAAGTGATCATTCTCAAGCTTAGTAAGCTTTGTCTTGTCCTCTGCCTTATTAGCTCTATCTTTCTTTCTTCTTACAAAAAGTTGCTTAGCGACTACCACACCTTCTTTAGATGGAGTTGCTTTAAGCGATGCATCTTTCACGTCACCAGCTTTATCCCCAAAAATAGCTCTAAGAAGCTTCTCTTCTGGAGAAGGCTCTGATTCGCCTTTTGGAGTTATTTTACCGATAAGGATATCACCTTCTTTTATTGTAGCACCTACACGGATTAGTCCGTTTTCGTCTAAATGTTTAGTAGCTTCTTCACTTACGTTTGGTATATCATTTGTAAGTTCTTCTATACCTCGTTTGGTATCACGTACCTCTACATCATGCTCAGTAATGTGAATAGACGTAAAGTAATCTTCCTTTACTACTTTCTCAGAGATTACAATCGCATCCTCAAAATTATATCCTTGCCAAGGCATGAATGCAACCTTTAGGTTTCTACCTAGAGCCAGCTCACCACCTTGAGTTCCGTATCCTTCACTTAGTACTTGACCTTCAGTTACCTTCTGTCCTTTAGTAACTATAGGTCTTAGGTTGACAGTCATATTTTGATTTGTACGTCTAAACTTAGTTAGATAATAAGTGCTAGTATCTCCTATGAAGGTAGCTATCATATCATTATCGGTTAAGTTGTACTTTATTCTTATCTCATTAGCGTCTACATATTCTACCACTCCTGTGCCTTCTGATAGAAGTTGAGTTCTCGAATCTTTAGCTACCTGAGCTTCAAGACCAGTACCCACTATAGGAGCTTCTGGGCTCATTATAGGTACAGCCTGACGTTGCATATTCGAACCCATCAAGGCACGATTCGCATCATCATGCTCTAAGAAAGGAATAAGCGATGCAGCTATCGATACAATTTGATTTGGAGCTACGTCCATATAATCAACCTTGTTTTTATCTTCGATAGGGAAATCTCCTTCAAATCTAGCTTTCACTAAATCATTTGTAAGATTACCTTTAGCATCTACTGGAGAATTAGCTTGTGCTATTATGTTATTGTCTTCTTCTTCTGCACTTAGATAAACTACATCTTCTTTTATTTTCACCTGCCCTTTATCTACTCTCAGATAAGGAGTCTCGATAAAACCAAGATGATTTATCTTAGCATGAACGCAAAGAGAAGAAATAAGACCAATGTTTGGTCCCTCCGGAGTCTCAATAGTACAAAGACGGCCATAGTGCGTATAGTGAACATCTCTTACTTCGAAACCAGCTCTCTCTCTCGAAAGACCACCGGGTCCAAGTGCAGACATTCTTCTTTTGTGAGTCACCTCAGCAAGTGGATTCGTTTGATCCATAAACTGAGATAGTTGGTTAGTACCAAAGAAAGAATTAATTACAGAAGATAATGTTCTTGCATTCACAAGATCAGTAGGTGTAAACACCTCATTATCTCTAATATTCATTCTCTCACGTATAGTTCTAGCCATACGAGCCAGACCTACACCAAACTGATTATACAATTGCTCTCCAACTGTTCTAACACGTCTATTACTTAAGTGATCAATATCATCCACATCAGTTCTAGAGTTTACTAACTCTACTAAATATTGGATTATAGAAATTATATCTTCATTAGTAAGGACTCTGATATTACTATCAATGTTCAATTCTAATTTCTTGTTTATTCTGTATCTACCTACCTCACCAAGATCATATCTCTTATCAGAGAAGAATAATCTTTCAATGATACCACGAGCAGTTTCCTCATCAGGTGGATCAGTGTTACGCAATTGACGGTAAATATGCTCTACCGCCTCTTTACCAGAGTTAGATGTATCTTTTTGTAAAGTGTTAAGAATAATTTGGAAATCATTCTTATCATCCGTTTCTTTACTTAAAATTATAGTTTTAACGCCAGACTCTATTATCTCAACAAGGTGATCTTCTTCTAACACAGTATCACGTTCTATTACTACTTCATTTCTTTCAATAGATACTACTTCACCAGTATCTTCATCTACGAAATCCTCTATCCAAGAGCGTAGTACTCTAGCAGCTAATCTGCGTCCTATTACTTTTTTAAGCCCAGCTTTAGTCACTTTAAGTTCCTCAGCTAGACCAAATAAGTCTAAAATATCTTTATCCGTTTCGTAACCTATTGCTCTAAGTAGAGTAGTTACTGGGAATTTCTTTTTACGGTCAATGTAAGCATACATGACGTTATTTACGTCAGTAGCGAACTCTATCCAACTTCCTTTAAATGGAATTATTCTTGCAGAATAAAGTTTGGTACCGTTAGTATGGTAACTCTGTCCAAAAAATACACCTGGGGATCTATGCAGTTGAGAAACAATTACACGCTCTGCTCCATTTATAACAAATGAACCTGTAGGCGTCATGTACGGCAATGTGCCTAGGTATACATCCTGCACTACTGTCTCAAAATCCTCGTGTTCTACGTCATTACAGCTTAATTTAAGCTTTGCTTTTAGAGGTACGGCATGAGTTAAACCACGTTCTATACACTCTTGGATAGTGTAGCGAGGTGGATCAACAAAATAGTCTAAAAATTCAAGAACAAAGATGTTTCGAGTATCCGTGATAGGAAAATTTTCACTAAATACTTTAAACAAACCTTCAAACTTTCTGTCTTCAGACGAAGTCTGAAGCTGAAAGAACTCTTGAAAAGATTTCAACTGTACATCTAAGAAATCTGGATAGTCAATCACCTTAGCGATTCTACCAAAATTTATTCTTTCGTTATATTTTGATGACACGGTTATTATATTATTGTGTTAATGGAAATGAAAAATTATAAAAACACCAAAAGACCCACTGAAAATCAGGGGCCTTTCGGATAGTTTATTTGTTAATATTACTTAAGTTCAACCTCAGCTCCTGCTTCTTCTAACGCTGATTTTAAAGATTCTGCTTCTTCTTTAGAAACATTTTCTTTAATCTCTTTTGGAGCTGCGTCTACTAATTCTTTAGCCTCTTTTAGACCTAAACCTGTAAGAGTCTTAACAGCTTTTACCACTTGTAGCTTAGCCGGACCTGCAGACTTAAGTATTACAGTAAATTCTGTTTGTTCCTCTGCTGCTGAATCTCCGCCACCTGCTGGACCTGCTGCTACTGCTGCTGGTGCTGCTGCTGGTTCGATACCATACTCATCTTTAAGGATAGTTGCTAATTCGTTTACATCTTTTACTGTAAGATTAACTAATTCTTCTGCTAGTTTTTTAATGTCAGCCATTTTGTTTTGTTTAAATTTTTGTGTTTTTTAATAATTAATTTTCTCTCTCGGCCAAAGTTTTTAGCAAACCAGCGATAGTATTTCCTCCACTTTGTAGTGCAGAAATAACATTTGTTGCTGGTGAACGTAACAGTCCGATGATTTCTCCAACGAGTTCGTCTTTTGTCTTAAGATCTACTAGTGTACCTAGTTGATCGTCGCCAATGAAAACGTCAGAATCGATGTAAGCACCTTTTAGTAACGGTCTATCGCTTTTCTTACGAAACTCTTTAATAGCGATAGCAGGTGATTTAGGATTGGAAGCAAATAAGAGTGCAGTTGTACCTACTAATGTGTCTTTAAGCTCTCCCCATTCGGTTCCGCTTTTTTCCAATGCTTTGTGCACAAAAGTATTTTTGATTACTTGCATTTTGACTCCATTTTTATGCAACAACTTACGTAAGTCGTTATTAGACGTTGCAGATAGCTTAGAACTATCAGTTACGTAAACGTACTGATATTCCTTTAAGTTTTCTATAAGCTCGTCTATTATAATATTTTTATCGTCTTTGTTCATTTCTGTAACTCTTTAAGAATTTATATAATTAAGAAAGTGTTTTAGGATCAACTTTGATACCTGGACTCATAGTACTAGACAATGTAAGACTTTGAATGTAAGCACCCTTGGAAGCACTTGGTTTAAGTCTTAATAATGTATCAACTAGTTCTTGAGCATTTTCATATATCTTCTCTTTCTCAAAAGATACTTTACCTACAGATGTATGTATAATACCAGTTTTATCAACTTTGAAGTCAATCTTACCAGCTTTAATATCTGTTACAGCTTTACCTATTTCCATAGTTACTGTACCACTTTTAGGATTCGGCATTAGATTTCTAGGGCCTAAAACACGACCTAATCTACCAATCTTTCCCATAACCGCAGGCATAGTTATTATAACATCAATGTCTAACCAGCCACCTTCAATTTTGGTAACATACTCATCTAAACCTACGTAATCAGCTCCAGCATCCTTCGCTTCTTGCTCTTTTTCTGGAGTTACAAGTGCCAAAACACGAACCTCTTTACCAATACCATGTGGTAAAGAAGTAGTACCTCTTACCATTTGGTTAGCTTGACGAGGATCTACACCTAATTTAACATCTAGATCTACAGATGAATCAAATTTAGTTTTTGTGATCTTCTTGATGATTTCACTTGCTTCTTGCAAAGTGTACATAGCATCCTTATCGTATTCTGATAAGGCTTCTTTTCTTTTTTTCGAAATTTTTCCCATTAATTTATATTCGATAATAATTAATTATCTTCCGGAAACTGTCCGGTTACAGTGACACCCATACTACGTGCAGTACCAGCTACCATTTTCATAGCACTACCAACTGTCATTGCGTTTAGGTCTGCCATTTTATCTTCGGCAATAGTTTTTACTTGGTCCCAATTTATCTTAGCAACCTTTACCCTATTTGGTTCAGCAGATCCACTTTTCTTTTTTGCAGCCTCTAAAATCTGAGAAGCTGCTGGTGGAGTTTTGATGATGAAGTCAAAAGAGTTATCCTGATATACAGTAATGACAACTGGCAAGACTTTACCTGCTTTTTCCTGTGTTCTACCATTAAACTGCTTACAGAAGTCCATGATGTTAACACCTTTAGCACCAAGTGCTGGACCAACTGGGGGTGCAGGATTAGCTGCTCCACCTTTCACCTGTAATTTTACGTATCCTTTTATTTGCTTAGCCATAAAGCTTATTCTTTTTCTACTTGTATGTAATTAAGTTCTAATGGCGTCTTTCTTCCAAAGATCTTCACCATTACTTTTAACTTCTTCTTCTCTTCATTGACTTCCTCAATGACTCCACTAAATCCTGTAAATGGACCATCTGTTACTTTAACAAACTCTCCTGCAATGAAAGGATTCAATGCACTTTCTCCTTCTTGGTTGCTTTCATCCACTTGACCAAAGATTCTATTAACCTCTGCTTGTCTCATAGGTGCCGGTTCACCATCTTGTCCTAAAAACCCAACAACACCATTTACAGATCTTATAGTAGGAACAACCTCACCTACCAAATGAGCATGAATTAAGATATATCCTGGAAAGTAACTTTTCTCACGAGAAGTCTTCTTTCCATTTTTAATTTCATAAACTTTCTGAGTAGGTATCAATATCTCAGGAACGTACTTTGTCAGCTTCACATGCGAAAGTTCAGACTCAATTATCGCCTTCACCTTCTTCTCAGATCCACTAATAGCACGAACTACGTACCACTTAAATTCATCCTGATTTTCTCCCATTGACACTACTTAAATTATACTTCTAAAAAGCTATACAGAATATCCATAATACCACCAAAAGCTTTATCAATTAGTAATATTACAATAGCAAATAGTATAGACGCAATGACAACAATAGTTGTACTGCTTCTAAGCTCTTCCCAAGTTGGCCAAGTTACCTTGTTTGTCAACTCGTCTGTTGTTTCTTTCCAGATTTCTACTATCCTACTCATATTATTTATTCTTGCACGGGTGGAGAGACTCGAACTCCCGGCACCTGGTTTTGGAGACCAGTGCTCTACCAACTGAGCTACACCCGTTTGTGCCTTATATATTTTATTACTTGATTACCTCTGTAACTTGACCAGCACCTACTGTTCTACCACCCTCACGAATAGCAAACTTAAGTCCTTTTTCCATTGCTACTGAATTGATAAGCTCAACTGTGATACTTACGTTATCACCTGGCATTACCATCTCAGTACCTTCTGGTAACATGATTTCTCCTGTTACGTCAGTTGTTCTGAAATAAAACTGAGGTCTGTACTTATTAAAGAATGGAGTATGACGTCCACCTTCTTCTTTTGAAAGTACATAAATTTCAGCTTTGAAATGAGTATGTGGTTTTACTGAACCTGGAGCTATGATAACCATACCTCTCTTAATGTCAGTTTTCTCAATACCTCTAAGAAGTATACCTGCATTATCTCCAGCTTGACCTCTGTCTAGAAGTTTTCTAAACATTTCAACACCTGTACATACAGACTTCATTCCTTCAGCACCCATTCCAATTATTTCAACCGGATCAGATACGTTTATTACTCCTCTTTCTATTCTACCTGTAGCAACCGTACCACGACCAGTGATAGAGAATACATCCTCTACTGGCATTAGGAAAGGAAGTTCAGTTAAACGTGGAGGTACTGGAATCCAAGAGTCAACGGCATCCATCAATTCTTGAACAGTAGCAACCCACTTCTCATCACCATTTAATGCACCTAGTGCAGAACCTTGAATGATTGGAGTATTATCCTCATCAAACTCATAGAATCCTAAAAGTTCTCTAATCTCAATTTCAACAAGCTCTAAAAGCTCCTCATCGTCAACCATGTCTACTTTGTTCATAAACACAACTAATCTAGGTACACCAACTTGTCTTGCAAGTAGAATGTGCTCTTTAGTTTGTGGCATAGGACCGTCAGTAGCGGCTACTACAAGTATAGCACCGTCCATTTGAGCAGCACCCGTAACCATGTTTTTCACATAATCAGCGTGACCAGGACAATCTACGTGGGCATAATGCCTTGCAAGTGTCTCATACTCAATGTGAGCAGTGTTAATAGTGATACCTCTTTCCTTCTCCTCTGGAGCTGAATCAATGGTACTGAAATCTGTTTTCTCTGCTAGTCCTTGACCAGAGAGTACAGAACTGATCGCTGCAGTCAGGGTAGTTTTACCGTGATCTACGTGCCCGATAGTTCCAATGTTTACGTGTTCTTTCGAACGATCAAATTTTGCTTTTGACATGATAAATTAAATTATTCTTTCTTTTTAATAATAAATGTAGAGCCAACGATGGGAATTGAACCCACGACCTCTTCCTTACCAAGGAAACGCTCTACCCCTGAGCTACGTCGGCTTATATAAAACTAACCTTTGCACTGGAGTAGAACAAGAGGAAACGAGAACACCCATTTCTTAACTCGAACTAAAACTGCAAAACAAATGTTTTGCACGCTTTTAGAGCTTACACCCAAAAGCATTGAGCGGGAGACGAGGCTCGAACCCGCGACCTACAGCTTGGAAGGCTGTCGCTCTACCAACTGAGCTACTCCCGCATTACATATCGCTTCTTTTTAATAGTGGGGAGAGTAGGATTCGAACCTACGTAGCCGAAGCAGCAGATTTACAGTCTGCCCCATTTGACCGCTCTGGTATCTCCCCATTAAAAAATTGAGCCGCCTATTGGACTCGAACCAACGACCGGCTGATTACAAATCAGCTGCTCTACCAACTGAGCTAAGGCGGCAATATGTTTAAAATCAACAGGTTGAATCAAAGAACTTTATACTTTTACTAATCCCGTCTGTTTTAAGGATTGCAAAGGTAAATTATTTTTCAGAAGTACAAATAGAATGAATGAAAAAAAGTCCTTTTTTTTTGCAGTAAGTAAATATGAAAGGAATTGTAAGGCTATTTAGCTCGAAACTAGCTTACCTTTATACCTCTTCAGCTGGGTCTTAAGTGACTCTATAGCTATATCTGTGGCTGCCTCGAAGGATTGAGATGACTCTTTCTGAATAAAACTGTTCTGCTTGGCATTTAGTTTGATTTCTATCTGCTTATTTTCTTTTACAGACGTGTTTTCTACTTTTAAAAACACCTGAGCGTCTTGTATGCCATCATAAAAGGTCTCTAACTTCTCTAATTTTTTCTCTATAAAACTCTTTAGCTTTTGATCTGCTTTGAAATGGATCGATTGAATTTGTGTGTTCATGGTTTTTTGTGTTTTTTATTATTTAATCTAATTTAAAACTAATCTGAGAAGGGATGAGTATCCTTATAAACTCTCTTTAGCTGAGCTATGTCATTATGAGCATATATTTGGGTCGCACTTAAGCTGCTATGGCCCAACAACTCTTTTATGGCATTTATATCTGCTCCATTCTGCAAGAGATGTGTAGCAAATGTGTGCCTTAGTATATGAGGGCTCTTTTGGTCAACAAAAGTACTAGATAAGAGTTTTTTGATTAAACTATACACCCACTTTTCTCTTAACTTCTCTCCGCCCAATTTACAGAAAATATATTTGCTGTCAATATCGTTTTCAGATTTTATTTTCAAAAATCGATGAATCTGCTGTAATATCTCACCTGTGAGCGGTATCAATCTTTCTTTATCGCCCTTACCTAAAACTTTCAATTCTGCCTTCGCTATATTTAGATTACCTGCCGTCAGACTAATTAACTCACTACGGCGAATCCCAGTATGATAGAAAGTAGCAATAATTATATGCTCTAGAGCAGTTGGGTAATCTATTATATCATTTTCTAGTCTTTCTAAGAGCTGAGACAATTCACTTACTTTTACATAACTGGGCAACCTGTTTTTCATTTTGGGCAGCTGAACCTCGAGCGAAGGCACTTCTGCTACCACTTTACTTATAGCCAGGAATCGAGCGTACGCTTTCACCGAGCTTACTTTGCGATGAATAGACTTACTGGCGATATTATTTTTAGATAATTCCCTCACCCACTTTCTGAGAGATTTATCATTTGGCACCTCAGGATTTTCTTCCTGGGCAGCAGAAAATGCAATGTACTGGGTTACATCTCTTACATAAGACTCGTGCGTATGCACGGAGTAGTTACGCTCTTTGAGCAGATAGTCTGAGAAAGATTTGATATAACGCAAAAAGGCACTCATAAAATGGTGCCTAAATTACTTATTTCGTGAAGAATAAAAAAGATAAATTCGAATATCCCTACTTAGGATTATTCAAAGATTGCTTGTATCTCGCTTTGATTACTAGCTTTCTTCTTTTTACAGAAGGTTTTGTAAACTGTTGTCTGTCTCTCAATTCCTTGATGACACCAGTTTTTTCAAACTTCTTCTTGTACTTTTTTAAAGCCTTATCGATCGTATCGTTTTCTTTTAGATTAATTAGTAACATTTCTTTTAAAGGACTGCAAATTTATAATTATATTTATTATTCGTACTACGTTATTTCAATATCTGACGAGAAATTACGATTTTTTGTATTTCTGACGTCCCTTCCCCTAAGGTACATAGTTTAGAGTCTCTATAGAATTTCTCTACAGGGAAATCTTTTGTATACCCATAGCCTCCAAATATCTGTACTGCCTCTGTACTTGCTCTTACTGCCACTTCACTAGCATAGTACTTAGCCATTGCACTTTCTTTGGTAAGTGGTTTACCCTCATTTTTAAGGTAACAAGATTGATCAATGAGTAATTGAGATGCTTCTATTTCTGTAGCCATATCTGCTAACTTAAAACTTATACCTTGAAAACTAGATATAGGCTGCCCAAACTGCTCTCTCTCTTTACTGTACTGCAATGCAGCTTTATAAGCTCCTCTTGCAATACCAAGCGACAAGGCTGCGATAGAAATTCTACCGCCATCTAATATCTTCATAGCTTGGATAAAACCCTCACCTACTTCTCCTAGCACATTATCCTCAGACACGAAACAATCTTCAAAAATCATCTCGGCTGTTTCAGACGCTCTCATTCCAAGCTTGTTCTCTTTTTTACCTCCTTTAAATCCTTCCGTACCACGCTCTACTATGAAGGCTGTGATGCCTCTACTATCTAACAATTCACCAGTACGTGCTAGTACTACAGCTACGTTACTAGAAATACCGTGAGTGATCCAATTCTTTGCTCCATTCAACACGTATCCACCATCTACTTTTTTAGCAATGGTTTTCATTCTTAATGCGTCACTCCCTGTATTAGGCTCGGTAAGTCCCCAAGCACCTATCCATTGACCAGACGCTAACTTAGGTAGGTACTTTTTCTTTTGATTTTCATTGGCAAAAGAAAGGATATGCCCAGTACACAAAGAATTATGTGCAGCTGTAGAAAGCCCTACAGATCCACATACTTGCGATATTTCATCTATTACAGCAGCATACTCAAAGTAGCCTAAGCCCGATCCACCATATTCTTCTGGCACTAAAATACCCATGAAGCCTTGCTCTCCCATTTTTCTAAAAACTTCTATAGGGAAATGCTGCGACTCATCCCACTCCATGATGTAAGGTCTGATATATTTTTCGGCAAAATCCTTTGCTGCTTGACGAACCATTATTTGAGATTCTGAATGACTGAAATTCATATTGTATTACAATTTAAGTTGAGCTGCAATTATACACCCTGAGACGTGCATATTGAAATTAGTTTAGGTCTAAATAGGGCAATAATCTACTAATGTTTTTACCTTGAAATATATGAAGCTCTTCTAGCTGCTTTGCTTCTGTAAAGCCACCGTGCTGGTCTATATAATTTACCACAGCCCTTGCTTCTTTGTAACTAAGATAGGGATGCTTGGCTAAATCTTCATACTCTAAAGTATTGATAGCTAATAGTTTCACACTCGTAGAGTCAAAAAACAACTGCGGTATAATGGTAGCAATGGTTTCAGGCGATAGGCCATATACCTCGTCTAATTGCACATTAGAATAAAACCCACCGAGTTCAGTTCTTCGCTCTATTATTGTTTTGGCATAGAACTCTCCTATTCCACTTACCGTCTGCAGCTCTTCTGGCGTAGATGTATTAATGTCTACCTGAACTACTTCTTTGGGCACAGACTCATAGTCGTTATTTCCTTTCCACTCCTGTTTTCCTTCGTATACGAAGCTATCTGGCAGCTGAATATAGGGTGCTAATTTAGCATACAGTTCTTCGTCGATACCATAGAGTTTCTTTAGATCATCTTTCTTATTATATACGCCTCCTTTTTTACGATAGTTTACTATGTTTTTCACAGCATCATAAGGCACACCTTTTTTTAATAATTCTTTAAATCCATCAGTATTAGGATTGAATGGAAGAAAATTTACCTGCTCCCGTACATATTTTCCTTCACTATATACCTTATCAAAAGACTTGCTGTCGCTTATACTCTTATCAATTTGAGCCTGAAAGTTAGCTATTTTTTGATGATCTACTTGCGGAGCTGCTTCTCCATAGTAGCTTACAAGGTAGTAATAAGAAGCAACAAGTATAAAAACAAAAAGGAGGGCAAATAAACCCCTCCTTTCAAAATTTGATATTTCTAAATATGATTTTATCTGCTTGAGCAAATACCTTAGTTAAATGCTGCTAACGTCTCTGCTTTGTACTCACCTGCGGCAAGCTTCCCTTTTATATCTTGGAACGCTTTGATAGTTTCCGCCACATCTTCTAAAGAGTGTGCTGCAGTAGGAATAAGTCTAAGCATAATAACATCTTTAGGCACTACTGGATATACTACTATAGAGCAAAATATATTATAATTCTCTCTTAGGTCACGAGTAAGGTGTGTAGCCTCTGGCACGTTACCTTTTAGTATAACTGGAGTAACACACGAAGTGGTAGAACCAATATTAAATCCTTCTTTTTTCAAACCACCTTGCAATGCATCTGTAATTTTCCAAAGGTTTGCTTTGTGCTCTGGTTGAGTTCTAAGCATTTCTAATCTTTTTAATGCTCCTTTTACAAAAACCATTGGCAATGACTTGGCAAATATTTGAGAACGCATACTGTATCTCAGATAGTTGATCATCATTTTATCGCCTGCTATGAATGCTCCTATGGAAGCCATAGACTTCGCAAAAGTAGAGAAGTAAACATCTATACCATCTTGAATGCCTTGTGCTACGCCTGCTCCTTCACCGTTCGGTCCTAAAGTACCAAAACCGTGAGCATCGTCTACCATTAATCTAAAACTAAACTGAGACTTCAGAGCTACTACTTCTTTTAATGAGCCTTGATTTCCGCTCATTCCAAATACACCTTCTGTAATCACTAAAACGGCACCACCTTGTTCGTTGGCCATTTTTTCTGCTCTTACTAATTGGCGTTTTAGGTTTTCAATATCATTATGACCATAAACGAAACGCTTACCTTGATGTAGTCTTACACCATCTATTATACAAGCGTGAGATTCTGCATCGTATACTATTACGTCTCTTCGGTCTACTAACGCATCTATAGCCGATAATATACCTTGATATCCAAAGTTAAGCAAGATTGCATCTTCTTTTTGCTCAAACTCGGCAAGTTGTCTTTCTAACTCCTCGTGAGGATCTGTATTGCCAGACATCATACGTGCTCCCATTGGGTATGCACATCCATAAGCTACAGCTGCATCAGCATCTGCTTTTCTTACTTCTGGATGATTGCCTAATCCTAAGTAGTTATTCAAACTCCAGTTTAACACTTCTTTACCCCTAAAAATCATTCTAGGTGCTAGCTCCCCTTCTAACTTCGGAAACGTATAGTAGTGATGTGCTTCATCTGCAAACTGACCCAACGGGCTTTTTTTTGCAGCAATTTTTTCAAATAAATCCATTAAATATTACCTTAATTTGATGCAAATTTAACAGGATTAATCACCTTATCACAACTCAAACAGCTCGAGTATTTAAAAGATATTCGCATATCAGTCACATCTACGGCAGAATATCTTTTGTAACTATATCGTTAACCCTGCGTATTAACATAAAAAAAACGTAAATTTGCAGCTATTTTCATTGAAATATTTACTATACATATTAATAGCAGTTACAGCAATCAGTTGCTCTAACTATCAAAAAGTTCTAAAAAAAGGTACGCCAATGGATAAGTTGGAAGCCGCTAAAAAGTACTACCAAAGTAAGGACTATGTGCGAGCTCTCTCTTTATTCGAAGAGCTTTTGGGTCTATACTTTGGAAAACCTGAACGAGAAGAGATCTACTACATGTACGCGTATTCTTACTTCGGAAATGCTGAATATCTATTAGCTGGCTATCACTTCAATAACTTTTCTGTAACCTATGCTTTGAGTGATAAGAAAGAGGAAGCCACCTACATGTCGGCACAGTGCAAGTTCAAAAAATCTATGCCCTATGAGCTAGATCAAACGCAGACTAAGAATGCCATCAGTGCTTTACAAAGTTTTATAAATCAATATCCTAACAGTACCTACGTGTCTAACTGCAATGACAAGATAGATATACTCCGTGCTCAGATACTAAAGAAAATATACGAAAGTGCTAAACTATATCACAGCTTGGGATATTATAAGAGTGCTATGGTATCTTGTAGCAATGCTATAGACGATTATCCAGATATGATAAACCGTACCGAGTTGAGTTTTTTAATAGTGGAGGCATCATACGAATACGCTAATAATAGTATAGAAAATAAGCAAGAAGAACGCTACTTAGATACCTTAGATAGGATAGCCACATTTAATAAAGAGTTTGCTAAAACTGGTGAATACACTAAGGAAATAAACAGAATTAAAGAAAAAACCGAAGCTCAACTAGCGGAGGTTAAAAACATTAAATAACATAAGAATTATGACTAATAACGAAGTAGAAATTCCAAATTCAACTATCACTCGCGACACACGTGAGTTTAGTGACCGTACACATAACTTGTATGAGTCTGTTGCAATAATCTCGAAAAGAGCTAATCAAATTTCTTCTACAATGAAAGAAGAACTAGTAGCTAAACTAGATGAGTTTGCATCTGAGCACGATAACTTAGAAGAGATTTTCGAAAACAGAGAGCAAATAGAAATATCTAAGTATTATGAAAGTTTACCAAAAGCAACTATTGTAGCTATTGAAGAATTTTTAGCTAATAAAGTTTATTTCAGAAATCCTGCAAAAGAAGAGTCTAAATAACAAAAAAATACTTCTTGGAATAACTGGTGGTATAGCGGCCTACAAGGCCTCTACACTCATTAGACTATTCGTAAAGAATGGTGCTGAAGTACGAGTAATTTGCACACCTAGTGCTCTAGATTTTGTTACTCCACTTACACTTTCTACCTTATCAAAAAATGCGATTTATTCGCATTTTTTTGTGAAAGAAACTGGAGAATGGACCAATCACGTAGAGCTAGGTAAGTGGGCAGATTTATTCGTAGTAGCTCCATGTACAGCCAATACTATGGCAAAAATGGCCTATGGATATTGCGATAATCTATTACTAGCTACGTATCTATCTGCAGACTGCCCTGTATACTTTGCCCCAGCTATGGACTTAGATATGTACATGCACCATACCACCACTACACACATAGAAACCTTAGTTAACAAAGGGAACATACTGCTTCCTGCAGGTACGGGTGAGCTGGCAAGTGGATTAGTAGGCCAAGGCAGAATATGCGAACCAGAAGACATACTGGAGTGGATAAGCACTCGGCTAGCTACGGTACAATCCTTTAGCAATAAAAAGATACTTGTAAATGCTGGCCCTACTTACGAAAAACTAGATCCCGTACGCTTCATAGGTAACTATAGTAGTGGCAAAATGGGCATAGCGATAGCCAATGAGCTACAAGCCAGAGGTGCAGAAGTACATTTAGTCCTAGGACCTACCAGTGCATCTAACATACACTCCAGCATAGCAACCACTCACATAGAAAGTGCTGACGAAATGTATGAAGCTTGCAATGCTATATTCCCATCTTGCGATGCGGCTATACTATCTGCAGCAGTAGCAGACTATAAGCCGGCCACTATGGCTGACCAAAAGATTAAGAAAAAGACAGAGGAATATACTCTGGAACTAATCAAAACAAAGGATGTATTAAAAAGCTTGGGAGCTATTAAGCAACCAAAGCAAGTGCTCATAGGTTTCGCTTTAGAAACTCAAAACGAATATGATAATGCATTGACAAAGCTAGAGAAGAAAAACCTAGACTTCATCGTTCTAAACTCGATGAATGATAAAGGTGCTGGCTTTGGTAAAGACACTAATAAAATAACCATTTTAGAAAAAGGTGGCAAAAGCCATACTTTTGACACTAAACCTAAAACCGAGGTGGCCAAGGATATAGCTACAGTGCTAGAACAATATATATGAAATACGCTTTTATAACTTTACTCCTTATGCTATCTGTGTGCACCAAGGCACAAGATCTACTATGCAATGTGCAGGTAAACTCAGATAATATTCAAGCCTCTAACAAAGAGATTTTTGAAGATTTACAAAATGCTATAACGCAGTTTATGAATCAACGCAAGTGGATAAGCGACAAGGTGCAACCGCAAGAAAAGATCAACTGCAACTTTGTAGTCAATATCACAAGTTTCAGTATAGATAAGTTTCAAGCTGAGGTAAACGTAACCAGCAGTAGACCCGTATATGGTACTACGTATAATACACCCATGTTCAATCATTTTGATCAGGATTGGTCCTTTTCATATGCACAGTTTCAGAATTTAGACTATCAGGAGAATGCTAATATAATGTCACTCACTACCCTATTGGCTTTTTATGCCAATCTAATCATAGGTACAGATTTTGACTCCTTTCACCCAGATGGAGGGACTCCTTATTTTAACAAAGCTCTGCAAATAAGAAACGTAGCACAAAACACAGCTGGATGGAATCCAAGTGATGGCAGAGGAAACAGAAATAGATACTACATCATAGACCAGTATTTAGACGATAGGTTTAAGCCATTTAGAGCTGCCAACTACCAATATCATATAATGGGAATGGACAAGTTCAAAGATGACAATGACGCTGCTAGAAAAGAGATCTATGCCGCTTTAGAAAAGATACGAACTATTCAGGAGAGATTACCCAATTCTGTGGTATTCAAAATATACTTCAATGCTAAGCGAGAAGAATTAATCAATATTTTCAAGCAAGCAGATCTAGGCCTAAAAAACAGAGCCATAGAATTACTGAGTAAGTTAGACCCAAGTAATGTGACTAACTACGATAAAATAAAAATGTAGGCTAGCCTACAAATTCCATCTCAAAGCTTTTTCTAAGCTCTTCTCCTACGGGGATACTTATTATTCCTGTCTTGTTTTCTAGGTTTTTATCGTGTGTGGTAAAGTCGGCTAAACCTTGCCATGGTTCTAAGCATACAAAGGGAGCAGCAGGCTTAGCCCAAATACCCAAATAGGGGAATTCACTGATATTCATCTTCACTTCATAAGAAGAATGCTTATGCTTCAGACTTACATATGTAGATTTCAAGTCTTGAAAAATGAGAGCATCATTATCGAAAGTAGTATCGTCTAATTCAATTTTATTCAGGTCTATTACATTCACCAGTTCTTCATTGATATACGGACCACTTAGTTGATTACTCTTCACTTTTTCGTCTTCACTAAACTCAATATAAAAATCTGAAACAGGACCTGCATTAAAAGCAGGATGTCCACCCACAGAAGTGAGCACGGGCTTGGTATCATCGTTTATGGTCCTATAGGTCTGCGTGAGTCTATTTTCTGTTAGAGTATAGGTCACCAATAAAGTAAACATAAACGGATAGCTTTTTAATGTCTCCTCAGAATGTAGCAGCACAAAACATATAGAGTGCTCACTCTGGTGCAGCATATCAAAGGACAAGTTTCTAGCGAATCCGTGATGAGCTAATGGATACGTCTTGTCTTCATAGATATACTCAAGATCTAGCAAACTACCCACAATAGGAAATAGATTAGGAGCGTGGCGTGGCCATACTGGCTCTGCTTGCCATATAAACTCAGTCCCATCAGTATTCACCACCGAGCATAGCTCCGCTCCTAGCCTATTTATAGTAACAGTAAGGTGCTCATTATGTATGGTGTATTGATTTAGCATATAAGATGCAATAGTAAGGAAAAAGAAGATTCTATTTAAGAGCCTTCAACCTATAGATAACATTGCCTGGCAATACCTATTGGAGAAATACTCAATCTTTTCTAAATAAAAAGTCACCACCTTTCGGTAGTGACTTTGTGGAGAATATCGGTCGCAACCACTACTATATAATGTATTGATATTTATAACTTTACAGCCTTAAGAAAAATACGGGTGAAACATTTTTGATTCGAATCCAGACTACTCTCGAATGTGGAGAAGTTCGACTGCGGAACTCTATTTAGTCAGGATAGCAGGCCGAAATTTTATTTCTTATATTTGATGATTATAAAAATAAATAACACCACTATCCATAGCCAATTACATACGTTTGTAAACGTTTGCAAATGGCAAAACAGATAAGGGATATATGTACCGATCACATATACAAGTGTTAGCTGTAATAATAAAATGAAAAAAATACTTATCTCCATTCTGGCGACTACAGCCTTATTTAACTCAGGGTACTCTCAAACATTTATTAGCCAAACCATACAGTATGATGGTTTAATAAGAGAATATAGCATTTATGTTCCAGCAAGTTATGATGGAACTACAAATTTTCCTTTGCTATTTAATTTACATGGAGGAGGTGGTACAAATTCCGATTGGCAAGCAGCTTCCGACATGAGACCTATTGCCGACACTGCTAATTTTATTCTAGTTTATCCCCAAGCGCGTCCTGACCCAAGTGACGGAAGCTCTTTTAACTGGATTCCTAAAGTCCCAGGTACTTTTGATGATGTGCCCTTTTTTAGTTCATTGATAGATACGATTGCTAGTAATTATCAAATAGATCAGAATAAAATATATGCTTGTGGGTATTCCTTAGGAGGAGATATGACCTTTGAACTTGGATGTAAGCTCAATAACAGAATTGCAGCTATAGCTCCAGTAGCCAGAACCATGCAAGCCAATCCAAATGGTTTTTGCTCTCCGGTGCATCCCACTGGAGTTCTTACAATACTTGGTACGGTTGATTTGGTTTCTCCATACAATGGAATCGTATTTGGTGGTATAGAATATTATATTTCCGCAGCAGCAACACATAGCTATTGGGCAACGCATAACAATTGTGTCACAACTGCTACCATGAATACTGTAAGTCCAAGTGTTGAACGATATACTTGGTCCACTACACCAGGTTGTGCCTACGTGGAGGAATTAAAAGTGATAGGAGGAGGACATGATTGGCCTGGAAGTTTTGGAAATATGACGATTGATGCGAATACAGAGATCTGGCAATTTGTTTCACGTTATGACATCAACGGTTTAATTGGCTGTACAACCACATCTATCTACGAAAATAATGGACAGCCTGACAATTATAAGGCGTTTCCAAATCCTTTTAATCATGAGCTTACGATTGAACTAAAATCTGCACAATCCAATGATTTTTCGATATACAATGTTATTGGAGAATTAGTAACCAGTGGTAAATTAAATTCTCAAGTTAATACAATCGATTTGTCTTCATTAGCTCCTAATGTTTATATTTTGAATATTGAAAATCAATCCATAAGGCTAATAAAAACAAAATAAAAGTGCATAACAAAAGCTAAACTGCATTAAAACGCAGTTTAGCCAAACCGTTGTGTGTAACAAAAAAGAAGTAAATGAAACCAAATTTAGTATTACTATTCACCTTAGGTCTTGCCCAACTGATTTTAGGCTGTTCTCAACTGGAAAAGTCTAAAACAGAACAAAAGGAAGCAGAAACGAATATTGAACTAAAAGACAATTGGTACTACATTAACGGAGAAAAATTTTTTATTAAAGCAATCGGATACGAAATAGGTGCAAGGCCAGGACAGCATCCTTATGAAGATGAAAAGAAAGATCATTTGGAGTTAATGAAATTTGATCTCGAGAACATTAAAAAAGGCGGTTATAATACGCTAAGAACTTGGAGTCAATTTTCTGAAGCACAATTAAAACTTGTACAAGAATCTGGTTTAAAACTTATTATGGGATTAGAAGTTAATCCAGAAGAAGATTATAGGGATCCTAAATTCATAAATCATTGCAAGATACAGCTTGAAAATATTTTAACATATGCACCAAAATATGATTGCATAATTACGTATTTAGTTATTAACGAACCTCAAACTGATCATATTCATAAGGTTTCTGCCAAAGCGTTTAAAGACTTGATGAAAATGATGGTAGATAAGATTCATGAGAATCATCCTAATGTACCAGTAACACTTTCTGCAAATGCTATGATTAGTGATTATATGGATGAAAGTATGTATGATGTATACGCTTATAATTGTTATGGCTACAATGAAGGCCAAACAGCAACAATGGGATTTAGAGATTATATTAAAGGTTTA
>Ga0115007_10000862_pt1 | contig 19907 bp, 14 predicted proteins | sample ArcOceMetagenome_2_FD_87166 | JGI IMG/M metagenome (GOLD analysis project Ga0115007, IMG submission 87166) | Marine eukaryotic phytoplankton communities from Arctic Ocean - Arctic Ocean ARC135M Metagenome | ecosystem: Environmental > Aquatic > Marine > Oceanic | place: Arctic Ocean | collected...
GTGATCCAGATTCAAATGTAACCGTTTGTAAATTTGTTGAGTTAGCAATAAATACATTTCCAATAGTTACAACACTTTTTGGAATATTAATAGATGTTAATGAAGTACAATATCTGAATGCATCTGAACCAATCGATGTAACAGTTTCAGGAATATTTATAGATGTTAATGCGGAACATTCATAGAATGCATATGAATCAATAGTGGTACATTGAGAGTTGGAATCAAATGTAACAGTTACTAAATTACTACTATACTGAAAAGCATAATTCGGTATACTTGTAACATCACTAGATACTATAATTTCAGTTTCATCATTATAATTAGTATATGCATTAGTTGATGATAATGTAAACGTAGAACTCATAATATATTATAATGATAAATAAAAATAAAAATAAACAATAAAAATAAATATTGATTTATATATTATTATTTTTATTTTTATAGGAAATTTATTTGAATATTAATTTTTAGAAACATATAATTCTAATTCACTAATAGGACATGTATTATAATTGCCTTTAAAATTATTTAATTTAATAAATTTCGGCTTAGACATATTATGAGTTTTATAAAAGATGTAATTTCCATATTTACCCTTTCTAATACTAGTGTTTTCATTTATTTCTCTAATAAATGACGTTGCTGTATTAGTAGTAGGAGCTGATTCAATATATTTAATAATATCTTCTATCTTTAATTCGTTAATTTCCTTTTCAATATTATTTAAAGATTTATTATTCTCTCCCCATGTAATATAATTACCATACTTACCAGTTTTCAACATAACATCATGGTCCTTATATTTACCAATAGTTTTATTAGAAGAATTGGATTCAATAATTTCTTCAATCGTATATTCGCCATTTTTTAATTTTTCTAAATCAATATCTTTTTTAACATTTAAGAATACCGCATTATCCTTATCGCCTTTTTTGATAACTGGTCCATATTTACCAATCATATAGGTATGTTTATCGTCAATATGAATAATTTGTTTATCTCCATTTCCATCATCTAAATCTTTTGAACATTCATCAATATCCGTTAAACATTTTCTACATAAATTATGCCATATTTTGTTACCTTTGGCAATAATATCTAAATCAGTTTCCATATTTTTTGTATATTCATAATTAAATAACTTTTCATAATGTTTTAAAAGAAATTCTAATACAATAATACCTAATGGTTGAACTACCAGTTTATTTTTTTCATTTCCGAATTCTCTTTCATCTTCTATTTCTGCTAGTTCATCTTTAACTAATTCATAATCAACACATTTAATTTTTTTCCCTTTTACATTCTCCTTTTTAACATATCCTCTTTCTTGAATTTTTTCTAAAAGTGTTGAGAAAGTAGATGGTCGTCCAATACCTTTTTCTTCTAATAATTGAATTAATTTAGCCTCAGTGTAATGTGATTTTAAATCTTTAACACTGACTTTTGCTATAATTTTATTATAATTAACAATTGCTTTATTTTTAAGAGTCTGGAGAAATTGATATTCAGGATTTTCTTTATCATATCCTCTTACAATCTTCCAACCAGGAAAATTAACCAGTTCAGAATTATATTTATATTCTTTTTCCATAGGAGCAGTGATTTTGGCACTAATCGAATAATATAACGCAATCGACATACAACTTTCTACAGTAACCGACCATATTAAATTATACATACGTTTTTCTTTAGATGAGAATGAATCATCAATTTTTTCCATAGTAACATTCGTTGGTCTAATAGCTTCATGTGCTTCTTGAGCATTATTTTCTTTTTCTTCCTTTTTTTTAGATTTTTTTTTAGGTTTTTCAACATTTCTTTCAGATAATCTATTTACATCTGTATGTAAATATTTGTCACCATATTTAGTTTTAATAAATTCTCCTGCTTTTTCAATAAATTCTAGACAAAATGTAGTGCTATCTGTTCTCATATAAGTGATAAGACCAGCTTCATATAATTTTTGACATATAGACATTGTATCTTTTGGAGAAATATTAAGTTCACTTGATGCTTTTTGTTGTAGGGAACTCGTAGTAAAAGGGATTGGTGGATTTTTAGTAGTTTCTTTGGGTTTAGAGCAATTATAAATATGGTTAAATTCTACAGATTTTTCTAAGAACTGTTCCATGGTGTTTGTAGAAGTGTTTAAAGCGATTATTTCAAAACTATGATTTAAAGAGAATTGTAAATTCATCTGACTAAAATATCCAGTCGTATTATATACTTTTTTTCCAGGTGAATCGTCAATATCTTTTTGATTATCATACACTAGTCTAAGAGCAGGAGTTTGACATCGACCAGCAGATAATCCATCTTTAGATTTTCTTGAAATATTTTTCCATAAAATAGGACTAATTTTGTAACCAACTAATACATCAAGAATCTGTCTGGCTTGTTGAGCATGGATAATATTCATATTTAATGTAGTAGGATTAGCAACAGCTTTTTCTAAAGCCGGTTTTGTAATTTCATGGAATATAATTCGTTTAGTAGTTAGTGGTAATTTAAATACTTCGCAAATATGCCACCCAATTGCTTCACCCTCTCTATCATCATCGGAAGCAATAAGAACATCATTCGCATTTTTTAATAAATTCTTAATTTTATTAATTTGTTGTAATTTTGTTTCTAATAAATTAAAATTAGGTTTAAAATTATTATCAATTTCAATACTTTTAATACCATTCAGTTCTTGGATATGTCCAAAACAGGCGATACATTTATAATTAGGACCTAAATATCCTTCAATTTTACTGCACTTAGCAGGAGATTCTACAATTAATACTGTATAAGACATTTTTATTTTTATAATATTATAATTAATTGTATAATATTATATTTCAATTTTAATTTTAATTATTATTGTTTTTATTTTTAAATTCTCTCCACGAAATAGGTTTAATAGGTTTTTCTTCTTCTTTTTTCTCATATTGTTCATTTATTTTATCAGCCTTTTTTAAAGCACTATCAATATATATATTTTTTAATAATTTACCAACTTCAAAAGAACCTTCATGTTGGTCTACGTCACCTTCTTCAATTGAATATAATACGTTTATTAAACGTTCTAAAATTTGTAAATTGATTTCATCTTTTAAAACTTTATTATATATATCAGTATAGTTATTGAATAAAAAACTACATTTATTTGTACACATAGAATCAAAAGACTCAGGATTTGATTTAGCTAATAATTTATTATCTTGTTTTAATTTTAGTAACATATCAACATCGGCTAATATTTTTTTACTATGTTTTAGTTTTCTGATATCTTGCGTATTGTTTTGACTATCATTCGCTTGAATCATTTTTTGTAATTGTAATCTTTCTGAATCATTCATTTTAATTTATATTTATATATAAAAAATTATTTTTAAACTTTTCTAAATATAATATATAATGTCATTACCTCATCAACAATCGGAAAGTGGAGGAATTATACCAGTTCAAAAAGTGCCATTACAACAAGGAGCATCAAGTGAAAGAGAGTCTGCATTAATATATAGAAATAACCAAGTTGATAAACAGAATCATATGAATAAAACGTTAAGTGGTGGTAAAAAAAATAATAAAAAAAGACGAACACTAAAAGGTGGGTCAATGGTAGTTCCATCATTTTCACAAAGAGGTCCGCCTGTATCTGCAATTAGTGCTAGTCAACATAGTCAACAAACTAATAGTATAAATAGTCAATCAAATGCTAATGCTGCTTGTGATAAATGTATTGGTGATGCATCAAATACTCCTACATGTCAATCACCTGCTTGTAATCCTCAAGCAGGTGGTAGTAGTTGTGGAAATGCAGGATTAATTACGACCGGAGGAAGTTGGGGATGTATGAGTGGAGGTAACACAAAATCTAGAAAATCTAGAAAATCTAGAAAATCTAACAAATCTAGCAAATCTAGCAAATCTAGCAAATCTAAAAAATCTAACAAATCTAGAAAATCTAGCAAATCTAACAAATCTAGAAAATCTAGAAAATCTAAAAAATCTAGAAAATAAAATAACTATATAAAGTAATATGAGATCAAGTGATATTACTTTATCATTATTTATAATTTTAGTATTTGTATTTATGTATTTTTATAATATTTTAGCTGTAGGTATTAAAAATATTGAAAATAATTGGTCTCAGTATAGATGTAACCCAACTATAATGCCTTTTGCAGGAACATTTGGACATGATGTTATGAGCAATTTTACATATTGTATTCAAACAATGCAAGGTGACTATATGGGAACCTTATTAGAACCATTGCATTATTTAACAGGATTAATGGGTAATATAAGTGGAGGATTAGCCGAATCCATACAAGATATTAGATCATTTATAAGTGTATTTAGAAATTTTATATCATCAATAGTTCAAAGTATTTTTGGAGTATTTTTAAATATATTAACACAATTTCAAGTTATTTTAATTAAAATGAAAGATATGATGGCAAAATTTGTAGGTATAATGACAAGTATGATGTTTATATTACAAGGAAGTGTAATGACAATGAATGCTACATGGAATGGGGCACCAGGTCAAATGGTTAGATTAATGTCTAAAATGAAAATTTAAGAAATAAATAAAATTATTTATTATACAAATAGTATATACTATAAATATGGATATGAATAATAATTATAATGTAATAAATAAATTATACAATAAAGCAGGTTTTTTTGAAAGATATGGTGGAACAATAATTATAGTAGTTGTAGTAATGTTAATTTATTTTTTAGCAATATCTTATTATTATGTATATAATAATATTCAACCTATAAAAGGAGATTGGGTTAATCAACGTTGTAAACCATCTGTTATACCATTTGCTGGTTTAATTAATCCTCCTCCCCCAGAAAAAATGAGTGCATTCGAATTTACACAACAAAATTTTTCAAGTTGTATTCAAAGCATATTAGGTGATATTATAGGAGTATTTTTAGCTCCATTTTATTATTTAATACATGTATTAACTAATACATTTGAAATAATTAATGAATCAATACAATCTATTAGAAAAATATTAAATTCTATTCGTAATGCGGTTGGTGGTGTATCAGGAGAAATAATGGGTAAAATATTAAATTTTATGATACCACTTCAACAAATAATAATTAAAGTGAGAGATACAATGAATAAATCACAAGGTGTAATGACAGCAAGTATATATACACTATTAGGAACTTATGATACACTTATGTCAATTGTTAAATCAATTGTTAAAATTATATCAACAATTTTACTTTCATTAGCATCTATTATAGGTATATTATTTATTATACCATTTGGATTAGGAATGCCTGCAGCTATACCGTTATTGGTAATATTTATAATGATTTTAGTACCAGGTATGATGGTGTATATAGTTCAAGTGTTAATTTTAAAACAAATGACTAGTCCATTTCCTAATATACCTCATTGCTTTTGTGAAAATACAAAATTGAAATTAATAAGTAATGAAGAAATAGAAATAAAAGATTGTGAACCTGGAATGATATTACAAGATAATAATGTAATTACATCCGTATTAAAATTAGTAAATATAGGCGAAACCTTTTATAATTTAAATGGAGTTGTATGTACCGGAGAACATAATGTTAAATTTGAAAATAAGTTTGTTAAATTTGAAAATAATTGGATTAAAGTAAAAAATCATCCAGATAGTCTAAAATTAGATAACCAATATAATTATATTTATTGTATAAATACAAGTAAGAAATATATTAAAATAAATAATACTATTTTTAGTGATTGGGATAATTTAGATGAATTACAATTGAATGAAATTAAAAAAAAATGTATGGGTAAATATTTACCTCCAAAATTTATTTTATCTGATATTCATAAATATTTAGACGGAGGATTCATAGAAAATACACAAATCAAATTACAAAATGGTAATAATATTAATATTAAAGATGTGAACTTAAATGATATATTATCTCACGGTGAACGTGTAGTTGGTCTAGTTAAAATTAATGCCCAAGATTTAAATATAATGAGATATCCATTTATAGATGGTTCTAATATAATAGGAGGACCAAATCTTAATATATGTGATAATACTTTAGGACGAATTATCAATACCCTAGATATGAATGGAGTTGATAACAAGATGTGTGATAAATATATATATAATTTAATAACAGATAAATATACATTCCATGTTAATGGAAACAGATATTATGATTATAATGGTTGTATTGATAATTTTCTAGATTTAGAAAAAGTGCGATTATTAAAAGCAAAAATTAATTTTTATATATAAATTATATATAATATGGATTTAAAGATTTTGGGGTTTTCTTGTCGTTTAGAAATTATAATTACTTGTTTTATACTTGGTTATATATTAGGGGGTCATTTGTTATGTTCATGTAGTAAAATTGGGTTACAAGAAGGTATGGCTATGATGGGAACAGCATTAGATTGGACAATTGGTGAAGGTCAAAATAGTTCTTGGAGATCAAAAGGTAATGATTATGCCAAAAATATGGGATATAGCGAATCTAAAACAAAATATTCTCAATATAAAGGTACTCCTGTTCCTTTAGCTGAAGGAGAAATGTTAATGTTTAAAAATAATGAATTTAAGCCCGAGTGTTGTCCTTCAACATATACTTCTAGTACTGGATGTGCGTGTATTTCTCAAGAACAAGTTGGTTATATTAATGAAAGAGGTGGTAATCGTACTATCACGCCTAGTGAATATTAAATTATAACTTATAATAATTAATTTTTTTAATTATTATATTTTTTTATCATAGTCATATTAATCATGAAGAGACTATTATTTTAACTATAGGTAGGATGAATCCACCTACAACTGGACATTTGTTACTTATAAAAGAAATGATTTATAAAGCGGTTGAAGATAATTTAACTCAAATAAATATTATTTTGTCTCATAGTGAAGACATATTTTTACACCCTTAAAACAGTTATAGTAATTATAATATTATATGTTTTAATACATGATTATCTAATTCAGGTATACATCCTTGGTCATATGTTTTTAAACAGTATACAATTGATATTTTAACGGAATTCTGGCTTTTATCAATTAGTCCGTTATAGTTCTTTGTTTTGATTGTATATGATAAATGTATATAATGATTATTTATTTTACATATAATTAAATTTAAGAATAATCCATTATAACTCGTAATATAGTACGTTAATGTTAAACAATCTGTTATTAAAAGCATATTATACATTGTATGAATCAGTCTAAATTTAATATCTTTATATTGAATTTTTTTCATGTTTCTTGTTACATGTAAGCATTTATTCGAAAGATTATTGAGTTCTTCATTTGAAAAAGGTATATCTATTTTTTTATATTTTTTTAAATATATATATTTTAATAAATAATGACATACACAATCAGATAATCTACGAATCGGAGATGTAAAATGAGAGTATTCAGGCATTCCGACTAAATCATGTGAACTATTTTTTGATAAATATTCAGCTTTGATTCCATTCGTTATAATTTCATTCAATAATTCATTACCAGATTTATTATACATATTAGATAATAACTCTTTTGCTTCACACGTTCTAAAAAATCCTTTCCCATCTAAATTTAATTTTAGATATTCTCCTACAAATGAATTGGCTAATATAGCAAACTCAGCAATCATTTGTTTAATTTTAACTTCATATTCATCACTTTTATAAAGATATGGAAGTCCGTTTATATAATTCGGATAAGATTGTGATAACTCGTTTAATTTTATACCAATTGTTTTACCACCTCTTATTTTTTGTAAAGCATTACTTATCCTAAGACCTGTATATATGACTTGATTGGAATAAATTTGCGCACACGCTGATTTATATGATAGTGCATTTTTTTTATTAACCTTTATTTTTGTAAATAATAATTGAATATTATCAGGATAATATGTGTCCTCGTTAATATTCATTAATATAGTTATGGATGCTTTTATATTTCCTTGATAATTATCCATTAAACTGGCTTTTTCCATTATTTGGTCTGGAATCATATGAATAGGATGTCTATTGGAAGGATAATGTGTAATTACTTTATCAACAATATCAATCCATAAATTAGATTTAAGACTAATATATTCAGTCGGATCCGCTATATGTATAGCTAAATAAAGAACTTTTTTTTCTTTATAAATACTAAAAGCATCATCTGCGTCTTCACAACCTTCAGGGTCAATACTAAATACGTCTAAATGTGTTAAATCAACTCTATTTGGTATACTATAGTTATGTGGTAGTTTATTATTTTCAAATAAAAAATTTAAATCTACATTTTCTTTTGGTCTATATAAATTTTCTATATAATGTGTGTAATTTATTTCGTAATTTTTATTTTCATTCATCATTATATGTGAGTAGTGATATAATATTTAAATACATTTATTATATCATATATGCTTTGTAAAATATAATGAATTATAACATTTAACTATCTGAATTATCTGTATATTGACATATTTCGCAATATTTTATTTTAATCATTTGTTGTTCAATCGGTCCTTCTATATAATCTTCAACAAATTGATGGTTACATATTTTACATATTTTTTCATCAATGTTTTTTAATATTTGTTTATTAATTTTTGATGATTCTTTTAATTGAATGCTTAAATCGTAAAAATCATTATTAACAACTGTATTATCACCAATTTGTTCTAATTGTTCAACATTTCTATCGATTTCACATATATTTTTTAATATAAAATCAATATCTTGTTCTTGTCTAACATATTTTTCTTTGAGAGATCTTAAATAAAAAATATACGTATAATTATTCGAATAGTTTTCTTCTATATTTATTTCTTCCATATTTCTCACTATATATAGATAACATATTTCTTTTAAATAATTATTAAACGTATAATGTATCACGCATGTAATCAGACATACCGTTATTTTGATTTTTTTTAATTAAATTTCTAACAATATCCCTTGTAATTGTAAATGGGAATTCTACTTTTAATGTCATTTCTTTTTCAAATAAATTAGATTCAGGTTTCATTAATCTATATAAATTAATTTTTGTATGAATAATTTCCAGACATCTTTTTAAATTGCGAACACCCTTTTCATTTTCAGTTAAATTTTCTACAATATAATCAATTGTTTCATCAGGAACAATAATTTCATTTTTTTTAAAATTTACTTGTTCAATAATTTTTGGAATAATGTAATCCTTACCAATTATACGTTTGTCTTTTCTATCATATCCTTGAGTTTCAATTTTATACATTCTATCAAGTAGAATCGGATTAACCTTAGATTCATCGTTATAACTAAATATGAATAGACATTTACTTAGGTCAAAATCTATTTCTGAAAAATATTTATCGTGAAATTGAGAATTTTGACTTGTATCTGTTAAATGAGTTAATATACCAGCAATTTCTTCACCTTTTGCAGTATCACTTATTTTATCTAATTCATCAAAATAGAATACAGGATTCATTGATTTGGTTTTTACCAATATATCTACAATTTTACCCCATGAACTACCTTCATACGTATAGCTATGTCCTTCAAGATAACTACTATCTGTTGCTCCACCAAGAGCAATAAATGCAAATTCTCTGTTTAATATTTTACTGATTCCTTCTTTTACAAGAGTGGTTTTACCAGTTCCCATAGGTCCTTTTATAGCAATAGCATTTCCTATAGCCTTAGGATTACTAATCCATTGACCAACCAACTGCATTATTTGAAGTTTAGCATCATTTAATCCGTATACAGCTTTATCTAATAATTCTTTAGATTTAATCATATAAGAATGACACTCGTCAATTCCGTTTTCTATAGATAATGGTAAATTATTATAATGATTAAATGGAATTTTCATAAATGTATCAACCCAATTTTTAATTTTATAATATTCTCCATTTCCAGGTTCCATATTTCTTAGTGATGAAATTTTATTCAATGCGATTGATTTTAAATTAACAGGAATATCAGATTCTAATAATGTTAGTCTATATGGTTTTTGAACAATATTTACTTTGTTAATTTCTTCTACTTCATTAATAAGTTTTTCTTGTTCTTCAATAGATAATTGTTGTTGAAAGAATTTGTAATCATTAATTAAGTTTTTATTATTGATTAAATCTTTAAATTTTTTAGTATTTTTTGTTTTTTGATGTTTAAATTTTTTATCAATTTGTTTTTTTATTTTTTTTTCTTTTAATTCTAAATCTTTAATGCCTTCTAGAGCAATTTTATTTTTAGGATTCTTTTCTAAAAGTGATTCAAATGTTTTTTTAATTTCATTAATAGTTTCTTGTTGTTTTTCAAAACTTTCTTTATTTTTATTTGATTCATCTTCATCATCTTCATCATCATCCTCTTCTGATTCATATTCTTCTGATTCATATTCTTCTGATTCATATTCTTCTGATTCATATTCTTCTGATTCATATTCTTCATCAGAATCACACTCTTCTTCTGAGTCATTTTCAGAATCATCATCATTAAGTAATGGGTCGCCTATAGTAAATATAATATTAAATCCCTTTTTTCCATTTTTATTAAGAGTAATATTAGTTTCGTTATCATCTTCGTCAATTGTTTCATATTCATAATCATCATTACTATCTGATTCATCTTCGATTACTCTTTGTTTTTTACGGTTATTTTTAGATTTTTTAACAATACTATCGTTATTATTAATAATATTTTTTTTATGATTATTTTTAGATTTTTTAACAACAACGTTTTCAGTATCCTGACGTTCGTGTTTATTTTTACATTTTTTAACAACAATGTTTTCAGTATCCTGACGTTCGTGTTTATTTTTATTTTTTTCATCATTTTTAATTTTATTAGTTAAAAACTTAGATGGAAATATTTTACTGATGTATTTTCTATATTCGTGCATATCCATTTCTTCATCATCATCATTCTCATCACTATCGCTACTATATATACTTTTATCATTATCACTACTATCACTATCCTTATGATTTTTTAGTTTTTTATTATTATATTGTTCTTTCGCTTTAGAACGAGTATTATAACAAGATTTTTTAGGAGACTTCATATTTTGTTCTTTAGAGAATGACATGTTGAATTAATAATTAAAATATATAATTAATATTTAACTTCAATTTTTATTAAAAATATTTATTTTTATTATTTTTATTATTTTTATTATTTTTATTATTTTTACTTCCTTATATTATTATAAAAAATTGAACAATTAAAACAAGTTAAATATATAATAATAATATAAGGAAGTAAAACATGGCAGATAAAATCAAAGAAACTATTCCTAAAATGAAGGCCTCTAAAATTATAGGGATTCAATTTAGTATATTAAGCCCAGATGAAATTAAAAGAAATTCAGTAGCAGAAATTACAACGAGGGATACATATATTAATAATAAACCTGTTAGAGGTGGGTTATTTGACCCTCGAATGGGTGTATTAGAACCCGGTTTAATATGTCCAACTGATGGTCTTGATTATATGCAAACCCCAGGATATTTTGGACATATTGAGCTGGCAAGACCTGTATTTTATATTCAATATCTCACTACTATTATTAAAATTTTAAAATGTGTTTGTATTAAATGTAGTAAATTAAAAATAAGTAAGGAACATTATAAACAAGCTTTAAAAATGAATGGGTCTGAACGTTGGAGTTATGTATTTAAATTAGCGAGTGTTGTTACTAGATGTGGTGAAGCAAGTGACGATGGATGTGGATGTTTACAACCAAAAAGAATAAAAAAAGAAGGATTAGCAACATTATTTGCGGAATGGGATAATGTGGATGGTTTGAGTGATGATGATAAAGATAAACTAAATATGAGATTAACACCTGAAATTGTTTTAAAAATATTCCGTCGTATTTCAGATGATGATGTGAATTTTATGGGATTTAGTCCAGTGTTTTCTAGACCGGATTGGATGGTTTGTCAAGTATTAGCAGTTCCTCCACCATCGGTTAGACCTTCTATTAAAATGGATGGACAACAAAGGAGCGAGGATGATATTAGTCATATTTTAGTTAATATTATTAAGACTAATAAAACTCTTCAAGAAAAAATCCAAGAAAATGCGGCAAGTAATTTTATCGATGATTGGCACACAGTATTACAATATTATGTTGCTACTCAAGTTGATAATAAAATTCCAGGAGTTGCTTCTGTAGCACAGAGGTCAGGAAGACCATTGAAATCTATTAAAGAAAGACTAAATGGAAAAACTGGACGTGTTAGAGGAAATCTTATGGGTAAGCGTGTTGATTTCTCGGCAAGAAGTGTTATTACACCTGACCCAAATCTTTCAATTCGAGAGTTAGGTATTCCTAAGAAAGTTGCTAAAAATATTACTAAACCTGTAACAGTTAATTCTAGAAATATTAAGTTTCTAGCAACCTTAGTTAGAAATGGTCCAGATGAATATCCTGGAGCTAAAATTTTAGAAAAAGAAAATGGCGAACAAATTACCCTAAGATATGCTGACAGAGATACAATTTCTCAACAGTTAAAACATGGAGATATTGTTCATAGACACATGATGAATGGTGATGGCATACTCTTTAATAGACAACCTACACTACACAGAATGAGTATGATGTGTCACATCGCTGTTATCATGGAAAAAGGTGATACATTTAGAATGAATGTAGCTGATACCAAACCATATAACGCGGATTTTGACGGGGATGAAATGAATTTACATATGCCACAAGATGAAGAATCTGAGGCAGAATTAAAAAATTTGGCAGCAGTACCGTATCAAATTGTTAGTCCAGCTAGCAATTCATCTATAGTGGGTATTTTCCAAGACTCATTATTAGGTGCTTATAGATTTACAAGAGAAGATATAAAATTTAATCAACTCGAAGCAATGAACTTGTTGATGTCATTTAATAAAGTAGATACAAAAGCAATTAGAAAAAATAAAACATTAACAAATTTTGATATATTAACACAAATAATGCCTCCAATTAGCACAAAGTTTGGAAATAAATTGTTTAGTGATAGTGATGAAGAATATAAAACATCTAATAAAGTAATTGAAATCAAGAATGGAAAATATATTAGGGGACAGATGGAAAAATCTGTATTTGGTGGTGGAAGTGGGTTGTTACAACGCATTTGTAATTATTATGGAAATATGGCATCAGCTGATTTTATTGATAATTTCCAAAATATTATAACTGAATATATGAAAACAAGTTCATACAGTGTTGGTATCAGTGATTTGATTGCTAATAAAGAAACTAATGAACAGATTGTTATTACTATTACAAATAAGAAACAGGAAGTCAAAAATTTGATTGACCAAACACATTTAGGTATATTTGAAAATAAAACAGGAAAGTCAAATGAAGAAGAATTTGAGTCTCAAGTTAGAAATATATTAAATGAGGCAAATTCAGAAGCTGGTAAAATCGGTCGTAAAAGTTTAGATAAGTCCAATAGATTTGTTATTATGGTTAACGCTGGTTCAAAAGGTAGTGAAATTAATATTTCCCAAATGATTTGTTGTTTGGGACAACAAGTCGTTGATAGTAAAAGAATTCCTTACGGATTTGATAATAGAACCTTACCACATTATACCAAATTTGACGATTCCCCTAGAGCAAGAGGATTTGTAGAAAATTCTTTCATTTCTGGACTTACTCCTGAAGAACTATTCTTCCATGCTATGGGTGGTCGTGTTGGTTTAATCGATACTGCTGTTAAAACATCTCAAACTGGTTATATTCAACGACGTCTAATTAAAGGTCTTGAAGATTTAAAAGTTGAATATGATATGACTGTTCGTAATAATAAGTCTAAAATCGTTCAATTTAAGTATGGTGATGATGGTATTGATACAGTACGTGTAGAAAACCAACGTTTGAATTTAGTATCTATGTCATTAGAAGAAATTTATGCTCATTTCCATCTTCCTCTAGATAATGATACATCTACTGTATTTATTACTCCTTATACTAAAGGAGCTGCAAATCGTATGAAAAAACAACAACCTGAGCTTATTGAAAAAACCAAAGAATATATCGATTTTATGATCACATCTCGTGATGATATTGTTACAAAAATATTCAAAAATACTGATAATAAAACTGTTCATATTCCTGTAGCATTTGAAAATATTATTAATAATATTCAAGGACAACAAAAAATAACAAAAAATTCAATGGTTGATATTACACCACTTGAAACATTTAATTTGATTGAAAAATATTATAAACAATTAGAACATATTACATATGTTATTCCTACAAAATTGTTTAAAGTTATGTATTATTATCATTTATCGCCAAAAGAACTTTTAACTGTTAAACGATTTAATAGAAAAACAATTATTACATTATTAGAAACTATTATATACATTTATAAAAGTGCTATTGTTTCTCCAGGTGAAATGGTTGGTATGATTGCTGCTCAATCTATTGGAGAACCTACTACACAAATGACTCTTAATACATTCCATCTTGCTGGTGTATCATCTAAGTCTAATGTAACTCGAGGTGTTCCAAGAATTGAAGAAATTTTATCTTTATCTGAAAATCCTAAAAATCCAAGCATTACTATTTATCTTCCCGAAGACCAATCTGAAAATAGAGAAAATGGACAAAGCTTCATTCCAATGATTGAACACACAAAATTAAGCGAAATCGTTACTTCTGTTGATATATGTTTTGACCCTAATGATTTAGAAACTCTTATTGAAGAAGATATTGATGCTATTACACAGTATTATGAATTTGAAAAAATTGTCGAAGAATGTGGAGCTAAACAAATCGCTAATTCTAAAGAAAAATCTAAATGGATTGTCCGTATGGAAATGGATAAAGAATCTATGTTAGATAAACAAATTACAATGGATGATATTAATTTTGCTATTAGTAATTCCTATAGTGATGTTCAATGTGTTTATTCCGATTACAATTCTGATAATTTAATTTTCAGACTTAGAATGAATGATATTCTTTCTAATAAGAAAAAACAAGCTTCTATTATAAACCCATTAGACCAATCTGATGAAATTTATCTTCTTAAAAATTTTCAAGATACCTTATTAAATAATATTGTTCTTAGTGGTGTTAAAAATATATCCAATGTTACTATGCGTAAAATTAAAAATAATATTGTTAAAGATGAAGATAAATATATTAAAAAAGAAACTTGGGTATTGGACACAAATGGAACCAATTTAATAGATGTTTTAGCTTTAGATTTTATAGATACTAAGCGAACTATTAGTAATGATATTCAAGAAATTTACAAATTATTTGGTATTGAAGCCGCTAGAAATGCCATATTTCAAGAATTAACTGAAGTTATTGAATTTGACGGAGGATATATTAATTATCATCACTTAACTATGCTTTGTGACAGAATGACATATAATCATAAAATGACTTCTATCGGTAGACATGGTATTAATAATGATAATATTGACCCTATTGCCAAAGCTTCTTTTGAAGAAACACCTACAATGTTCTTAAATGCTGCTCAACATGCTGAACTTGATTCTATGCGCGGTGTATCTGCGAATGTTATGTGTGGACAACAAGGTTATTTTGGAACATCTTCCTTTCAGGTATTATCTGATATTAATGCTGTTATGGAACAAGAACCTGATGATGATGAACAACAAGAAGAAGATATGGATCAGTATGATGTCATTGATAGTGCATTTCAAAAAATGGAAATTTCAAATGATAAATGCAGTACTGACAATATTGTTGTTGATAGTAATATTATTAATATTAAAGCACAATATGATGGTATGGATAATGATGATGATTATGACTTAGAATTTTAAAAAAAATATATCTCTTTATAATAAAAAATAAACACATAATCTTATATTAATATAAAAATAATCTTATTATTATATTAAGTTATGAATGTATTTGAACATTTTTTACACCTTTGAACATTTAAAACGCCGACCTAATCCAAATATTTTTTAGGTTTTCGTTTTCTGGTTGATGGTCGTTTTACATATTTTTCATTCCTATCATATGCGTCTTTTATTAGATTTTTATAAATATGTATTGGTATTTCAGATAATACATCTTTTACATTATTAACTAATTCATCAACCCATCTCATTAAACTTCTTTCGGAACAACCAAATATTTTACAACTTTGCACTTGATTTTTAGAATGGGATAAATAGTATTTAACTGCTGACAATTTATAATCACTACTTTTATGTGTAGGCATTATAATATATTTTAACACTTTATAAAAAAATTGATTTAAATTAAATGCTTAATTTATTACTTAAAGAACACAATATGTCTTCCGAAGAAACAACATGTCAACCAGAAGTTGTAGAACAACCAGCTAAACCAAAAAAGTGTAAGATAAATTACAAACAACTTTATCAAGATGAATTGAAACGAAGAAAAAATGCTGAAATTAGTTTAGAAGAAAAAAATAATGAATTAGCTGAACTTAAATTACTTCTTAAATTAAAAGAAAAAGAAATAGAAGATAATAAAGTTAAGTTATTATCTTATACTAATAGTCAAACGGCAAAAAATGGTTATAAAGAAGAAGAGTTGGTTTGTAAAGATCTAAATACTTCATTAATAAAAGAATCATTTACACCTATGTTAGGTAGTAATTATAATGAATGTAATAGAATTACAGGTAATCGTAAATGTGATATACAATCTGATAATAAGGTTTTGAGAGGCCAAGTAAAAAAATATAAAAAAGGTCAATTTCAACAATTAGATAGACATTGGATTTCTAGCCTTATTAAAAATATACCTGAATTAAATGAAGCTTCACAAATACTAAAAGATTTATTTGAATATCCACTTTTACCAAATGGAACACATGTAGATAAATCAAAAAATATAAAACAATTATGTAATTCTAATTATTCACAAGAAATATTAGATAATTTCTTGGATTTGTTAAACAAATATAAAAAACAAATATTGGAATATGCATTTTATGGTTATAATTTAGAAATACAACCAGAATATTTATTTGGTGTTGAGTATGAAAATGATAAAAGGAACAAAATAGTAGTGTTTAAAATGGAAGATGTTATAAAGTATTTAGAAAAATTAAATTTTAAAATATCACCAAGAAAAACAGCGATTTTACTTGGTGATAATGGGACAATATCTTTACAAAGAAAAGGTGGTGATTCTGGAAAAAAAAGTAGCAATCAATTACAAATTAAACTTATATTAAGTAATCTTATTGATAAAGTGCCTATATTAGAATATAAGTTATAAATCCTTAATTAGTTCTTCAACAACATTTACAACTATACTATTTCCTAGATAAAATAACATATCTTTTTTATTTGATAAACACTCAAATTTATATGTTTGATTAAACCCAAACATTTTTAATGTTTCGGCAACACTCAATGTTCTTATTTTACCATTAAAATCATACAATCCTGTTTTTGCACCAGGCCCCCCAGAAGAAGCACATATAGTGGGTCCGCATTTTGTTATATCATATATACGTTCACCTTGTCTTCCTCCTTTTCCTGATTTAATATTAATTAATTTAGACTTCATCATACTTTTTCCACTACATTTTTCTAATTTATATTTTTTAGTATAATCAAAGAAATCTGTAATACTATTATCTATAATAGTTGAAACTGGAACAATTGGATTTTTAATTTCTCTAAATATATATTCTGTATTTTTATTACAAATAATATAAATACGTTGACGCGATTGAGGTGAGTTATAATATCGCGAATCAATTACTTTATAACTAAGATTATATCCCCTTGTTTCTAATTCATTTTTAATAATTTTAAATGTTTCTCCTTTATGAATAGTATGAAGATTTTTAACATTTTCAAGCATTAATGTTTCTGGTTGTTTTCTATCAATTATTTCCAATATTTTATAAAATAGATTACCACGCGTTTTATCTTGAAATCCTTTTTGATTACCAGCAATACTAAATGGTTGACACGGAAAACCTGCACATAATATATCAAAATCAGGCATTGTATCTATATTAATTTTATTAATATCTCCTTCTGGTTTTATTCCATAGTTTTCTTCATATATATTTCTAACACCTTCATTAATATCACTTGCTAAAACACAAGTATATTTAACTTTATTTTGGAGAGTATTATTTCTATTAAATGCTGTATGAAAAGCACCTAAACCACAAAATAGATCAATATATTTAACTTCTTTTGGTTGTTGATGTTCCATTGTGTCTGTATTAACATTTACTTCTTCATTTTCAACAATCAATTTTTTATTTAATTCTTTTATTTTTTCTTCAACTGCTTTATCTACAAGATCCTTAATTTTATCAGCATTATTTTCACAAGGCGTTTTGCGTCTATTATGAGAATCATAGTGAGATTTTTGAGAAAATCCTTTACCACATCGTTCGCATGAATATTTAACCATTTTCGTTATATATTGTTAATATATTTTATTTTAAAAAAAATATATCTCTTTATAATAAAAAATAAACACATAATCTTATATTAATATAAAAATAATCTTATTATTATATTAAGTTATGAATGTATTTGAACATTTTTTAAATCATGAATTAAAAAAAAATAATAATGAACAAATATTATTTAATATATATTTTAATTCACTTTTTCCTAATGAAAAAGATAATTATAATTGGAAAAAATACATTAAATATAAATTTTTTATTCTTAAAAATTATTTATTTCAAACAAACACATATTTAAAAGATAATTTATTAAACGTATTTTCAGTATCACAAAAACATTTAAACGCGCTATATAAATTTAAACACATTTCTTTAATGAAAACGAAAAAATTTTTACGTGAACAAATTGACCTTAATTTTAATCCAACAAAATTATTAAAAAATCAACATACGATTACAATTTTACATGATAATAATAAAGTACAATTCTCTATATTTGATTTAATTCGTGTAATTAATTCACGTCTTTCAAATGAAACACGCTTTTTTTCAGAACCACAAGAAATAAAAAATCCATGGGATAATAATTGTTTTTCTATTTCAAATTTATATAATATATATTTTTTTATTAAAAATTCAAACATAAAATTATCCATTTTATTTATTAGATTTTTTGAAAATAATTTTGATATTTGTGAATTTGAACAACATAATCAATTTATAATTAAACAATATGTCATAGATAACTGTCATCTATTTTCTGATGATAGAAAGTTATTTTCTATTAGAAATATGTTAATTCTGTATAATAATCATGTTACTAATAATTTATATATTGATATAGATGTAGATTTCCCAACAAAAAGGTTACTTCAAGTTATGAATAAATTTATTAAACCATATTTATTATCTAGATATTCATATGAACATGATATTCGAATTAGATATACAATGAAAATGATAAAATTATTACGAGAATTTAAAAAACAAAATTTATTTTTTGGAAGAAAAATTGTCTGTTTAGATATTGCAAAATTATACTGTATTAGTAGATTATTATATGACGAAAAATCAATAATATTTTTAGGTCACACTACCTATATTCCAGAGCCACAATTTATAAATCTTTTAGATAAATATTATTTTGTAGATTATAGAGAACCTAAAACAACTACTATATTTCCTTTATTTAATAAACCATTAAATAAAAATAATATACCACAATATAATTTATTATCATATGACAAAATTAAAAAATACAAATTTACTGAACAACAAATACATATAGTTAAAGATAAATATTATCCATCTATTATATCGTCATTACAAGAAGATATAAATAAATTACTATTTTTACCCATAGAAGATGATAATGATAGTGATAATGATAATGATAATGATAATGATAATGATAATGATAATGATAATGATAATGATAATGATAATGATAATGATAATGATAATGATAATGATAATGATAATGATAATGATAATGATAATGA
>Ga0115007_10000865_pt1 | contig 19850 bp, 20 predicted proteins | sample ArcOceMetagenome_2_FD_87166 | JGI IMG/M metagenome (GOLD analysis project Ga0115007, IMG submission 87166) | Marine eukaryotic phytoplankton communities from Arctic Ocean - Arctic Ocean ARC135M Metagenome | ecosystem: Environmental > Aquatic > Marine > Oceanic | place: Arctic Ocean | collected...
CTGATATTAGAAGTGGATGTATGGAATTTTCCAATGAATCAACTATATTAATAGGATATGAAATGATTTCATTTACAGGGTTAGTGATTTCATTTACAGGTTTGGTGATTTCATTTACAGGTTTGGTGATTTCATTTACAGGTTTAGTGATTTCATTTACAGGTTCTTTAGATATTTTTTTGGTGTTATCTCTGTGTTTGCGTCTTTCAATAATTTTATTATGTTGATTACAATATTCAATTTCTGAATATTTATTACAACACGTACTTTTTTTTTTTCCAGAGGCGAAAATATATTTACATTGAAATTTTTTCATAGTAAATGCTTTTGATTTAGGGGTATTAACTAATGGAACGAGATTATAAGATTCTCTATACGGGAGAATTCCTTTTTGAATGAATCTGCAATAAGGACATTTTATGCAATATTTTTTTAGTTTCTGCGTCTCTTTTCGATTAATGATTGTTTTTTGTATACAAATTTCTTTAAAAATAGCATCATAATTAAAGGTATGTTTACAATCAAGAACAATATAGTTGTCTTTTAGTTTTTCGAATGTGATATGACAAATTTTAGCTTCGGGTTCATTTTGTATTTCTATATTATTAATTTCATTTTGCAATAATTCATTAAAATTCATAGTTTATTAAAATAAATAAAAATCTATCTTTATATCAATTATAAATGTCAAAAAGATGGGGTGAACCAACATGGTATTTTTTCCATACATTCATAGAAAAAATAACAGATAATTTTTATAATAATAATAGTAAAAAATGTATTGCAATATATAAGAATATTTGTAATAATTTACCATGTCCGATATGCAAAGAGCATTCAAATAATTATATAAAAAAATATAAGATAGATAATATGGTAACGAAGGATTTGATGAAAAAATTTTTATTTAATTTTCATAATGAAGTGAATAGACGTTTAAAAAAACCGGAACATGGTATAAATATATTGGACCAGTACGATAGAATTACTATAAGTAAATCATATTCTTTTTTTTGCCAAGAGTTTTTTAAGATAAATTATGGTTCTATGCATTTTTCTGGATGGATGAAAAATAAAATGAAGGAAGATATAGATAGTTTTATGATTTCAAATATTGCACATTTTAGATTATGATTTTTTTATAATAAAAAAAATCATATTAATTATTAATAATAATTTCTTTGTCATCTCCTCTTCGACAGACAAATTTAGTTTTTGATAATTTACATTTTTTCATGGAATTTTCTTTTGTGAAATATAAGTATTCGGTTCCTGGGAAACTCGTGTTAGAAATTAATTGCCAATAAAGAATACTGACAAAAACACCTAAAGCAATACCTTTAATAACGTCACTAACAGTATTACATTTATTACCGTTTCGCACAAATAAGTCGATAGCGCCGATAATAACCAATGATAAAACGAAAGGCCAACCGACGTCATTTGGGTTTGCTATAATACCCTGTAACATATATAAGATAGTGAATGAGTGAAAAATTGCATGTGAACTTGGTCCTTTTCTCATAGAATATGATGCGTTAAAGGGTCCATCGAAGGTCATGCATTTTTTTACATAGTTGTCTAATTCTGCGGTTTTTTCAGCAAACGAGCGACCTTCTAAATTCATATTACCTCCTCCACGTAATAATATACCAAGGATAATTGCGAAAAATAGACCAATGATATAAACGATGAATTTAACATTACCGTTTAATGCGCCATCCATTATTAAAAAGAAGGTAATAAAAATAGGTGATACGGTTGAAGCGAAAACAATAACATTTTTAGGATTAAAAGGGGCTGGCATTATATATATATATATTTTATATAAATTTTTTAAAATTTATATAAAATATTAATAATTAAATGAATACTAATTTGAGTACTTCTTCGATGTTTGAAACATGATGAAATGTGATATTAGATAGGTCTATGCTTGGGTATTTTTCTACAAATTTATCGAAATCTTTTTTATTAGATTCTGGATAAATAAATGTTTTAACGCCTGCTCGAATGCCTCCTAAAATTTTAAGTTCCAACCCCCCAATTTCCGTAACCATTCCCTGTAAATTAATTTCGCCGGTGATAGCAATATCATTTTTTATTTTTTTATTATTAATAAGACTGTAGATGGTTACTGTAATGGCGGTTCCTGCGGATGGTCCATCTTTGGGTACTGCGCCTTCAGGACAATGAATATGGAGACCTTTTTCATTATTTTTTTTATCAAATAGATGTTTTTTGTTTTTACTGGATGTTAAATTCCAAGCAAGTGTTTTTGCGACATTCATGCTTTCTTTCATAACATCTCCCTGCATACCAGTTAATTTTAGTTCAAATAGGTTTGGGGAGGGATAATAGAACGTTTGTATTGGGATTACCCCTCCCATACCGTGTGCATTAGCCCATAAACCATTAATAACACCAACTTTAGGGTTCTTATGAATCATTGTGTAATTTATTTTAGTTCTATTTTTAAGATAAACTTTTTCGATATCTATTTTTGTTATTTTAATTGGTAATTTATATTTTTTGGTTTCTTTTAATAAATTTAGGTTAATTTCACTGACAATTTCAAATATAATTTCTTTTAATTTTCTTACCCCTGCTTCTCTTGTATAATTTTCAATAACAAATTCAATAATATCATTGTCGAAACGAATGATATTTTCGATACCAATATTTTCATAAATTTCGGGTAATATAAATTTATTAACAATTTCAATTTTATCTTTTAAAGTAAGATGATTAAATTTTATTCGATGAATTCTATCAAGTAAAATTTTATCAATAGCGTTAACATCATTATAAGAAAAAATAAATAGCACTTTACTCATATCTAAATCGACACCATTAAAATATTTGTCTTGGAAAGCCATGTTTTGCGTAGGGTCGATGAGGTGTGTTAAAATACCTATTATTTCTTTTCCATGTTCTGTTCTAGAAACTTTATCAAGTTCGTCGATAAAGATGATAGGGTTCATGCATTTTTTGTCCATTAGGATATCAACAATTCTTCCCCAGGTAGAACCAACGTAGGTATAGTTATGACCGGCGAGTGTACTGCCGTTACTTGAACCACCTAAAGCGATGAATGAGAATGGTCTAGAATTTCCGTTTTTATCTTTTAAGCAGTGTGCTAGCCCATTTTTTGCAAGGCTTGTTTTTCCTACGCCGGGGGACCCTTCGAATCCAAAGCAGTAACCGGATTGTTTTCCGGTGATCCATTGACCAATAATTCTCTCCAATTGTCTTTTTGCATCTAAATGTCCATAAACTGAATTTTCCAATGTTTCATTTATATTTTTTAAATTGTTGTTTATGGTATTTTTATTATTTTGCAATTCAATAATATTTTTTTTTAAAAAGGAATTGTCAATAATTTTATTTTTATTTTTTAATAATTCGTATATGAAAGTCTCGTTATCTTTGAATTTAACGATTGTTTCGATTATAGTATTTTTCATATAATTGTTTTTTTTTCCGGAATGACAAAGTTTTTTGCATTTTAATTTATTTTTTTTAATGATAGAGTTAATTTGACAAATGTTTGATATTAATTTGTATTTTTTACCTTCTGTTAATGTTTTGAGTAGTATTTCAATATTATGCTTATTAATTTTATCTAAAATTTTAGTGTTGATAGATTTTATGATTTTTGAAATTTCTTGATTAGTGTATATTTTTTTTTCTTTCCAATCAATAGAAAATTTATTTTCCTTAATTTTTTCGTTAAGTTTAATAATTATTTCAGAATTGGTATTTGCTAATTCAAGTACTTTTTCTTTTTTAAAAATACCAAATGGTATTTTTAACAATCCTTCGAGATATTGTCGAGCTTTTGAGCCAGAATCTTCCGATTTAGCTTTTACTTCTTTTAATTTTATCATAGCTTTTTCTTTTATTTCATCTGAAGCTTTTAATAAACAAATTTGTTGTTCTATTGGAATCTTTGAATTATCAAAACTAGAGAGATTTTTGGTATATTTTATTGTATTTTTCATAGCATATCGGAAAGATTTTTTAATTTCCCAAGAAAGACTATCAAATAAGAGGGTTTGTTCGAAGGTGTCAATATTTCCATTATTTTCATTTGATAATAAATCATATAAAAGATAGGCTAAATATTGAAATTCGTTATCATCTTTTTGTAAAAGTAAGATAGTGAGTGTCTTTCTTTGATTAAAAAGGTCATTGTTAATAAATTCTTTTACAACTTGCGAGATAGTCTTTTGTTTTATTAAGTGTGCTTGGTTATTATATCCAACAAATCTATTGTATAATTCATTATTATTGTATATAATCCATTCTTTTATGCTTAAATGATTTATGAATGAGAGGAAGTTGTTGTTTTTGAATTCCGGGTCTTTCGGTGCATTAATTAAACATTCTTTTTGTCTTTCTTCAATGTAATCATTTTTTAAACAAGTTAATAAAATTTCATCTATGATAGCGTTTATGATGATTGTATTTTTTTTTTCTGGATTTTGGAAAACAATTTTAACACCGAAAACCTTTGTGTAAAAGTTGTTAGTAGTTCTACATAGGTCGTAACAATCAAGATTTTGTCCGATTTCAATAATCATAAAATCTTCAATAATTTTATTTTTTAATATTTTTTCATTATTATTAACTTTTTTTGGTTTATTTTTCCATTGCATAACTTTATAACTTATTGGGTGAGCATATTTTAATATTAATTCAAATTTACTAAAATTATCGTCATTAATAATATTTTTCAAATAATTATTACCATAACAAATATTTAAGATATATTCGATATTTTTGGTTCCGAAAGATTTAAAAATCATTGAGATTTGATCATTAATTTTTTGTAATTTAGATACAATTTGTTCAGAACTTTTTTTACCAACATTTAAACTGGTGTTAATTAATATTAGGTCTTTATAAATATTTTCCAGATTTTGTATAGATACGTTTAAATCACTTGAATTTATTATGTCAAAAGTTTTATATTTTTCAATCCAAATGATTGTGTCAGAAATGACATTATAAAAATATGTAACCTTTTCCATAGTTTTTTTAAATGATAATGTTTTTTTTTGAATAATCTTTGAATTAATATTTGTCATATTATTCCTAAAATATATTGCGATTTTAATTATTATTTTTAAACAAAATAAAAAAAAAAGAAGAAAATTATTTTTTGTTAAATAAAATAATATTATTTTATGAAAATAGATTAAAAATATAGAAATATATTAATATAAAGATGGGAATTCCGAGTTATTATAGTTATTTAATTAAAAATTATAATAAATTATTAAAAAATTTGAGTGGTTTTGATAAAAAGGTTGATAATTTTTATTTGGACTCAAATTCGATAATTTATGATTGTTTAAACAAAAAAAACAAAGAAAACAAAGAAATGAATAAAAACAAAAAAAACAAAGAAATTAATGAAAATGAGTTAATAAAAGAGGTTTGTATAAAAATAGACGAGTATATTAAATTAGTTAAACCAAAACATATGGTTTATATAAGTTTTGATGGTATAGCACCGGTTGCGAAATTAAAACAACAAAAAGAAAGAAGATATAAATCGAAATTTATGGAAATGTTATTGGAAGATTTATATGAAGATTGTGATATAGAAATGAAAGAAAAAGCATCTTTTGACAAAACATGTATAACACCGGGTACTAATTTTATGAAAAAACTTGATAAAAAAATAACAGAATTTTTTAGAGATAGAGAAAAAATATATGATGTGGATAAAATTATCGTCTCCGGTTCAGAAGAAAGGGGGGAAGGAGAGCATAAAATTTTCGAAAAAATTAGAAATAATAAAAATAGCGAGAGACACGTTATTTATGGTTTGGATGCAGATTTAATAATTCTTTGTTTAAATCATTTGTCATTTTCGAAAGATATATATTTATTTAGAGAGACACCTGATTTCGCATCAAATATAAATGCGAATATAGATAATTCGGCGTTATATTTGATGGATATTTATGAGTTGATGAATTTAATATTGGGAGAAATGTTTGATGCGAAAAATTTACAAAACAAGGAAAATTTAATAAAAGACTATGTATTTTTGATGATGTTTATGGGTAATGATTTTATGCCACATTTTCCATCATTAAATATAAGAACATTTGGAATACATATGATATTAGAGTTATATAAAGTAGAATTGGGTAATAAAAAGTTACGATTGATAGAAGATAATGAGAAGATATGTTGGAAAAATTTGAGGGAATTATTAGAAAAATTAGCAAAAATGGAATTAGATAATTTAAAGAAAGAATACGGGATAAGGAATCGGATACAAAAAAATCAGAGGGTAATGAAAATGGATAAATATGAAACATTAGACAGGGAAATTTCGATGATACCTATAAACAATAGGGATGTCGAAATGTGTATTAACCCGTATAGCGAATACTGGGAAAATAGATATTACAACGAGTTATTTGATACAGATAGAAATGAAGAAAACTTACAGAAAATATGCATGAATTTTCTTGAAGGATTGGATTGGAATATGAGATATTATTCAAGTGGATGTTATAATTGGAAATGGAAATATAAATATAATTATCCACCTTTGTTTGTAGATTTGTTGAAATATGTTCCTTTATGGGACGTAGTAATGATAGAAAAAAATCAAGACAACATATCAAGTACGGAGCAACTCGCATATGTATTGCCAGAAAAGTCATTATATTTATTGGAAAACGAGCTACAAGAACCAATAAGAAAATACAAGGTAGAAAAAAATACAAATATAAATATTAAGTGGGCTTTTTGTAAATATTTCTGGGAATCACATATATGTTTCTTGGATGATAATTTAAGCGATATATGCGAAATAGTAAAAACTGTTAAAAATATTAATTAAAATATTAATTAAAATATTAATTAAAATATTAATTAAAATAATATAATAATTTTATATAATAATTTCAATTATTATATAAAATTATTATATTATTTTATATAAATGCCAGGAGAAAGAGTTGTTATAAGCAATCGAACAGAATTTAAAAATTATGTTAAAAAAAATAAATTTGTTATAGTTAAGATAGGAGCAACTTGGTGTGGTCCTTGTAAGAGATGTAGTCCAACAGTAGAAAAATTTTTTAATCAAATGCCAGAAAAGGTGAATATGGTTGATGTGGACGCGGATTCATGTTGCGATGTAAAAAATTATTTAAAAATAAAAGCAGTTCCAACTTTAATAGCGTTTATTAATGGCGACCCATGTGAAATATATCAGACGTCTAATGACAATGAAATTAAAAATTTTTTCGAAAAAGTATTAAAATATTGTTAATTAGCTTTTTTTTTGTTGTTTGATATTGTAATTTGCTTCAACTTGTCTAGCTTTTTTAACTCTAATATTTTCGTAATGTTTTTGAATTGCTTCTTTTTTTTCTTTTTTTTCTTTTTTCAATTCTTTTTTGGTTTTTGCATGAATGGTTTGGTATTCAGCCCATATGAATTCTAAAAATCTTTGATATGGATTTTTTGTTTTACTTTCAAAATCAGTAGTGATAATAAATATTTTTTCTTTAAAATCATTTGAAATATTCTGAATAAGAGAATATCCGTTTGGTTGTGGTTCTGTTAAAAATTTTGAAAATTTTTTTTCATTTTTTTTATTATGTATTATAAGCAGTGCTGATATTAATAAGAATTGTATAACACCTTTAGAACCAGTAGAAATAAGCAATATAATTAAATTTTCTTTATCATCTAATTCAGAAAACATTCTGAAAATTTTTGTTTTTTCAAGTGTTGGAATTTTTTCCCATTTTAGACTAAACGAATTGGTTTCATAATATTTTCTATCCGGTGTAATTTTTACTTCATAATTTTCAATTAGACCTTCTTCCTTATCTAAATTATTATTACTAATAAAGGTTTTTACAAAGTCATCGTCGATGTTTTCAATATATTTTTTAGTAATATTTTTAATAGAATCTTCAAAATTAATACCAGAGTCAGTTTCATCTTTTTGAGTAATATAATATTTAATTTCTGAATTTCTTTCATCTACGATTTCCAATATTCTTTCGATAAGAAAAAGCAGAAATTCTCTATTTTTTTCTGGTATTAACATCCAAAAAGATTTTTCAATAATGAGATTATGGAATAAAATAAATAGTGAAAAATTATCAGGAACGATTACCATATTTTTTTCAATTGAAAAATTTAATATTTTTTTAAAAGAATCTAAATATTTTTTTAAGAATGTATTTAAATTACTAATTTTTTTTATATTGGGTATTTTTTCAGTTAAGGTTTCTTCAACGTACTCAATCATTTTAGAATACATTTCGGTTTCATTTTCGTTTTTTATTTCGAAATTGTATATTTTATTAAAATTATTATAATCTTGATAACTTAAGTTAAGAACAGACAAAAGTTTGTGATATTTATCAGGTATATTGGAATTTTTAAATGATTCAACCATTGTTTCAAATGTAGCACTTTTGAACTTTTTGATAGATTCAATTTTTTTTTTAGATTTTTCAACTTCTTCTTTTTTGGTAACCATACTGGATTCACTACTATCTTCTTCTTCTAAAGTTTCAATATCATAATCAGTAGAAATGAATAAATTTTCATCAATTGAGAATTTTTCTTTAATATTTTCGATAAAATTCATTTTTGATGCCGCTTTTTGTGTAAATAAAATACCAGCTAGTTCTTTTTTTTTCTTTTTTTCGTCAATTAAAAGTTTACTATAATGAATTTCAATAGGGTATTTTTCTTTACCTAGTGATTTTATATTTTTATAAGACCGAAGTATATTTTCTAGTTCCATTTTTTCTTTTAATTTTTTTCTCTTTTTATCCTCTTCTTTTTGATTTTTTTTATAATCTTTTTCCATATTTCCATTGTTTCCATTGTTTCCATTGTTTCCATTGTTTCCATTGTTTCTATTATTTCCATTGTTTCCATTATTTCCATTGTTTCCATTATTTCCATTGTTTCCATTATTTAAATTTTGCATATATATATATAAAATTAAAATATTAAAAATATTTAAAACACAGATGGAATCATTAGATTTAGAGATAGATAATTATAGTTTAAATGATATATTAAATTTATTTAATATAAAGCATGATTTTGGCGAAGAGGAGATGAAGCATGCGAGAAGAATAACTTTAAAAACACATCCAGACAAAAGTGGATATAATAAAGATGTTTTTATTTTTTTTAGTAAAGCTTATAATATGCTTTATAAAGTTTTTAAATTTAAAAATAAAACACAAAAGGAAGTAAAAAATGTGGAATATGATGTTAAGGATGTGGGTGTTGAAAAAAATCCTACATTATTAAAACAAACTTTAAAAGGGAAATCGAGGGATGATTTTAGTAATTGGTTTAATAAAATGTTTGAATTATCACATGAAGACAAAAAAACGGATGGATATGGCGAATGGTTAAAATCTGAAAGGGATTTAATGACGAAAAAGGCGAGTAACATGAATGAATTTAATGAAATATTTAAACAAAAGAAAAAGGAGAGTCGAGAGTTGGTTATTAATAAAAGGGTGAGTGATTTATCCTATAGAGGAAGCGGTGATTTCATAGATAAGACGGATGCAGATTATTCTTATTCGTCGGATATATTTAGTAAATTAAAATACGAGGATTTAAAAAAGGCGCATGTTGAGACAGTGGTGCCTGTAACAGAAGAAGATTTTACAAATAAAAAAAGGTTTGATAATGTTGAACAATATTTAAATTACAGAGAAAAAACAAAGGGGAAAGTTTTAAACAAGATGGAATCGAAGAAAATTTTGAATGATAGGGAAAATAGTAATGAGAAATTGGGTGCGAATAGAGCATATAACTTATTAATGGAAGATAGACAAAATAATAAAAGGAATAAATTATGGTGGAAAAACCTACAATTACTCAAATAAAAATGTTTTTATAATATAAATGAGATTTCAAAAATTATTAGGAGCATTTGTTATAATAACAGCATTAGGAATATTATACGATAAGTATAAAGATAAGTATGACCCTGGTGAAGATAATATACAATTTAATTTAGTGCAGAAACATTTATTGAATGGTGAAGGGAGTGATAAACCGGTGATGTGGGTACATACTGAACATAATACGAATTCGAGGTATTGGTCAAGTTTTTATTCCAGAAGTAATAATAAATTAAACCAACCGTATATAAATATGTGTATAGAGACGATAGTTAAATGGTCTGGTGATAGTTTTAATATATGTTTGATAAACGACGATAGTTTTCATAAATTATTACCAAGTTGGACAATAAATTTGGATAAATTACCGGAGCCATTAAAATCTCGAACGAGACAATTGGGATTATTTAGATTATTGTATAAGTATGGTGGTACAATAGTACCGAATAGTTTTTTGATGATGAGAGATTTTTTACCTTATCATAAGCGGTATTTAGGTAAAAAGGGTTGTTATGTTGGTGAATTTGTGTCAAGAAATAATATATCTGAAAAGAAGAGATTATTTCCTAGTCATAGGTTGGTTGGTTGTGAGAAAGGGAATAAAACCATTAAGGATTTATGTAATTATTTGGAAGTATCGTTATCTACAGATAATAGTGCAGCTGCAGATTTTGAAGGTAATTTAGATAGAAATTTATTTAAAAAAGTTAATTCTGGTGTAATGAGTGTAATACCCGGAAATTTATTGGGAACAAAAACGAAAGAAGGATATGTTGTGTTGTTGGATGACTTATTGAAAGAGGGTCTAATCAAGTTTGATTCGGAAATGTTTGGAATATATTTACCGAAAGACGAGATGTTAAAAAGACGTAATTATGAATGGTTTGTGCGTTCTAACAAGGTACAGATATTGTCAGGGAATACGATATTGGCAAAGATGTTTACGTTAAGTTATTCTAATTAAAAATGTTTAAAAATGTTTAAAAATAATATCATATTATTTTTAAACATTATTGGAGATATCTACGATTTCTTCATATTCAATGCCATCTAAAAAGATTATGTATATTATATTGTATTTTGATTTATTATATAAAATTTTAGAAGTGTATGGGATGCAAAGGTGGTTACACACCTGACGTAAGATGGTTAAAAAATGTTTGTAAGTTATTGGTCTATTCAAGTAAAATTGTTTAGAGTTATGATAATATTGTTTTAGATTTTCAATGAAGTTTTTTATTGAATTTTTATATTCTGCTTTTTTGAAAGAAATGGGTGAAAAGATAAATTCTTTTTTTTTTTCATTTTGACAGAATTCTTTAAAAAAATCAACGACAAAATCTTTATTAACATTTTTTTTGAAAACTTGACTCATATAATATAATATGTTTAGAATATTTTTAAGTTAAGTTATTAATTAAATTATTTGTAAAAAATGCTAATTCAATCTTATTTTCATGAACTGTATAAAATATTTCGATGTATTTACAAATTAATTTTATAACTTTATATTTTTGTTCTTCATTTATGAAATCAGTAATTTTGATAAAGTAGAAATAATTATCTAGAATGTCTAAAACGGAATAACCTTTATTATATATATTAAAAATTATTTTTATTGATTTTTCATAATCTTGTTTTAAACAAGCGGTTGTATAATTTTCAAATGAAAAGAAGCTGATATTTGTACAAATGTTTTTTACATTATCAATATTAATTTCTTTGTCGTATAATTTGAATTTTTCCATATTATTTAAGAGTTGACTTATAGAATTAGAACAAATACAAAATAAAAATTTTTCTGCTTTAGAAGTAATTTTAATTTTTTCATTTTTTTTAATTTTATTAAATAATATTTTGAAGTTTGTTTCATTTATAGGATTAAGTTTAATTATTGTTGTTCTGGATTGGATATTATCAATTACTTTTTGATTATTTTTACAAGAGATTAAAAAGTTAACTTTATGACTATATTTGTCTATATAATTTCTAAAAACTTGTTGACTTTGTTCATTAATGAAATCAAAATCGTCAAGAATTATTAATTTTTTCTTTTTAGGAATAGAACATTGTGTTTGACAAAATGTTTTAAGATTGTTTCTATAATATTGAATTCCCTGTTCTTTCAGACTATTAATGAATAATACATCGTGTTTTGGAATAATTTCACTGTTATAATATTCTCTTATTGATGCAAGGATTATAGACGTTTTACCGACTCCTTTTCTACCAATAAATAGTATATTTAGATTATCCATTTTTTGTAAAGTTTTTAATAGGTTAATATAATCTTCTTCAATATAAAAATCTTTATAAAATTTTGGTTGATATATTTTTAAGAAAGATATATTATTCATATTAATTAATTTCGTTAATTTATATTTAAGTTTATCTCAATAGTAAATAAATATAAATGGATTTATACAAAATTTTGAGTGTTAAGAACAATTCATCGCAGGAGGAAATAAAAAAGGCTTATAGGAAGGCTTCTATGAAGCATCATCCGGATAGAGGAGGGAATGCTGAAGAATTTAAAAAGATAAATAGAGCATATGAAATATTGGGGGATGAAATAAAAAAAAACGAATATGATATGAAATCTAGAAATCCGTTTTTTAATAATGGTGGAAATAATATGTTTAACACGGACAATGGTGGTGGCGAGATGCCCGATATTTTTAAGATGTTTTTTGGGGGTGGTCCTGTTGATATAGGTAGAATGTCAGGATTTGGAGGACCCGGTGGAATGAATGGGCATCCAAACATACATATATTTAGAAATGGTGAACCGATTTTTAGAAAAAGGATGAAACCTGCAGCAATATCAAAAACTATATCAATTTCGTTAATAGATGCATATAATGGTATTAAATATCCTTTAGAGATAGAAAGGTGGATTGTTTTAAATAATATGAAAAAAACGGAGAAGGAGACGATTTATGTTGATATTTATAAAGGGATTGATTCGAATGAAATAATTATTGTGGAAGGGAAGGGAAATATCAACGAACATGGGATACAGGGTGATATAAAAATATTTATAAAAATGGAAAATCACAAGGTCATTGATAGACATGGACTAAATTTAGTTGTAAATAAAGATATAACATTGAAAGATTCTCTTGTTGGATTTAAGTTTGACGTTGAACATTTAAACGGAAAAACATATACGATAAATAATACAAATGGTAGAGTTATAAATCCAGGATACAAAAGTATAATAGAAAATATGGGGATGGTAAGGGGCGACCAAGTGGGAAAATTAATAGTAGTATTTCATGTGAATTTTCCAAAAAATCTCTCGACTGAACAGAGAGAGAAGTTAAGAGCTATTTTATAATTTAAATTTTTTTGTAAAAAAAATTTAAATTATGATACACGTTTTGTTTCAATATCAGCAGAAACGATATAGATTGAATTTTCAGTAATAATGATGTATTCGGTTTCAACTTTATATATTTTAGAAATAGGACTGGTATATTCATCTGCACTTTTAACTAAAAGTTTTTCACCATTTTCTCTAATACCAATTAAAACATCGTTATCGCAAGAGCTGGTCCAATAATCAAACATAATGGGTTTATCTTCAACAACTCCAAGTTTAGCACAATGTTGTAAGGTAACTGCTTTCGGTAATCTGTAATTTGATGAGTTGGATACACTTGATTGGTTTTCTTCCTCCATATTATATTATTTATAGTTTTTTTCTTTTTATGTCTTTAAATAGTTATTTATTCAAAGACAAAGAGAAAAGAGAAAATATTTATGTTTAAAATGTTTTAATTAAATATTTTAATTATTTAAATGAGTGAATCAAAAAAAATGAATTTATTGAATAAAGAGTTGTATAAAAATAAAATTTTAGATAATGAACCAGTTATTTTTGAATATGTAAAAATTTTACATGAATATTTATCACACATAACAAAAAATATAAGTATTAAAAATATGGTTCATAAAAAGTTTATTGTACATAGAGGATATGACTTGCTGAAAAATATATTTTTAACGTTAATGTTATATACAAAAAATTTAGAATTAACATCTTTTCATTTAAGAAAAAGTTATTTATATTATACTGAATTTATAGGACAAATAGGCGAAGATAGCAACTCTTATTTACAATTAAATTCAAAAGACGCATGTTTATTTGTTTACAAAAAGACGATATACAATATAAACGATGATTATAAAAAGGGTTTTAAGGATAAAGATGAAGAAAACACAAAAATGTTAAATGATAAAATTAATTTTATAACAAAAATTGAAAAATATATAGTTGAAAAAGAGATATTTATTGAAAAAGAGATATCTGTTACAAAAGAAATATCTATTACAAAAGAGATATTTATTGAAAAGGAAATAAACAGGATAAGAATGTACATAATAAAAATATTAAATGAGATAACTAATTTGAAAGGTGAGAATATTGAAAACATGGAAATATTTTTAAATTTTTTTATATTTTCAAATTTTAGTATTGAAAAAAAAGTTTCTATTTTGTATTTATTTTTAAAGAAAATGAATAAAGAAAAAATAGATAAAGAAAAAATAATTTCCTTATCGTTGTATTATGATAATTTTTCAGAGCTATCTCCTTTAAAATTTATAAACAAGTTTTTTAAATCATAATAAATTAGTGAATTTAATTATACGTTTTCTATATTTTTTCTTATTCTTTTTCTTGCCTTCTATTTTTTTTGTAATAATTTCATTAAATAATTCTTTTTTTAAAATATTTATTATAAAATTATAGATAATGTGTATAATTTCTTCATCGCAATTACCAACAATTAAAATGCTCCCCGTGCGAAAAATCATAAATGAAATTATTTTACATTTATTAAGTTTTTTCTTTTTTTTATTTAGATTGCATTTATTTTCACATTTACAAACTCCATCGTTTTGAATATTTTCTTTATTATAATAAAATTTGCATTGTATTCCGGGGTAAGAACATGGGTCGAATAAACTATGAATATTATATTTAAATTTTAATATATTATATAATTTGTTTCGAATAATAAAGAAGTTGCATGAAAAGTTTGAGTTAATAAGAACCGTTTCTACTTTATTTTTTAAATAGTGGAATTTTTTCCCAGAAGAATCTTCAATAATATCTAGTAAAATTTTTACAGCAATGTTCAACGTTTCGATATTTTGAATACCAGGTATTTCTAATTTTCCTGTATTAAAAAGTTTAATATTTATTTCATTAAATTTGTTATTAAAATATATTCTTATGATTACAGCAAAGCAATTATAAAATGCACTCTTCTTTTTTTTTCTAAAATTTATTAAATCCTTTTTTGATATTCCGCAAATGATTTTTCTAATATCTTTAAATTTTTTTACATTTCCTGTTTGCGTATTGATTTGGTTAATTATATCATAAGAAATATGCCTTTCACTTTTAATGTTTTCTTCTAATTTTACCACCTCTTCCTCTGTTTGTGAATTAATTTTAATAATCTTCTTTATAATTCCTACCCTAGCATCTTTATAATCAATAATGGGAAGTTTCCAAAAAATTTCTTCTAAATTTACTGCGCTATTAAGGTATCCTATTTTTGTTTGCGTTGATATATAAATATCACTAAATTTTGGTATAAAATTTTTGTTTGGAAATACATTTTTATTATCGTATTCGGCATCATCCCCATTTATCATAAAATTTTCCCATTCGGCATCTAAAGCCATTTTTTTAAGTCTTAAACTAATTATAATATTTAATTTAAGTCAGTTTAAAAAATCAATTTTAAAAATAATTATTTAGGAAATTTTTACTGAAAATGAAGATAAAAAAAATAATATGTAAAACTTTTATCTAATAGATATTTAATGGAACAAGGAAAAACATTTTTCTCAAAAAAAAATAAAAATCAGAGCGATAGAAAGGGAATTAAAAAAAGGAGAGAAAAATCAGAGTTGGATAATATAGTTGAAGAATATTCATTAAAACAGAGTAATTTTAATCCAAGTAAACAATCGCCCAACGTATTTATAAGAAAATTAGAAATAAGAATGAAAATGTATTATAAAGATTTATATAATTCATATAATTTGTAAATGAAATAATTTAATATATATTTTTCAGAAATATTTATATTATGTTGAATAATTTCAAAAAATGTAAGCCATTTTTTGTTTAAAAATTTTTTATTATTTAAAATATGAAATGATATAAATTTAGAAATAAATCTTTTTGTTGAAATATTATTTTTGTTACAAAATTTTTGTATATATTTAATTATTCTTTTTTGGTCGTAATCTTTATTATTAAATAATTTACAAAAAATATCCCAATCTTTCGTTATTATAATATTATTTATTTTAATATTATCATGATTAGTTTGAATATAATTAATCATGCTTCTTATATCAGAGTTAAATTTAATTTGAATATTTAACAATTGTTTGTTTGAAATTTTCAGTTTTTCACATTCAACAATTTTTTTAAGAAAAGTATTTATATTTTTTTTAGGTAAATTACAAAAAGACAATTTAATAAACTCATTTTGAAGGGATTTATCAATTTTACTAATATAGTTACAGATGAGACAAAACCGGATATTGCTCGAATATTGTTGTATTAAATATCTTAAAGCTTGTTGAGCATTTTTTGTCATATAATCTACTTCGTCCAATATTACAAATTTTATTCCATTTCCAAATAATGAGTTTGTGTTTACAAATTGGTTTATTTGATTTCTAATAATATCAATTCCTCTATCATCTGAAGCATTTAGATGAATTTTAAAACCTTTAATATTATTATTGTATAAATTGTGATATTTTTTAATTATATTTATGATAGTTGTTGTTTTTCCTGTACCGGGGGGTCCATAAAATAGTAGATTAGGAAAATGATTATTTTTTATAATATTTTCAAGTAATTGTTTATTATTTTTTGTTAAAACTATTTCTGTAAAATCTTTTGGTCTATATTTTTCTATCCAAGGTTTACAATCCATATATTTAAATATTAAAATTTAATATTTAAATATTAAAATATATTATTTAAATATTAAATTCTAGTATTAATAATAAATGGCATATCATTTGGAAACCGGATATTTGAAAATAATTTTGGGTTGTATGTTTGCTGGAAAAACTACAGAATTAATAAAAGAATACAACAAGCATATGTCGTGCAATTTCAAATGTTGTATAATAAATCATTCACTTGACGATAGATACGATACAGACAACACACAAATGTCGACTCATAATAATAAAATTGTAGAATGCAAAAGTTGTAATAATTTGAGCGAATTATTTGGAAATGATTATAAAAATAATATTGTAGATAAATATGATGTTTTTTTGATAAACGAAGGTCAATTTTTTAAAGATTTATATGATTGCGTAGATATAATCGTAAATGAGAAAAAGAAAAAGGTATATGTTTGTGGTTTGGATGGTGATTATAAAAGAAAAAAATTCGGTAGTATTTTGGATATTATACCGTTGTGTGACGATATTGTGAAATTAAAAGGTATTTGTAAAGAATGTTTTTTTAAAGAATCAATATTTACTAATAGAATTACCGGTGAAAAAGAACAAACATTAGTATCCAGTAATAATTATAATTCTCTTTGTAGAAAATGTTATAATAAAATTATGTAGTTTAAATATTTAAAATTATATTTAAAGTATATTTCAAAAGTATTTAAAATAATTAAGTATTTGATATAAATACAATGCCTCCAAAAAAACGCGGAAGAAAACCAAAAAAAAATAAAGAAGAAAAAAAGGGTCCGCCTAAAAAACGTGGAAGAAAACCAAAAGGTGGAAAGATTATAAAAAATAATGAGATAAAGAAAAAAAATACAGAATTTAAACCAAATATTATTTTACACTTAAAAACCAATAATGATATCAATAATAACAATAAAAATATAACAGCAATCGAATATAATCCTGAAATTCACGAACCAGAAGCATTCAATATAAATCATAATAAAATTAACATTTTACAATATGAAGAAATAATAAAAAATAAAAAAGAAGAGAAAGAAAATATTATAATTGAAAAGAAAGAAAAGGTACCTATAAAAAATAAAAGTAAAGAATTGTGGGGTAAATTAAATGATTTAAAAAAAAATTTGAAAGCAGATAATATTTCAGATAAAGCTTGTCATTGTTTTTGGTGTACCTGTTTTTTTGACAATCCGTCTATATACATACCAAAAAATATAGTTGAAGAAAAAGTGGAAGTTTATGGTTGTTTTTGTAGTCCAGAATGCGCCTTATCATATTTAAAAAATGAAAAAATTGACACATCTACTTTATGGAACAGGTATTCGTTATTAAATAATATTTACGGTAAAATTTACAATTACGAAAAAAATATCAAACCTGCACCCAGTCCTTATTATACGTTGGACAAATATATGGGTAATTTGTCAATTCAGGAATATAGAAAGTTATTGAAGAACGATAGATTAATTATGGTCGTTGATAAACCGTTGTCGAAAATTATGCCTGAAATTTACGAAGAAAACAATGAAGAACCAAATATAATGAATAATATATTGGATAGTAAAAAAAAGAAAAGTAATAAATACAAATTAAAAAGCAAGGAAATTTTTAAAACAAAAACAACTATTTTAAAAAATAGTTTTAATGTTTTTTAAGTTATATTTAAAAAAAAAATAAATATAACTTAAATATCAATATTAATTTTATCATTACATTTTCCTTCTGTTACTTCTGTTACTTCTATTCCTTCTGTTACTTCTGTTACTTCTGTTACTTCTGTTCCTTCTGTTCCTTCTGTTCCGTCCGGTGCATAATTTTTAAGACTATTTAAATATAATAATTTATTAATTTCATATTCGTTGTTTTTTTCTTTTATATAACCCAAACATTGTTTATCTTTGAATTTTCTTATCTCGCTAATAACAGATTGGTTCAATGACTTTTTCTTTTCTTTTTTCTTTATTTGAAAATCAGGATTTAAATATTCTTTAATTACTTTAATAAAATCATTATCCCATTTTTTCAACTTCTCGGAAGCTTCTTTTTCATCATAACCAGTTTGTGAAATAACTATTTTTAAAGATGCTTTATATTGTTCATAATTTTTGGAGGATTCCATATATTTGTAATAAATATTTAAAAAAAGCATATTAAACGGAATATAATTATTTTACTATAAATGTCTAAAGAATTATCAGTAACCTCAATAATTAAAGAAATTAATGATGTTTTAAAAAAACATCTTGTTTCAATTATTGAAAAAAATAAAAATGATAAAGAAGATTTTGAATCTTTCATAAAAAATCTACCATTCATTAAAAATGTTATTGAAGAAAATAGAAGGTTGAAAGATGAAGTCGATATTCATAAAAAACAAATTATTTTTTTAAATAATAATTTGGAATCTCTTTCAAAACAATATACTAAAGTTTTTTTTACTAAAAATAAATTAATTGCTTCTGTTAATTTAGATAATACTGAAAATAATACTGAAAATAATACTGAAAATAATATTGAAAATAATGCAGAAAATAATACTGAAAATAATGCAGAAAATAATATTGAATTAGTTGTGGATGATACAAAAAGTGAAATAACTGAAATTGATGAAAATGATATTATTAAAGAGGTGGAAGAAAATTTAGAAAAAAAAAAGAATGATTTATTAGAAAAAAACAGAAGCGTTGATATGTATTTAAATAAATATGAATTGGACGATGATTTATATTTAAATTTAAATTCAGCAGAAGAAATGAAAGATGATGAAGATAATAATGACGAAGATGATAATAATGACGAAGATGATGACGAAGATGATGATAAGGATGAGGAAGTAAGAATTATAATGGGTTTTAAAAATGAAGAAGTTGAAGAAGATGAAGAGGAAGCGGAAGAGGAAGAGGAAGAGGAAGCGGAAGAGGAAGAGGAAGCGGA
>Ga0115007_10000875_pt1 | contig 19710 bp, 14 predicted proteins | sample ArcOceMetagenome_2_FD_87166 | JGI IMG/M metagenome (GOLD analysis project Ga0115007, IMG submission 87166) | Marine eukaryotic phytoplankton communities from Arctic Ocean - Arctic Ocean ARC135M Metagenome | ecosystem: Environmental > Aquatic > Marine > Oceanic | place: Arctic Ocean | collected...
GAAATCGGCGCATTTACGGCCGCTGCTTTGCGTATAAAAACACTTTTTACTGCCAATTGCTCCTCCCCAATAATAACAGGCGTATCCTCTTTTATAATTCCTGCTTTTTCATAGGCAATCTCTGGCAAAGTTTCTCCTAAAAAATGTGTGTGGTCCAACCCAATATTGGTAATGACAGCAACCGCTGGCTGTATGATATTGGTTGAGTCTAACCTTCCTCCCATACCTACTTCTACAATTGCAATATCTACTGCTTCTGCAGCAAAATAATCAAAAGCAAGCCCTACCGTCATCTCAAAAAAAGAGAGTTTGTGTGACGTTAAAAAGTTTTTATTTTTTTGTATAAAGGCGGTCACCTTTTCTTTTGGAATTTCCTGGCCGTTCATGCGGATTCTCTCCGTGAAATTTTTTAAATGTGGAGAGGTATACAAGCCTACTTTATAGCCAGCTTCTTGAAGTATAGAGGCCAACATATGACTGGTAGATCCTTTTCCATTGGTACCCCCCACATGAATTGTCTTGAACTTCCTCTCTGGAAAGTCCAACTCTTCTGAAAAGGCTATAATATTGGTAAGGTCTTTTTTGAAGGCAACTGTCCCTTCTCGCTGGTACATCGGTAGTTGCACAAACATCCATGCGAGGGTTTCTTTATACGTCATTACTGCTGGCTTGATGGCTACCTTTTCAAATGAAAAGGGAATTTAAGGCGCAAAGATACGTGATTATTTAGTTAAGGAAAACTTATAAATAATAGTTCCTGTTTGGATTGCCGGTGCCTCAGCATCTGCATTCCAACGCGTACTAAGTGCAGCTTCTTTTGCAGGTTGTGCCAAACAAGGCGCTGTATTTGTAGTTCCTTTTTCCCCAGGAACTGCACTGAGTACTTTTCCGTTTTTAGCTACTGTAATTAGAACTACTACAATTCCTTCTTCTTGACAATTGGGCTGTTTCTTGGGTGTTTCCAATACTTTTCTCCCTGCTAAATTATAATTTTTACTGGAAGTGCTTCCCGTATTTTTGTAATATTTTGACGCTTTTAAAGCGCCAGTGTGTACTCCTTTTGCACCAGCAACCGCATCAATTCCTTCACCTTGCTCCTTCCCTTCAGCAGAGGTTCCGCTTAATAATTTATCCAATGCAGCTTGATTTTCTTTGGAAGGTTTTGGCGCAGGTTCTACTTTTTCAAGCGCTTCTGCTACTGCTGTCTTTTTTACTACTTCTTTTTCCACAATAGAAAGTGCCTCCGAAATATCACTGGTGAGCACGATTTCGTCCAATGCTTCTTTTGAGATTTCTTCCGGAATGTCCGTCCCAGATGCGCTCGCTTTTTTTGGAGTACTTTTTTTTGTTACTGCCACCGGTGGACCGCTTCCGATCGCTGCATCTCCAAAATTTATAGCCACTCCATATTCTGCTGGCGGATCTAAATAATCCAATCCAAAATTAAAAAGTCCAAAAATTAAAAGCACAAGAATTCCTACGGTAATTGCCGCTGACTTTTGTTTGTGCCTTGTATTTAATACTATCATGCTCCTTTTTATATGCATCTTCGATCACGCAAGACGCTGAACGTACTATTTGCCTTTTACCGCTAAAATCATTTTTAATTTATTTCGATTCGCAATGTCTATCACTTGCATCACATTTTTATATGCCACCTCTTTGTCGCCACGAATAACGACCGTCTTTTGCTTTTCAGCATCCATCTTGCGAAGAATCTCGGCTTCTAAATTGGACGCATTGACCTTTTTTTTATCAATATAAAACAAGGCTGTATTTGTAATTGTAACCGCTACAGAAGCACTGTTTTCTGTTTTACCACTCGCCTTTGGTAGTAAAACATCAATTGCACTGACCGTTACTAAGGTTGAAGTCAGCATAAAAAAAATCAGCAATAAAAACACAATATCCGTCATGGACGACATGTTGAATGTGGGGTCTACCTTATTTCTTCCGCGTAAATTCATTGGTATTAAAATATTTTAAAATTAAAAGCCTGAAGTATGAATAACAACTGCTGGTCCCAATATGCTATACTGGCTCATTTAATAAGTCTAAAAATTCTACAGATTTTGCTTCCATTTGGTACACCACCTTGTCTGTTTTTACTACCAGGTGATTGTACGTCATATAAGCGATGATCCCCACAATTAAACCACCTACCGTAGTGGTCATTGCGGTATACAAACCATCCGACAGCATCTTTATATCAATTTGACCTCCAGCATTTGCAATTTCGTGAATGGCAATGATCATTCCAATAACGGTTCCTAAAAAACCAATCATCGGCGCTACTCCAGAAATGGTTGCCAAAACACTGACATTCTTTTCCAACTGATAGACTTCTAACTTTCCAGCAGTCTCAATAGCGGTATTGATATCTTCTAAGGGTTTTCCAATCCTAGAAATCCCTTTTCCTATCAATCGTGCTGTCGGAGTGTTTTTACTTTTGCAAAGGGCCTCTGCAGCCTCCAACCTCCCATTAGAAACATAATCACGAATTTGATTCATGAAATTTTCATCTATTTTTGAAGCAGATTTAATGGCGAAAAAACGTTCAAAATAGAGATACAAAGCCACTGCTAACAGCACAAATAAAAGGGCAAGAATAACGCGGCCCCCAATGCCACCATCCATAATTAATTTATAGATAGAGAGTGTTTTCTGCTCAGTTGCAGCCTCTAAAAGTGCTGTATTCTCTTGAAAAAATGACATCATTTCCTTTTTGTTTTTGTTCTCTAACCAAAACGCACTTTCCAATCTTAAATTGTTTCAAGATGGAGAAAAAAAAATAGTTAATACATTAAAAAATGCCATTTTGAAACAAATCAAAATGGCATTTTTATGATAAATTTTAAATTTTAAATCAAAGATCTAAGCACTACAAAAGCAATAGAGCCTACTAGAAAACCAATAAATGCCAACCATGATATTTTCTTGAAATACCAAAAGAAATCTATTTTTTCCATCCCCATAGCTACCACTCCTGCTGCAGAACCAATAATTAACATAGAACCTCCAGTACCTGCAGAGAACGCAATAAAATGCCACAATGGATTGTCTAAGGGTTCCGAGAACATCCCTAAACTTGCGGCAACTAAAGGCACATTGTCAATAACTGCAGAGCCTATTCCTAATAAAATAACCACGAGATCGGAAACCACCGTTCCCTCTAACTCAGAGCCTATTAAAGGAATCCCTTGCTTTAAACTGTCTGCAAAATTGAATAAAATCCCCAAAGATTCTAAGGCAGCAACTGCCATTAAAATTCCTAAGAAAAATAAAATACTTGGCATTTCTATTTTAGATAAAGAAGCGTGTACCGGACTGTGGTGGGCATTTTCGTCAGATGCAGCACTGTCGATACTAGAAATTGAGAATATTGTGCGACTGTACATTTCTGCAAAGGTGGCCACCACTGCCAAAGAGAACATCATTCCTACATATGGAGGCAAATGGGTGATTGTTTTAAAGAAAGGAACAAATAAAATAGCGCCCAATCCTAAATACAACATGCGCGCACTGTGTTCGTTTTTTGGTTTTTCTACTTCATTTTCATCCAGGGCGATGTCCCCTTTAAAAGCAGACAAAAAGGTTGCAATAAAGGTTGGGACAACCATACAGAGTACAGATGGAATGAATAAATAAGTAAATAACTTCCCAGTACTAACTTTATCTCCAATCCAGAGCATGGTGGTTGTTACGTCTCCAATAGGAGAAAAAGCCCCTCCTGCATTGGCAGCGATGATAATTAAACCTGCAAACCAGATTCTATCTTCTTTCTTTTTTACAATTTTCTGTAAAATTGACATTAAGACGATGGTTGCAGTTAAATTATCAATGATTGCAGATAAAATAAAAGCAAGTATTGCAAACATCCATAAAAGTTTCTTTTTACTTTTAAAATTTACATAGCCCTTGATTGTTGCAAATCCGTCGAAATAATCAATGATTTCTACAATGGTCATCGCCCCTAAAAGAAATACTAAAATTTCTGCTGTTTTTCCTAAATGATGCAACAGGGTTTCTTCTACCAAATGCATTTTATCATCGTGTGGCATCGTGGCAAAGCCCTCTACCAAACCATGGGAGCTCGAATCAAACCAATTAGAAAAACTATCAATTCCAAGCGCTACCAGCGCCCAACAAACAGCCATCATGATTAAGGCAGGAATTAACTTATCTAATTTTATATTGTGTTCTAGTGTAATGGCCAAATACCCCATTACAAATACAACGATAATTACTGCTTCCATATTTCTCTTTAATTTAGATTAACTGTTTCAATGCTATTTCAAAAGCAGTGGAACAAATTTTAGTTTTTGAAGCGCTTTCTGCAAATGTTTTTTGCAGCGCTTTTTTTATAATTTCTGAAGTATCGTTAAAAATATCTTGATCGCGCATGGGCAGCGTTACTCTTGCCTCCATTAAGTACGCAAATACCCTCGCAATACCGCAGTTAGAAATAAAATCTGGCAACAAACTAACATGATTGTCAGTATGTTCCATAATAGGTCCAAAGAAAATTTCTTTATCCGCAAAAGGAACATTTGCTCCAGGAGAAATCACCTCTAGTCCTACAGCAATCATTTGCTGAACTTGAGCTCTAGAAACCAACCTAGAAGCTGCGGCAGGAATAAAAATTTCTGCAGGCGTGCTCCATATTTTTTTATTAATTTCTTCGAAAGAAAGCATATTTTTAGCAACCAATTGATTGCCATCTTTTGCTAAGAATAACTGCGTCATTTCTTCCATGGAAAACCCATTTTCCTTTAAAACGCCGCCATCTCGATCGATAACACCTACTACTTTAGCGCCCAATTGGGTTAAGTAATACGCAGCAGCCGAGCCTACATTCCCAAATCCTTGAACAATGGCTCTTTTTCCTTCGATCTTCCCTCCATAAATAGTGTAGTAATGTTTCACAGCCTCGGCAACACCGTAGCCTGTTAACATATCTGCAACCGTATATTTTCTTGACAAATCTGGAGAAAACTCTTTATTTTCTAACACCTTGATCACGCCCAAACGCAATTGACCAATTCGATTGATCTTCTCTGCCTCTGTTGGCTTAAAGTGTCCATTAAAAATTCCTTCTTGTGGATGCCAAACTCCACAATTTTCTGTGATCGGAATGACATCTTTATCCGCGTCTACGTTTAAATCACCACCAGTACCATAGTAGTGTTTTAACAAAGGGGTTACTGCCTTATACCAACGCTCTAAAACCTGTCTTTTTCTTGGATCATTGGGATCAAAGTTAATTCCTGATTTTGCGCCACCAATAGCAGGACCAGAAACTGTAAATTTCACTTCCATTGTTTTCGCCAAAGACAATACTTCATTCTTGTCTAAGCCTTTTCGCATGCGTGTTCCTCCACCAGCGGCTCCGCCTCTGAGTGAATTTATAACCGTCCACCCTTCGGCTTCTGTTTCTGGATCTTTCCAGTGAAAAACAATTTCGGGTTGTTTATTTTCGTATCTTTTGAGTAATTCTTTCATCCTATTTAATTCTAAAAGTTCCAGTTAATTTCTAAATTTTTATGCGCGGTGTGAACGATATCAATTCGTTTAGAGAAGTTAAAGCTGGTTCATTCTTTGGGGGCTTTTTTTTTTAGATTTCTGAATAGGGATTTGATAATTGGCAAATTTACTGTAAAAAAAACAATTTTTTAAACTTTTTAATTCAAAACCTATGGTAAAAAAAGAACTCCTGAAGAGTGATTTTTACGAGCACCTGTCACGCTCTTTAAGCAATTCACTTGATTTTCAATTCGCAACCTTCCTAAAAATGCAAAAATTAAGGCTTCTTTATAATTGATAACGGCATCAGATGGCTGTACAACTTTACTCCGCGACCAGTATTTTATCCTTTCCATTAAAAAAGTATTAAAAACACCTCCACCTGTTATTAAAACCGCATTTGAATCTTTTACAATACGGGCTATTTGCAATGCAATGTGTTCTACAAAAGTTCTTAAAATATCTGGAACACTTGCCTTACATATGGCTATTAGTGGTAATATTTCTTTTTGAACCCACTCTAAACCCAAAGATTTTGGTGCTGCTCTTTTATAAAAATCCAGTGCATTTAAAGCGGATAAAAGAGGGGTATTTATTTCTCCTTGCGCGGCGATGGCTCCTGATGCATCATATTCGAGTCCCATTTTATTTGCATAGAAATTCAGTACAATATTTACAGGACAAATATCAAAAGCTATTCTTTCTGACTTTTTTTCAAAAGAGACATTAGAAAAACCTCCCAGATTTAAACAAAACTCATAGCTTGGGAACAACAAAGCATCTCCAATAGGCACTAAAGGTGCTCCTTGACCTCCCAGTTGTACATCTTGCGTTCTAAAATCACAAACAACTTTTTGCTGCGTAATATTCGCAATTTCCTGTCCCCCACCCACCTGCAAGGTAATTCCTTTTTGAGGTTGGTGTAAAACCGTATGACCATGAGAAGCAATAAAGTCGATGATTTTAATGTGATATTTACTGATAAAATCTTGGAGTACATTTCCCAGATGCTGCCCATATATATGATCCAATACCCCTAATTCTTTTGAAGAAAAATGAATTGCATTTTGAAGTTTCTTTTTCCACTCTAAATTATAAGGAATGGTTTCAGCATGCAAAATATCAAAAAAAGAAAGGTCCTTTTTTAAAAATTTCACGTACACGAGGTCGATGCCGTCTAAGGAAGTTCCAGACATCAAACCAATGGCAAAAAGCGTATTTTCATTCATAGCTGTAAAATTAACAAATGTCTGCTCAAAATACGTTACGAAATCGATATCTTTGCCGTTGAATATCACGAATACAATAAAAATAAACAATGGATTTTAGCTTAACAGAAGAACATATCATGATTCGCGATGCTGCAAGAGACTTTGCACAGACCAAATTACTACCAGGAGTCATTGAAAGAGATAATAAGCAAGAGTTCCCTCAAGAATTAGTTCGAAAAATGGGAGATCTTGGTTTTATGGGAATTATGGTTGCTCCTGAATACGGAGGAAGCGGCATGGACGCAATTTCATACGTTTTAGTCATGGAAGAGCTTTCTAAAATAGATGCTTCTGCTTCTGTCATTGTTTCTGTAAACAACTCTTTGGTGTGTTATGGCTTAGAAACCTATGCTTCTGAAGCGCAAAAGCAAAAATATTTAACAAAACTAGCCACCGGTGAATTTGTAGGTGCTTTCTGTTTAAGTGAACCGGAAGCAGGTTCAGATGCTACTTCACAAGCAACCACAGCGGAAGACAAAGGAAACCATTATCTTCTTAATGGAACAAAAAACTGGATTACTAGTGGTGGACGGGCAGATGTATATTTAGTAATTGCACAAACAGATAGAGACAAAGGACACAAAGGCATCAATGTTTTTATAGTAGAGAAAGGAGCCGCAGGTTTTCACGTAGGACCCAAAGAGGATAAATTAGGAATCCGCGGATCAGATACCCACACACTGCAATTTAACGATGTAAAAGTACCCAAAGAAAATAGAATCGGTGCAGATGGATTTGGCTTTAAATTTGCCATGAAAACACTTTCTGGGGGCCGTATTGGAATTGCTGCCCAAGCATTAGGAATTGCCGCTGGTGGATATGAGTTGGCTTTGAAATATTCTAAAGAGCGCAAAGCTTTTGGAACAGAGATCTGCAACCATCAAGCAATTGCATTTAAATTAGCAGACATGTACACCGAAATTGAAGCTGCTAGGATGATGGTCATGAAGGCTGCCTGGGACAAAGACCAAGGTAATAACTACGACATGTCTTCTGCAATGGCAAAACTATACGCAAGTAAGGTGGCCATGGAACAAACAGTAGAAGCTGTACAAATTCACGGAGGAAACGGTTTTGTAAAAGAGTACCATGTAGAACGCTTGATGCGAGACGCAAAAATTACTCAAATTTATGAAGGTACTTCAGAAATTCAAAAAATTGTAATTTCTAGAGGAGTTATCAAAGGATAAATTACCTCGTATAAATAGCATTTAAAATCCATCTTATTAAAGGGTGGATTTTTTTTGTATTCATTTTAAAAAAACAAACACTACGAGATTAATTCAATATCATACAACTGCAAACCTGAAGAAGGCGCAATGTTGCGCAAAAACTTTCGATCATTGTCTTCTTTTAAAGAAGCAGTGATAAAGGCGGTATCCAGGGTTCCTTTGCCCACCTCAATTAAAGTGGCCATCATCAATCGAATCTGGTACCGCAAAAATCCTTCTCCTACTACCTTTAATACATAGGACTTCTCAGGAAAAAAGTTTGCCGTTAGCATGGTGTTCTCTATAATTTCGCAAAGCGCTATGGTTCTTTTAAATACAGTATGTGCAGATGGTTTTGTACAATATTTATGAAAATAATGTTCTCCTTCAAATAATTTAGCAGCTTCCTGCATCTTGTTTAAGTCCAAATCCTCGGGTATATTCACCATAAATGGCGCTGCAAATGGATGATTTTTAGCCCCGTAAGAAAAATAATAATGGTACTCTTTTTTTTTAGAAGCTTGTATTACATTAAAATCAGTCCCCACATTTTGAACAGAGATTGCCCTGAAGTCTGGCGGGAAATTCTGATTTAAAGAAGCTAAAAAAGAAACCGCTTCAACTTCCGAATCTCTAAAGAGCTGCAAATAGTACGCGTTTGCAGAAACCTTAGCATCTGTTCTCCCAATACCAATTGTTTTGTAGGCGCTATCCTCAAAAACAAACGACAGTGATTTGTCTACGATATCGTGCAATGTTTTCGCATTCGCCTGCTTTTGCCAACCAGAAAAACGAAAACCTAGAAATTCAAGACGAATTAGATAAGAGAATGAGTATTTCATAGCAACAAAAGTACAATAATTACATTTTTTTTACAAAACATGCATTTTTGTGAATATTGTAAAATTATTGATTGCATTTTTAAGAACCCTATTTTTTATACCACATAAAACTATAAAAATAAGTATTTCTTAATTTTACCCCCTTTTTTTTGAGGGTATGTGTTAAAAATATACTAATTTAATAAATACCCCCCTTTGTCAATTTAAAATAAATATATACTTTTGACCGAGTTCAACTCACAAAAAAACATAAACAACTAAAATTAAAAATCATGAAGAAAATTATTTTTACAGCATTATTAGCAGTAAGTTTCATTGCAACAGCGCAAGAGGAAGAAAAAGGAACCTTTACTTTAAGTGGAACTGTAGATACCTATTATTCTACAAACCTATCAACAGATGCAATTGGAACTACTGGAATTTTAACAGATGTTCCTGCTAATGGATTTGGATTGGGAATGGCCAACACCATTTTTTCTTATGAAAAAGGAAAAGCGGGAGTTGTTGCTGATTTGACATTTGGACCAAGAGCAAATGCAGCAAATGCATATACCGGAGCAATCAATCAATTGTATGCTTACTACAATGCTTCTGAAAAAGTAACCTTTACTTTAGGACAGTTTAATACCTTTTATGGCTATGAAGTAATTTCTCCTGCAGGAAACTTCAATTACTCTGTATCTTATTTATTTAATGCAGGACCTTTTTCTCATACAGGTTTAAAAATGGATTATGCAGCTTCAGAAGATTTGTCTTTTATGTTTGCAATCACAAATCCTCATGGTGTTGTCGCGGGAGCAAATAGCGACTCAGATGATTACCAATTAGGTTTCCAAACGGGATACAAAGGACAGTTCTTTAACCTTGCGTATGGTGCAGATGGTTTTGGAGATACCGATGTTTTATATTTAGACTACACAGGTGGATTTGATCTTACTGATTCTTTATACTTAGGTATAAATGCTGCTTATGCAAATTCAGAAGATGCAGATGCAGGTTACCAAGGGGTTGCTTTGTACTTACAAAATGCTTTTTCTGACACGTTCTCTTTAGGATTAAGACCAGAATTTTACACAGTAACTTCTGCAGGTGGAGACGCAAGTCAATCAGCATTCACGTTAACAGGAAACACAAGCCTTACAGATGCTCTAAAATTAGTAACAGAATTAAGATATGATACTTCGGATGATGTTACTTTTATTGGAGGTGAAAACAACGTAACAGGTTTAACAATAGCTGCGGTATACTCTTTCTAAGAAAATTACTTGAAAACAAAAGCAACCTGCGAAGGTCATACTTCGTAGGTTTTCAAAAGAACTATTAATTAAAATCAATTCACATGAGTTTATTATTAACAATTACCCAAGATACCGCAGCCACAGCTGCCGATTTAGCGAAAGAAGTAGCGCAAATCAATGGTGACATGGGGATGCTATGGATGCTAATTGCAGGTATCTTAGTTTTCCTAATGCAAGCAGGTTTTACCTTAGTAGAATCTGGAATGACCAGAGCCAAAAATGCAGTGAATATTGCAATGAAAAACTTATTAGACATCTGTGTGGGATCCATAACATTCTGGCTGGTAGGGTATTCTTTAATGTATGGAGATACTACAAACGGATGGTTTTTCTGGAGTGGTTTATTCCAAGGTGAAGGCGCAGATTTATTCTTTCAAACGATGTTTGCTGCAACCACAGCAACCATTGTATCTGGAGCAATTGCAGGTAGAACAAAATATTCAACCTACATTATTTTCTCACTAGTAATGACCGCAATTATCTATCCAATTTCTGGAGGATGGGAGTGGAATGGAGGATGGTTGAATGATACTGCTGGAATTATGCCTGCAGAGTTTATTGACTTCGCTGGTTCTTCAATTGTTCACTCTGTTGGTGGATGGGCTGCTTTAGTCGCTGCTTTTATGGTGGGTCCTAGAATTGGAAAATATGTGGATGGTAAAGTATTACCAATTCCTGGTCACAATCAAATTCTAGCAACCTTAGGGGTATTTATCCTTTGGTTTGGATGGTTTGGATTTAACGGTGGATCTCAATTAGCTTGGGGTGGAGCGGACGCAACTGCTGCTTCTAACGTTGTTCTAATTACAAACTTAGCCGCTGCCGCTGGTGGACTTGGTGCTTTGATTACAACATGGATCTGGTACGGGAAACCGAATTTAGCACAAACACTAAATGGTGCCTTAGCTGGTTTGGTAAGTATTACCGCAGGTTGTGGAAACATGACTGCTGTTGGCGCTGTTCTTGCAGGTTTAATTGGAGGTGTTATTGTAGTATTCTCTATTGAATTCATAGAAAAGAAATTAAAAATTGATGATGCTATTGGAGCTGCATCCGTGCACGGTGTTGCCGGTGTATGGGGAACTTTAGTAATTGGTCTTTGGGGTGTTGATGGAGATGCTGGTATTGGAATCTTCAACGGTGGTGGTGCTGCCCAATTAGGCGCACAAGCAATTGGAGTTTTAGCATATGCTGCATGGGCTGTCGCCTTGTCCTTTATTGTACTTGGAATTCTGAAAGCAACCATTGGATTGCGTGTAAGCAAAGAAGTAGAAATCGAAGGTTTAGATATTTCTGAGCACGGTTCTATTGCATATCCAGGAAAAAGACAGAGAGATCTAGAAGATTAATAAATAATTAAGTTAGTAGCTTGTAAAATCACTCCACCCTATATTTTGGGTTGAGTGATTTTTCAGGGTTATAATTTTTACTACTTTATAAAAAAATAAATACGAATTAATCAAAGTTTAAAATGAAAAAAATAGAAGCGATTATCCGAAAATCAAAATACACTGCTGTAAAAGATGCACTCCACGAAGTGGGGGTCAACTTTTTCTCTTACTGGGATGTAACAGGGGTTGGTAATGAAAAAGAAGGACATGTGTACCGAGGAGTTAGCTACAGTACAAGTGATATTCAAAGAAGACACTTATCAATTGTTGTGAACGACGATTTTGAAGAAATTACCGTAAAAACAATTATTACGGCATCCTCTACCGGTCAAGTAGGTGACGGAAAAATTTTTGTAATTGACGTCAAAGACGCTTACAGAATTAGAACAGGAGAAAAAGGAAGCACAACTTTAAACTAAACAAAACTATTACACCACTTTATTATGGAACTATTAACGATTAACAATGTATGGATGATGATCTGTACAGCACTTGTTTTCTTCATGCACACCGGATTTGCATTTTTAGAAATCGGACTTACAAGACAGAAGAATACTATCAATATTTTATTTAAAAACATCTTTATCATAACCGCGGGATTACTGTTATACTATATTGGCGGCTTTAACCTCATGTATCCTGGGGAATTTAATGGGTTTTTAGGATTTGCAGGTTTTGGAATCGACGCACCACTTGCATCAGGAACACTAGATTTAGGATATAATGAAGGGTACACTTATTGGACCGATTTCTTATTCCAGGGAATGTTTGCAGCTACTGCTGCAACCATCGTTTCCGGTGCCGTTGCCGAAAGAATGAAAATCGGAGCTTTTATGATTTTTACAGTCCTCTATGTGGGTCTAATATATCCAATCGCTGGCTCTTGGAAATGGGGTGGCGGATTTTTAGACCAACTGGGGTTCTATGATTTTGCGGGTTCTACATTAGTGCACTCTGTTGGTGGTTGGGCTGCTTTAGTCGCGGTTTGGTTACTAGGTCCCCGTATTGGGAAATTTAAAAATGGCATTGCACAAGCCATACCGGGTCACAACATACCCTTAGCTACTGCTGGAGTTTTAATCCTTTGGCTGGGTTGGTTTGGTTTTAATGGAGGTTCTGTTTTGTCTGCAGACCCCACATTAACTTCATTAACATTAGTAACTACTTGTTTGGCTGCTGCAGCTGGTGGAATTGTTGCCGCCTCTGTTTCTCTTATTCGGTATAAAAATTTAGACCTAACCATGTTCTTAAATGGTATTTTAGGAGGTTTGGTTGGAATTACTGCAGGTGCAGATGTCATGACACCTGAAAGTGCAATTCTTATTGGTGCCATTGCTGGTGCCTTAATTGTATTTGCAGTTTCTTTTATAGACGCTATCAAACTAGACGATCCTGTTGGAGCAATTGCCGTGCATTTAATTTGTGGTATTTGGGGAACTTTAGCAGTAGGTCTCTTTTCTACCAATCCAGAACACACTTTTCTTATTCAGTTAACAGGGGTTGCATGCTATGCTGTTTTTTGTATCATCGCTTCTTTCTTAATCCTATTTACCCTGAAGAAGACCGTTGGAATTAGAGTCAGTGAAAAAGAAGAATTAGAAGGTTTAGATGCACATGAGCACGGAATGGATGCCTATCCAGATTTCCGTTTGAACGAGCATTAATTCCTATAAAAAATAGTCATATTTTAACTGCAAGTCTAAAAAACTTGCAGGTTTTTTTGTTTATTATCATTTTCTCAATATAAAAAGCTTTAATTATTATTACTGAATTATTTGTTGTAAAATTTTGATTTCATCGTAAAAGTTATATATAAAACTCAAATACGTTGATTTTTTCGCATTAAAAAATATAATTTAGCAAGTATAATTCAAAAGAACATGGAGAAACAAGGTTTATATTTACCCGAATTTGAACACGAAAATTGCGGAGCAGGATTTATCTGTAATTTAAATGGAGAGAAAACAAATCAGATTATACACGACGCTTTAGAGATTTTAGTAAAGCTAGAACATAGAGGTGGTGTAAGTTCTGACGGAAAAACGGGAGACGGTGCAGGAATTTTAATAGACATTCCTCATGTCTATTTTAAACGTGTTTGTGATTTTGAAATTCCAGCCCAAAGAGCGTATGCCGTTGGAATGGTATTTCTACCAAAAACAACCAATCAATATAATTTTTGTAAAACAACCTTCGAAAAAGAGCTCGTAGCACAAGGACTTTCTATTCTAGGCTGGAGGAAAGTACCTGTAGATTCTTCTCAATTAGGAGAAATTGCTTTGGCTTCCGAACCAAATATAGAACAACTCTTTGTTGGTAAATCTACCGAAATTGATGAAGCTACCTTTAAAGCGAAACTATATGCTGCACGTAAAATCGCTGAACATACCATCCGTGCATCTAAAACCTCTGAAAGTAATTATTTTTACATTCCAAGTTTATCAATCACCACTATTATCTACAAAGGCATTATCATGCCTGAAGATATTGGCCCCTACTATAAAGACTTACAAGAAATAGATTTAGTAACCCGTCTGGCGCTAGTGCACCAGCGTTTTTCAACGAATACAATGCCCACCTGGGAATTGGCACAGCCTTTTAGACACATGTGTCAGAATGGTGAAATCAATACCTTACGCGGAAATATAAGTAGAATGCGGGTGCGTGAAGAAATCATGAAAAGTGATGTTTTTGGACCGCAAATAGAGCAACTTTTTCCAATTATTTTACCTGGGAAATCAGATTCTGCTTCTATGGACATGGTGGTAGAGCTCTTAACCCATACCGGAAGATCTCTGCCAGAAATTATGATGATGATGATTCCCGAAGCCTGGGAAAAACACAAGACCATGTCTAAAGAACGTAAAGCTTTTTACGAATACAATGGGTGCATCATGGAGCCTTGGGACGGTCCGGCTTCTGTACCTTTTACCGATGGAGATTATATTGGTGCCTTATTGGATAGAAATGGGTTAAGACCTTCTAGATATACCATCACCAAGAGTGGTAAGCTTATTATGTCTTCAGAGATTGGTGTCGTAGACATCGCGCCAGAAGATGTAAAAGAACATGGAAGACTGGAGCCTGGAAAGATGTTTTTAGTAGACATGAATGAAGGTAGAATTATTCAGGATGAAGAAATAAAAAGTAAGATCGTTTCTGAAAGACCCTACCAAGAATGGTTGGATAAAACTCGTTTACATTTAAAAGATGTTCCAGAAACTACGGAAACTTGTCCGATTGAAACCATAGATATCAAAACACGACAACGGCTATTTAATTATACTTTAGAAGACATTCAAGAAGTAATTACACCGATGGCGCAGGCAGGAAAAGAGGCACTGACCTCGATGGGAATTGATACACCACTTGCTGTTTTATCTGACAGACCTCAATTAATTTCAAATTACTTTAAACAATTGTTTGCGCAGGTAACCAATCCTCCTTTGGATGGTATTCGTGAAGAAATTGTTACTGATATTAGTTTGAATTTAGGGAAAGACCGAAATATTTTTAGCATTACCGAAAGACAGTGTCGAAAATTACGCATTCAGAACCCGGTGATTTCAAATGCAGATTTAGAAAGAATTCGGAATATTGATGTCGAGAGCTTCAAAGCCGAAACCATAGAAATTTTATATCCGAAAGCACAAGGTTTAAATGGACTTGAAGATGCCTTAGATGCTATTGTCATTCAGATAGAAAAGGCGATAGAAAATAAAAACAACATCATTATACTTTCAGATAGAGGTGTAAACCAAGAGTTTGCTCCAATCCCTGTGTTGCTTGCTTGTTCTTTTGTAAATCATCAACTAAACCGTCTGCGAAAGCGTTCTTTCTTTGATATTGTTATTGAATCTGCAGAACCACGTGAACCACATCATTTTGCTACTTTATTTGGCTATGGTGCAAGTGCCATCAATCCATACATGGTGAACGAAATTATTCGAACACAAGTGAAAGAAGGGTTTATCACAGGAATGAATGAGCAAAAAGCCGTTGATAATTTCAATATGGCAATTGGAAAAGGCCTTTTGAAGATAATGAATAAAATAGGGATTTCTACCTTACACTCTTACAGGGGTTCTCAAATTTTTGAAATTGTTGGTTTCAACTCGCAATTTGTAGAAAAATACTTCCCATATACTGCTTCAAGAATAGAAGGTATTGGATTGTATGAAATTGAGAAAGAAATTGATCAACGTTACAAACAAGCTTACCCAGATAATAAAATTGATAAAAATTTAGGATTAAATGTTGGTGGAGAATACCGGTGGAGAAGAAATGGGGAACGCCATTTACTAAATCCCACTACGGTTTCTAAATTGCAGCAGGCCGTGCGACTGAGTGATCAAGCAAGTTATGACATCTATGCAAAAGCGATTAACGAGCAAGCAGAAAGCTTAATGACCATTCGTGGATTATTTCAGTTTGACAACTTAGATCCGATTCCTTTAGAAGAAGTGGAACCTTGGACAGAAATTGTAAAACGTTTTAAAACCGGTGCCATGTCTTATGGTTCTATTTCAAGAGAGGCACACGAAAACCTAGCAATTGCAATGAATAGAATTGGTGGAAAATCTAATTCTGGTGAAGGCGGTGAAGACCGAGGACGTTTTCAAAAAGACATGAATGGAGATAGCAGAAACTCTGCCATCAAACAAGTAGCATCCGGTAGATTTGGAGTGACTTCTCACTACCTTACCAATGCAAAAGAAATTCAAATAAAAATGGCCCAAGGAGCGAAGCCTGGCGAAGGCGGTCAACTTCCAGGTTATAAAGTTTTACCTTGGATTGCCGCAGCGAGAAACTCCACTCCTTTTGTAGGTTTGATTTCTCCTCCCCCACACCACGATATTTATTCTATTGAAGATTTAGCACAGCTAATTTTCGATTTAAAAAATGCGAATCGGGAAGCTAGAATTAATGTAAAGTTAGTCTCCGAAGTAGGTGTTGGAACCATTGCTGCTGGTGTAGCAAAAGCAAAAGCGGATGTTGTTTTAATCTCTGGATATGATGGAGGAACAGGAGCTTCTCCACTAACCTCACTAAAGCATGCTGGTCTGCCTTGGGAACTTGGTTTGGCAGAAGCGCAACAAACTCTTGTTTTAAATAATTTAAGAAGTCGGATTGTTGTAGAGTGTGATGGACAATTAAAAACGGGAAGAGATGTCGCCATCGCTGCATTATTAGGTGCGGAAGAATTTGGTTTTGCAACAGCCCCCCTCGTTGCCTCAGGGTGTATCATGATGCGGAAGTGTCATTTAAATACATGTCCTGTTGGTATCGCAACTCAAGACAAAGACTTGCGTAAAAACTTTAAAGGAACCCCTGAACATGTTATTAACTTCTTTTTTTATATTGCAGAAGAGTTGAGACAAATCATGTCGGAACTCGGTTTTAGAACCTTAGATGAAATGGTTGGACAAACGCATAAGATTAATTCAAATAAAGCAATCAAACATTATAAAGCGAAAGGCTTAGACTTGTCTAGTATTTTATACAGACCTGCTGCTTATAAGGAGATGATTGTGAAAAATACAGAACAACAAGACCACAATTTAGAAGGGGTCTTAGACTTTACCATCTTAAAAGATTCTCACAGGGCTTTGTATCGAAAGGAGCAAATGATTCTAGACTACCCAATAAAGAATACAAATCGCGCTGTTGGCGCCATTGTAAGTAACGAAATCTCGAAAATATATGGGCATCTAGGTTTGCCTGAAGATACCTTAAATATCAATTTTACAGGATCCGCAGGACAAAGTTTTGGAGCATTTAGCGCACATGGACTGACCTTTATTTTAGATGGAAACACCAATGATTATTTAGGAAAAGGCTTGTCTGGAGCCAAGTTAATTATAAAGAAACCTACGAAAGCTGACTTCTTAGCAGAAAATAATATTATCGTTGGAAATGTGTGTTTGTTTGGAGCAGTATCTGGATCTGCCTATATAAACGGAATTGCTGGAGAACGTTTTGCTGTTCGTAATTCGGGAGCAACTGCAGTAGTAGAGGGTGTTGGAGATCACTGTTGTGAATATATGACCGGTGGTAAAGTTGTGGTCCTTGGAAAAACAGGACGGAATTTTGCTGCAGGTATGAGTGGAGGAATTGCGTATGTATATGATCCCACAAGCAATTTTATAAATGGTCTTTGCAATACCGAAACAATCGACTTTGAAACTGTTTCTGGTGAGGATGCCGATGATCTAAAGACAAGCATCGAAAAACATGTTTTATATACAGCGAGTAAAAGAGGTTCCGACTTATTAGCAGATTGGGAAGGAAGTGTACAAAACTTTGTAAAAGTAATGCCTACGGAATACAAACGTGCATTAGAGCGATTAGCAACAGAGGAACCAATGTTTGAAGAATTAACAATAGCATAATGTCATGGGAAAAGTAACAGGATTTAAAGAATTTGAGAGACAAGATGAAACGTACACTTCGGTATTAGATCGTGTAAAAAACTACAAAGAATTCACCGTACCTCTTTCCGAAAAAGAGGTGAAAACGCAAGGTTCCCGTTGTATGGATTGTGGAATCCCTTTCTGCCATAGTGGATGTCCATTAGGAAATCTGATTCCAGATTTTAACCATATGGTGCACCAAGGAGAATGGAAAAAAGCTTCTTGGATTTTACATTCTACGAATAACTTCCCAGAGTTTACAGGGCGGTTATGCCCTGCTCCCTGTGAGCAATCTTGTGTATTAGGCATTATAGAAGACCCTGTATCCATAGAAAATATAGAAAAAAATATTGTAGAACGCGCTTTTAAAGAGGGATGGATAAAGCCACAACCTCCAAAAATCAGAACTGGAAAAACCATTGCTGTTGTTGGCTCTGGACCCGCAGGCTTGGCCGCAGCACAGCAATTAAATAGAGCTGGCCACACAGTTACTGTATTTGAAAGAGACGACGCAGTAGGAGGCTTATTACGTTATGGAATTCCAAATTTCAAAATGGAAAAAGGGATTATCGACCGACGTATTGCCATTTTAGAAGCAGAAGGAATCATTTTCAAAACCAATATTAATATTGGTGTAAATTATGATGTAAAGGATTTAAAAGCCTTTGACAGTGTTGTTTTATGTGGAGGATCTACTGAAAGAAGAAGTTTACCAACACCTGGAATAGACGCTGACGGTGTTGTACAAGCAATGGATTTTTTAACGCAACAAACAAAAGTATTGTTTGGGACCGAAGTGAAAAACCAAATCATGGCAACTGATAAAGATGTGATTGTTATTGGTGGTGGTGATACAGGTTCCGATTGTATTGGTACTTCGAACAGACACAAAGCAAAATCAGTAGTCAATTTTGAAATCATGCCAAAACCCCCAGGCGAACGTTCACCCAGCACTCCTTGGCCATTTTGGCCTTTACAACTAAAGACATCTTCCTCACATCAAGAAGGAATAGACCGAAATTGGCTGATCAATACAAAAGAATTTGTAAAGGATGCTACAGGAAAATTAATTGCATTAAAAACGATTAATGTAACCTGGAAAAAGGTGCCAGGCCAGCGTCCAGAACTCGTAGAAATTGAAGGTACCGAGAAGACATGGCCCTGTGACTTAGCCTTATTGGCACTTGGTTTTACTGGACCAGAGCGCACTTTAGCAGATCAATTAGGAATTCATATGGACGCCCGATCAAACTATAAAGCAGAATACGGCAAATATCAAACAAATGTACCCACTATTTTTACCGCTGGAGATATGCGCCGTGGACAATCTTTAATTGTTTGGGCCATTTCCGAAGGTAGAGAAGCGGCAAGACAAGTAGATATCTTCTTAATGGGAAAATCTTCATTACCATCAAAAGACGTGACAGGTGACTTGATTGCAATGTAAGTCCACAGCTCACCTTAAAAAGCAAAGCGCATCAATTTTCTAATTGATGCGCTTTTTTTTTATATATCTAATAAAACTAGTACCTTAAAAAGCGTCCCACAAATTTAACAAAACACGTTTCCATTACAGTCTAAATTTAAATGCACCTTCTACTCTGACCGCATGCTTTTGAACTATTTACATCTGTCTATTAACGTCCGCCACTTTTGGGTACAAAAAAACCTCATATCTTTCGACATGAGGTTTAGAGCACTGATCTTCAGATCAGTTTAAAGAAAGGCGGCGACCTACTCTCCCACATAAATGCAGTACCA
>Ga0115007_10000876_pt1 | contig 19705 bp, 12 predicted proteins | sample ArcOceMetagenome_2_FD_87166 | JGI IMG/M metagenome (GOLD analysis project Ga0115007, IMG submission 87166) | Marine eukaryotic phytoplankton communities from Arctic Ocean - Arctic Ocean ARC135M Metagenome | ecosystem: Environmental > Aquatic > Marine > Oceanic | place: Arctic Ocean | collected...
AAAAACAACCCCCCCCCCCTTTTCATTTGCGCCGCGTTCGCGATGTTCCTCACCTCCGCGACTCGCCTCGGATTTTCACTTCCGTCAACACCCAAGTCGTACACCGCGACGACGCCGTTTTCCGATCGCGTGTACAGGGCGTTTCTTTGTTCGTCCACCAACACTTGCCGCAACGCATCAGGAGCGCGCAAACGCAGAATGCTGGGTAACAGTTTCGGCACCGCACTGTGGTGGCACGTCTTCCGGCACCGCCGCTGCCGCCACGTGTCGTTTTGCGAGTACTCCACTTCATAAAGCGCTTCGTCGTCCCCCGCGAAGAAGATTCGGCCGGTTGAGGTGCACGCGAAATCCTTCACCACCACGTCGTCCGTGGTGCAGGCGTAATCAAGCGCGTGCAGGGTCATTTGCTTCTCCGAAAAGGGAACTCTTAGAGTTGAAAACTTGCGTTGAGATGCGTACGGGTCGCGCTCGTCGCGTCCCGCGTTTCCATCGCCAGGGTTTCCATCCACGGAACCGCCCTCCGTGGCGAACGCCGCGCCCAGAAGCACGATCTCCGTGGTCGTCGCCACCACGACCAGCCGCTCTATGGTGGGCAGAAACACCCCGCGTTTCGGAACCGCGAGCGCCACGCCCACGATGGCTTGCGTCTCCCCGGCGTACTCCACGGGGACGTCGTCTAAAACGTCGAACCGCCACAGAAACAAAACGTTATCCACGGTGGCCCAGGCTCGGCCTATTTCGGGAAGCACGCCGCAGAAACACACGCTTTGGCGCTGGGAGTACCTCTCCAAAACCGACGCCGGGAGCGCGTGCGTGGTCATGGACGCGATCTCCGCGGGCCACTGTGATGTTTTTTGTAACGATGGAATGAAGAATTTTTTGATGCATAAAAAACAACCGAGGGATGGGGTTAGTGCTCCGGAAGGGCTTCGCGGGGTCTCGGGGCCGTGGGACAGGACGCACGCAGCACTGTACCACCCTTGGTGGTTTCACACCGAGTCTGAAGAAACTTGGAGTGCGCACGAGTGCGGTCAAGGGTGGTCGGCGAACGTCGGACCCGCGCTCGGGAAAAACCAAAAACCAAAAACAAAGAGCGCGACCTACCCCGATTTGTTGGAACGCGTACGCCTCCCTCGGGCTTTCTCGGAGTAACGTCGCGAGATCCACGCCGACGGTTTCCGTTTGCAGGTTGGAAATCATACGGGCGGCTTCCTGCATGTGCTCCGCGGCTGCGAGAGGTGGGGGTGAGGGTGGGAAGGGGAAGGCGGCGTCAGAGATCGTGGGTGGATGGCGAACGATGTTTTCGCGCGCGCTTTTTTTCAACTGTAGCACGTACCCGTGCCCCCTCCGTCGCCCTCAGCCTGCGCCCCGCCCGTTGCGAACGCGGCACCGCCATCCGCACGCGAAGGTGAGGCGTACATGCCGATCGAACCGCGGCTCGATCCGCGCCTCGCGGAAGCGCTGTGGCGACCGACGGCGGGTTTTTTTTTCCTTCAACGATGTTTCAAGTTCCCTGCGGCGGCACACTTGGAACCCAAAAAGAAAAGTGTCTGTTTATCTGTTCGCTGTTGCCATTCCCACGCGCTTCCACAACGACGCGCGCGTCTTCCAACCCGTTCTCCCACCATGAGCGTCGCCAGCTTCGGCGAAGAGTAAGTAGTGTTACACGCGCGTGTGCGGTCGATATCTCCGCAGTTTCGCGGGAACGAACGCTTGAGGTCTCGGGGAAGGCATCTCCCATCCGCGCGGCGCTTGGAAAAGTCAACGAACGCGCCCGAAGTCGACGCATCTGACCCCACTCACCCACCCCAACCCCAGCCCACCCGCGCGAACGGGGCGAGCCTTGTTCAACATCGAGCACAGCAGCGTGCAGGACACGATTTATGGCAGCCAGAACGCGCAGCCGGTGCAAGGCGCCATCACACACGGAGGACGCGCTCGCGTCGCGGGTACGTCGTCGCGCTTTTCTTTTGCGTCATTTTGTTTTCGCGCGCTTCGTCCCGGACCCCAGTGGGGACGCGGGGGTCGCATCGAGAGCACAGAATACGACTACCCCCACAACCGATAAAGAAACCCGGGAACGACACATCCACCGAGCGCTTACCGCGCGATATCCCCATCACACACCCCACCCCACGCTCACCCCCCCCCATCATTCGCCGTTTCCGTCCCCGCATCACTTTTTCGTCTCAACTCTTCTCCTTCCAAAACCAAAAAAATTCACAGGTCACGGCGACCACGTTTCGTACTCGCCCTTCGCGACGGAAACGGACCAACCGCATCGTCACGGCGCGCATCACGAAACTTTCCACGAATCCCCCAGACTGATGAAACACAAAAACTCCAAGTTCGACGTCGGGTGTGCGAAAGTCGGGGCGGGGGGTTTCGACGCACAGCGGTCCCGGTACGACTACGAAAACTCGCAAGCCGCCGCGGCGCAGATGAAGGCGAGGCAGCTGGGCGGTGCGGGGAGCTTTTTGAGCCACGATTAAAATTTTAAAATTAGAATGATTGCGCGCGGCGTGGGTACTGGTTACGCCGTTACTGGTTACGCCGTTACTGGGTACTGGTTACTGGTACGGCACCGAGTCAAGGAAGGAAAGACACGGCCACGCTGGATCATGACGTGCTGCGCTGTATATAAGGGTTGGGGTAGGTAGATGCTTGTGAAAAATGGATAAAAAAACGCTCACCTTTCGGATGAACCACTGCTGAAATCAGCCCGGCCGCCGAATTGGCATTCTCATCACTTGGTACCGCGCCTTCCCTGCGAAGCGTACGCGGGTGGCCTTTTGTTTCTTGGCTCACCTGTTCCCGCCCCCGGTCGGTGTTGTGGCCAGCGAGGTAGGTTTCCACGCGCCTCGGAAGGCGATCGCGATGTCCGCCGAGGCCACCACTGTGGTGCCGGATGATGCCGTCGCGGTTCGTGATGAAACCACGGCGGCGGCGGATTCCGAACGACTCATCGCTTCTCACTTCGCGGACGCGACGGACGCCGGTGACGCCACCGAGACGCTTGTAGCCGACGCTGAAGAAGATGACGAAGACGAGCACAACAGCGGCGAGGAAAACGCGTTTTCCTCGGATGACGAATCCCTTGGGGGGGATTTGGAGTGGAACATCGGATTCGTAGCACCCGAGGCCGCTTCGTTGGCAGAAAGAAACAAGACGAAACAGCTGATGCGACGACAGCACTTCCCAAGCAAAGTTGGCGGCGCCCCGGCGTGGCTCGACCCGGTGGACATACCCACCGGAAAACAACTGAAGTGTTTGTACACCAGAGAGCAAATGGACTTCCTGATGCAGATATACGCCCCGGTGGATGGCGACGATGATGACGCGAACGAAAACGAAGAGAACGCGTTTCACCGCGCCGTGTTCGTGTTTGTGTCGCCGCACGGCGGAGACTTACACCGCCCGGGCGCGGTGCGCGTGTTCCGGTCGCAGCTGCGTCGTGCGAACGAGTTCTACCCTGACGAGCCTTGTGAACTAGGCGGTGTAGCACAGGAGCTGAGCGACAAACAACAGGCGGATTATGACAAGCGGAACGACCGGTGGGCGGAGCGCGTTTTCCGCGACGCCGAAAAAAAAGAAGCTAGCGAGCGACACGGAAAAAAACCGAAAACGTTTCCCGAGCGCGAGCTCGTCGTGGAGCCGGAGACGTTCGACGACGACGATGGGGACAGCGAGGGTGAAACGAGCGGGGATGGGAAGATTGGGGACACTGCTGCCGGTGATGCTGGGGATACCGAGAAGAGTCAGGATGCTAAAGTTGGGGATACCAAGAATACGAGTCAGGATGCTACTGCTGGGGATACCAAGAATACGAGTCAGGATTGTACTGCTGGGGATACACAGAATACGAGTCAGGATGCTGCTGTCGGGGATACTGGGGATACAAAGACCGAAACACAAAAGACCCCAGCCGAGACGCAAAACGAAAAGGTTCCCGCCGCGCTTCGCGGGTTGGGCGCCGACGTCAGCGCGCGGGAACTGCGGGAACTGGAGAAGATGCAGGACAAGGACATGGTCCAGCTGTCACGGTTCCACCTTCGGTTACGTAGGTCGGACCAAACCCAGGTTGTGCGGTACTGCTTCGAGGACGGCGCGGAGCCGCTGTGGCCCAGTGTCACGAAAGCGCCCAACCACCGGGACGTGAAAAACGTACCAAACTGCGCGCGGTGCGGCGCAAAGCGACGATTCGAGTTTCAGATTCTCCCGCAACTTATTAATCACCTAGACGTGGATTGCGAACTCGCAAGCGCGGTTGATTTCGGGAGCATCGCGGTGTACACGTGCTCGAGAAGCTGCGCGCCGCCGGAAACAAAAAAAGAAGGCGGCGAGCAAACGGTGTCGGAAATAAGCGAAGCGTACGCCGAAGAAGTCGCGCTGGTGCATCCGCCGCTAAACGCGTAGAAGAGAGGTTTTTGGATTTACTTTTTAACCGACTCTGGTAAATACAGTAGTCTAGAGTAGTCTAGAGGGACACTACTCTGACCTGTTACATGAAATCAAAGAATCGTATTTACAAGCCTTACCTTATCGGTGCTCGGTCGTCTACTCGTACAAGTATGTGCAGCCGGCCGATGCTACAAGTATGTACACCGGTGGGTGCTAGTTTCGGCGCTCAAAAAAATCAAATCCCGTCCCTCCCCGTCACGCGCTGAGCATCGACTCGAGCCCAGCCCTTTCCCGTGGCCCGATCGCGCCCCGCAGACACTCCAGGGCTTTCCTCAGACCCACAGTGGCGACGAGGTTCTCGAGCTCGTCGAGTTGGCGGTTTCCTTTGTGATTCTGCTCGGTCGTCGGTTTCCTTTCGTCGCCGTCGTCGTCGCCGTCGCCGTCGCCCATCAAAAAGCCATCCGTTTCTTTGTTGCAGGCGTCGTAACGCAACTCGTCATCCCGTAGCGTTCCCAACACGTCATCGTCGTTCAGGGTTCCAAGCAGCTCGTTCCCCCCGTTCGACTCGCCGTCCATTCCGGTGGACAAATCCCGGTCGAACCACTCCTCCACGGAAAGACTGCGCAGGGTGTCGTCACCGTCTCCGTACGGTTCGCAGCCGTCGCCCGCGGCGGCGGCGGCGGCGGCGCATGCGGCGAGCATCGGGTCCTCCTCCGTGCCCCGGCCCTCGCTCCGGGGGGTCAGGTCCCACTGGGAGATATCAGAAGAATCCGAGGGACGCGTGTTCCGTGCGTCCAGGGAAAACCGGGGTGTCTCGTTTTCGGGGATCGCCGAAACAGCAACGCGCAAACCGTTCGGCGGTTCAAACGCGCGGGGGGGCGTTTTCTCCAAACGCGCTCGCTTGGCGACTCGCGCGAAAACCGAAACCGGTTTTGGTTGTTTCAACTCGTCACCGCCGGTGCCCTCCCTGAAGTGGTAGGACGCGCCTTTCTGCGCGCGCACGCGCCTCATGCACGCCATCATCAAGTCGTCATCTCCAGGCACCGAGGACGAGCCGTCGTGCGTGTCGCCGCTGGACGAAGCGCGTTGGTCTTTCTTGTCCCGCGACCCACGACACGGGGCGGCACCGTCGGTATCGCCAACGTCGTTTTTAGAAACGTCCGAGGAAGACGTTCCCGTTTTCGTGCCGCACACGCCATTTGGCGAGTGTGTGCCGCGCGTTGCGAGTTCCACGGAGGCGCGCGCGGCAGGCGCCGCGACCGCGACGATTGGCGCGATTCGCGCATCTCGGGGACGCGCGGAAACGGCGATTCCCCGTTGTTTGGCGTGCGCGCCGCGGAGCGCGTCCTTTTTCGTCAAAGGTGCTCCGAAATCGGGAAGCGTCGTGGCGGAGGACGACGGGCTTCGCTTCACGCCTTTGCTCTGCTTTTCGTCCAGCGATACATCCGATTTCGCGCCGAACAACGCACTTCCGTGTGTCGCCGTCGCAAAAGTCGCTTTCCCACCCGCCCGGTTGTCGCCGGAGTTATCCCCAACGCCGCTCGGCACGACGTGCGTGAGCGACCGCTGCATGGAGAGCGATATCGACGCCGCCGTGTGAAGTCCTTTCCACCCCGTGCCGCGCGCCGCGACGGAGCCAACCGGGCCGCCCACCGAGCGCTTCAAGCGCTTGTGTTGCGGCGAAACAAACCGCTCGAAAGACCCGACTTCGTGCGTCACGTCGCGGTCTGCCAGGCTCTCATCAAAATCGAGCGACCCTGGAGGCGCCGCGCGTTGACCCCCGACCGGCGACGTGTCCCTCGCGTCGTCGACACCAACGCGCACCCCCCGTCCCCGTGTTTGTTCTTCAATCTCCGCCAGCCTCGCCGCGATGTCCCGCGCGCTCACCCCCCCCACGGTAACCTGTACCACTTCAAGGTTCGGGTCCCCGCACTTCGTGCGTAACAGGTGTTCCCGTAACACCACGGACGTGCCGTCTTTGTTCTGCACCGGCGCGTCTTTGCGCCGCGCCGTCGCGTTCCAGTGGTTCTTCACCGCGTTTTCGGTCCTGAGTGTAAAAAGAAAGTCAGTCTCGTGTTGGGCAATCGCAAAGGCGGAACGTTTTCAGTGGGAAAGCCCCGCACCTTCCCGGAATCAGCTCCGCGATATCCGCCCACCGGTTCCCCAGCCTGCCGTGCGCCTTCACCAACAGCAACTCCTCCTCCGAGCTCCACGTCCCGCGCTTTATGTCAGGCCGCACGTGGTTGTTCCACCGCTCGCGGCACTGCTTGCCCGTTCGGCTCGGTAACGAAGCCGCCACCGCGCTCCAGCGCTTGTTTCCCAACTGGCGCGAGTACAAGAAAGGGTCAGTCTCGTATGGGCCGCGTGTATATCCGGGATTGGGAAGGTGTAGGCCCTGTACTTGTACTCCATAGTATCCGGGATTGGAAATAATGTACTCCATAGTATGCGTAAACAGTGTATGGGCAATCAGGGAGGCGGAACGTGGTGATTGGGAAAGCCCCGCACCTCGCGGACAAGAGACGTCAACGTGGCGTCTTCGTCCCTGCGCCAGCCGTGGCGCCCGGGGGGCTTTGCGCCGCCACTGCGCCGGTCGTGTGAGTAGTTAGTCGGGAAGTTACTACCGTAATCCGGGCCGAGGTTACCACCGGTGTGTTGATTGTGTTGAGTGTATTGCCCTTGCCCTTGGCGTGCTCCACACAACCCCGACACGAAACCGGAATGCTTTAACTCACCCGTGAGGTCCGTCTCGTTCGCGTCTTCGAGGAGCGACGCGAACGTCAGGGTGGGGTGCCTGTTTGTTTCGGGTTTGAAAGGGATGGAAAGGAAAGAAAGGGGGTTTTGGTGGGTTAATTCCCGAGTTATTTGCGGAAATTTCGGTAAAGTCTGCGTGCGTGGTCGAAAAGAATTTTTCCCTCCACCTGGCGAGGAAAACGAAACGACGGTGGGAACGTGACGCGACAGCGCCGCGGACTCGGCGCGGGTGTTGCCCCCAACCACGCACCAGCTCAGCCCCCCGTCGTCCTGCGCCACCATGTCGTCCAGACACGCGATGTGAATGTCGTCCAGGGAAAACTCGGGGTGCTCCAGGGCAGCCTGCGAGGGAGGGAGGGGAGACGACGTGAGCGGGGCGGGCGAATCTGCTGGCCGTTTCGAAGAACACGCATTGAGATTTGAGGTTCGGGCGTCGGGCGTCCGGGTACGATTTCCGCGTCGGGAGTCTCCGTTACCACTCGCACGTACCTCCATCTTCTGGTTCAACAGTGTGTCTATCGCGTCTGTGTTCGCCCGGGACGGCGTGAACACGGGACGCGACACCCCGGCGTCGATGACCCGCGCCATGTGTGAGATGACTCGCGTAGCAATCGCGGATGAATGCGACGGGGGTGTCGCGAAGCGTCGGGGGAACGGGCGCGCGCGCGGGGTTCGGCCGGGGGTTCGCGCGCGTGTTCCGTGAACGAATACGCACGAGGACACGGCGGGGTGCGACGAAAGTCGAGCGCGCGGGGACACGCGCGTGTGCGGGCGAGCGTGTTCGTAGTGCGCACGTCGCACTCGAAGGCACAAGGGAAACTCACTCGCGACGAACGTGCACTTTGGAGATTCAAATAATGGTCTAAACAAGCCACTTTACGTAAATGAAGCGACGGCCGGGGAACGAAGCAGGCCAAGCGGAGGGTTCGATCACCCGGGAAAGGCGAAGGAAGGCGGGGGGGCGCCCCTGATGAAGGTCTTGAGTTATTTTCGCGTTTTTTTTTTTTAAATTTTGGCAAAAGCGCGTCTCCGAAGGTCGTCATCATCGCGCCTGGCCGGCGTGCCCGCGCGTGAACCAGGCCCCGCAAATCCGGAGCACCCAGTGCTGTTTAAACACATTTCAGATAATTTCAAGTCTAAATCTATCGCACCGCGAACGGGACGCGTAAGTTCCCGCCGCGGTCGCTCGCGCGCTTTCTTTTTCGCCGCCGAAAGACGGCTTCGCGTTCATTTTTTGTAAAAATACATTTTCCAGTTTCCATCAAATCTCTCACAGTCTTTGGTCGTGCCCTCCCTCTCGCAGCGACCGCGTGTGTCTGCTTTGCGACCCCGACCCGCCCTTATCGGCTTCCGCCCTGAACGCGGCGTCCCGCGCGGCGCGTTTCAAATCAACCCCGCTCGCCTCGGCGGCTTCCATGACGATCGCGGCGGCTTGTTCGTACTTCGCCAGCCGTTGTTTCAAGCCGTCGCTTTCTTTGCGCAGGGAAACCACGGTGTCGAGACCTTTTTTGCTTTGCAATCGTCGCGCGGTGGTAGTGACGCCGTACCGCCCGTCGCCGCCTGCCTGGTACCGCCCGTCCTCGCCAAATGCGTTGCCACTCCGGGCGACGAGCTCGCTGGTAAGCGCCGCGGTGTCCGCTTCCGCTCGCCAGGTCGCGGTGTCGCCGTCCACCCGGCCTGGCACGACCTGAACCACACGAGGCCACCCAACCACGGCTTGCCCGCCCACGGTGCACCACACCACGTACGCGCCCGCGCGGTTTAGCCGCGCCACGAAGGTCCCGCGGCTTCCGGAATCGTCACCGTCGCGATTCGACGCGTCCGTCCGCGTCGTCTCTGTGAACAATACCTCCTGCGGCCCGGACGCGGCGACGGAAAGGGTTTGCCACCGCTTCCAAACCGTGGGGTTCCCGAACCGGTCCCGGGCTTGCATCTGTTGTTGTTTCAAGAAAAGGGTCAGTCATGTATTGGGCGATGTATGGAGAAACAGTCACCAGCTGAGAGATAAAACAGTCGTCTATGATTTGGGAAACGCGCAAACACGTACCTTCACCACCAGCGGTTCGCCCGCCACCGCCGCGGTCACGCCCGGGCCGAAGTGCGTCTTGGCGCCCTCTAGTTTGGCGACGCACGACGACGACGCGGCTTGCCCGGGCAGGACGTTAATTTCGAACGGCGACCCGAACACTGCTTCGCGGCCTAAACCGCTCCACACTTTCAGTGCATATCGCCCCGCCACCCGCGCTTCGAACCGGACTTCGCACGCCCCGTCCCCCGCCTCCACGGTTTCAAAGGTTGCCGGCCCCACACCGCTCACCTCCACCCGAAAGGGAAGCGGGTCCGGACCGGCGGGCACGACGTTGCCGAAGCGATCGGCTCGCATGACTCGCGCCACGCCGCGGCTACCCGCGGTGAGCCGCGTGAGCTCGCTGACGTCAACCCTGCACTTTCCAACGTCCGTCGGTCCAGGGGCGCACACACCTTCCAACGCGAGTCTTGACGATTGCGACGCCAGCACAAGCAAAAACGGCCCAGCCTGGTCCACGGCGTACGACGCCGCGTACGCGCCGTCGCCCAAATCAAGCACCGCGCCTCGCGTCGGCTCTTGCCCGGGCACCTGCACTTGCAGGGTGAGGGAGGCGCCGCCTGTGACGAGGCGGTTGCCTCGCGAATCACGGGCTTCCACCACGAACCTCGCGCGCTCGCCCGCCACGCACTTGCCCGCGCCAGGCCCGCTGATGTGGCACACGGGTAAATGAACGTCCGCGGCGACGACGCTTACTCGCGTGGGGGACCCGACCACCGGGTCGCCGTTCAGACTGGCGACCAACGCGTGTTCGCCAACCTCGGGCCACCGCACGGTGGCCCGGAACCGCGACCGGTCCTTGCTCGGTCGTAACGGCACGTTCGCGCTGACCCCCGACGGACTGAGTAACCGCAAACACACGGGTTCCCGTCCCCCCACCTCGCGGCCGCTCAGCTCGAAATCCAGCGCCTGGATGTACACGGTGGTCTCCACGCCAACCGCGGGCGCCACCGCGCTTTTCGCGCCGCCGTCGGTGCCGAACCCCACGTTCGCGCCCAACGCGTCTCGCCCGAGACCCACACCGGACCCGAGCGCGAACGCGTCGCTTGTGACCCCGCCCTGCGTCGCAACCACTTTCAAGCACATCTGCCCCGCGGTGAGGCGGCCTTGCACGGCGGTGAACCGCGCGAGCGGGGTGGGGTTCTCGGCGCCGTTCACCGCGACGTGCGCGCGCCACTCCCCCGCCCTCGGGACGGTGAAGGCGAGGCCGTACGTGCCGTCGGCGTAATCCACCACGTCCGCGTCGGTGGCGCCCGCGGGGCCTAACAGACGCACCATCACCCGGTCGCCGCCTTCAAGGCACGCGTTGCCGAACCTGTCCCTCGCCACAAGCGAGGCTTTCGTGACGTCGCCCACCACGACGCCGCCCAACGCGACTAACGCGTCGCCCCGGAGCACGCACTGATTAGGGTCCGTCTGCGCGGCGACGACTTGCAGGTTCCTGGGGAACCCGGCGACGGCCCGGCCGCCCACGGTGACCCTCACGACGTACGACCCGCTCTTCACGGGCGCCCCGGTGAACCGCCGCTCCATGTTTGACACCGACGACGCGGTGAAGGCGACGTCGTCCGGCCCCACGGCATCCACCCGAACGCGCGACGTCGCGTCGTTCGCCAACGCGTCCTCCCTTGATTCCTCGTCCCCGAAACCGCCAAACGTGGTGGGGTTGCCGAACCTGTCCCTGGCGAACACCGCGACGGTGGCCTCTCTTCCCGCCATCGCAACCAGCATACCCCCCGGGCGCTCCTTCGCGCCCGTAAGCGTCACCACGCACTTCGCCCTGTCCGGGGCGGCTGGTGCGAGGGTTACCGTGAGCGGCGCGCCCGGCAACACATCCCGCGCCAAGCCGCCCCACCACCGGCGCTGCGACTCGGCGGCGAACACTCTCAGGACGTACGTTCCGGCTTCGTCCGCGTTGAATCGCGCGATTTGCCAAGGCGCTGTCGGGTGGTTCGTGTCGACCCCGACCTCCGCTTCAACCGCGCCCGGTCCGTCGCCGTCCGCCACGACCACCAACGTTCCCGCCGCGTCCGCCTCTCGCGACGCTATTAACTTCCCCCGCGCGGAAAGCGTCGCCGCGTCCGCCGCTTTGTCGCGCCGGTTCACCGTTTGCCCGTGCGTCGCGGAGGTACTGGTGGTGAGTTTTAACTGGTGGTAGCCCTCGCCGCCGCCGGCGAAAGACGTTCCATACACGGTATTCCCGAACCGGTCCCGGCACCGCACCTTGAGCTCCAACGTTTCGCCGGAGCGCCATTTCGGTGTGGTCGCGCTTGGGGGTTCCACCAAGCACTTGGTGGGGTCCAGCACATCCGGCGCGATTGAAACGACACACGTCCTCGACTGCCCCGCCGTCGTGAGCGTGAGGTGGTACCGGCCGGCTTTCTTAACCGTGTACCGAATCTCGTACGCGCCGGTTCCCAAGTCCGTGGAGACCGCTTCGGTTGGAACACCGGTGATGTCGATTCGGTCCAGGAAACCTTTTTTGGGGTCACTCTCGGCCGGGGTGCCGTTTTCGTCAAAAGCGGCCACCAGCGGGTACATCGTGGCGACGAGCAGCGCGCCGCCCCGGGTTAACCGGCCGCCGCCCGGGTTCGCGGATTCAAGAACAACCACGCCCTCCACACCCGCGACGCAGGTTTCAGCGCCGCGGCCTGACACGAAGGAACTCTCCAGGTGCACCACGGCGCGCGCCGCAGCACGCGCTCGGATCTCGTCGCGCCCGACCAGCGCGGCGGTTCGCTCGGCGACGTTTGGCGGCAAAGCCGCCATCACGCGGTCCGCGGCGTCCACCGAGAGTTTGTCCAGCATCGCGGCGGCGGCGGCGGCGTCTAGCCCTCCAGACGCGATCATCGCCGCGGCTTTGTCGGGAGGCAGCATCGCCTGCGCCGCGGCGGCGACATCAGGGTCCATTGATGACGCCGCCTGCGCCGCCGCGAAAGGGTCCATACGGGAAAGCATCGCGGTCAATCGAGAACTCACGTCGCTCGCCGCGTCACCGGCGTACCCGTGGTCGCCGACGCCGTCGCCGTCTTTGTCGCCAAAGCCGCCGACGCCGCGCCCACCCGCACCAGCACCCAAGCCCCGACCGCTGCGCCTTCCAGCACCGGCTCCGACGAAGCCTTCGCCGCCGTCGCCGTGCATACCGGCGACGCCTCCGCCAGGACCGAACCACCCGCCCCCTTCCCTGTCCACGAACGCCTCCGCGTCCGCGCCGCCCAACAGCGCGGCGCGCTGCGCCGCTTCCATGGCCTCGCCCGCGAGCCCCGGGTCCATCGCGCTCGCCGCCGCGGCTGCGGCGTCCGGGTCCATCTTTATGAGCATGGCCGCTCTTTTATCGGGAGGCATCTCTTCAAGCATCGCCGCCACCACGGTGGGGTCCTTCACCAAGCCCGCAATCGCCGCGGCGACCCGCGGGGGGACGTTCGCGGCGGCGGCGGCGGCGAGCGCCGGGTCCAGCGCGCCCAGCGCGCCGGACGCCGACTCGGGGTCCTCGGCGTACATCGCCGCTAACAAAGCGGCGGCGGCGGCGCCTCCCGTGTTGCCACCACCCCCAGCGCCCCCAGAAACACCGGTGTCCGATCCCTCGAACCCGATCAGCTCCAGGGCTTCCACAGTCGCCGCGGCGAAGGCGTTGCCGGCGGCGCCGCCGCCCTCGGCGACCGCCGCGGCCATCGCGATCGCCCCTCGCTTCGGCCCGAGCCACGAAACAAGGTACGCCGCTTTTGTGGCGCTGAGCCTGGTTAACACGGCGCCTTGCGCGTGCTGTGGCAAACGCGCGAAGAGGTGCGCCACCGCCCTTCCGCTGTTGGGAATGCCCCTTTCGCTCCCCCGCATCGCCACATCAACCATCGCCCCGACGTGCGCGGCGCACGTATCAGGCGACCGCTTGCACAGCGCGGTGGTCGCGTCCGCGGCGAGCGAAGGGCCGTTCGCGATGTCCGGGTTTTCCTCGCACAGCGCTTCTAAAACCGCCGCCGCTTGAACTGAGGTGATGCCCACCAGCGCCTCCAGCAACCGGTCGCCCGGTAAACGGGACAGCGCGCACGCCGCAGGCCGTGGCACCATGTGTTCCACCCCCGCGTTGGACCACCGCAAATTAAGCTCGCGCAAAATATCCGCGGCGCCGTCCGCGGACATGGCGCTGAGGTACGCCCCGAGCGCGGGCGGGGTCATGGCTTCCAGCACCGCAACTCGGGTTTCCTTGCAGCACTGCGCCAGGGTCGCGATCGCCTCGGACGCGTCCATGGCGCAAACCGCACCTGCCGCGACTGACGGGGACATCGCGTCCACCACGCCCCCCGCTGTTTGCGGGTCCATGCGTGCCAGCACCGCCCCAGCGGCGGCAGGGCGCATATCCGCAAGCGCCTGCGACGCGACTTTCGCGGACATGCCGCTCAGCGACCGCGCCGCGCGTTCAGAAGCCGCGGCGCTGGGTTTCAAACCGCCGCCGCCGAACTCAAACCTGCGCGAGCTTCTGGATGCTTTGGAGTCGCCGGAGTCGTACCCGTCGTTTTCGTCGTATTCGTCGCCGTCACCGGCGCCGGCGACTCGCACGCGCCGCGTACGTTCCACGCCGGTTTCGTCCACATACGTCTCGTCCCCCCACTCTTTTCGCCGCACGTGTTTGGAGATAACCCCGTTCTTGGTGGTGGTGGTGGTGGACGTGGATGTGGCGGTGGTTTTGGATGTGCTGCGAGTATTGGAGGATCCCGTTTTCGTTTTCGTATCGTCGAATTCTTCCCCGAGGTTCTCATCCTCCGGGTCCCGCACCGTCACGAGGAAGGGACACCCCGGCAGCGGGTTTCCCTCGATTGAAACCGCCACGGAGTGCGCGCCCGCTTCCACCCAGTACACGGGGGACTCGAACCGTCTGAACTCGGCGTTGAACAGTACGGGGTTGTTGAACGCCAGCCCTGACGGGGTGTGTACCACCATCGTGACCGCCTCCCTGCCGCTCATCACGCGAATAGGGTTCGCGGGCTGCACGTACGTCAACGTGGTTTCGCAAAGCACCGGGTCGCCGTCGGCGCCGACGCCCCTGACGACGCACTCGTTCGCGCTTAGCGGCGCGAGCTGCGGTACCAAAAAATAACGCGACTCTTTGTCCGACAACCCATTTATGTTGAGGTGCACGTCGTGCCGGGTGGCTTCGTCCAGGGTTACCACGCATGTGTACGTGCCGTCCGTATTGTCCGTGACGTCCGCGTCCACGCGCGCGCCCCCCGCTTCCCCTCCGCGCCGCAGCGGCTTCGCGAAGAGCTCAAGCATGTCCCCTCCCATGGACCGCGGGTTCCCGAACCGGTCCGTGGCTCTTACAAGCAGCGACAACGGCTTGCCCGTGGCGCAGTTCCCTAGGGCGTCCCCGGACACGACGCACGTATCAGGGTCACAAGGCCCCGCCACCACCTGTAGCGTCCGCGGCCACCCCGCGGCGGCGCAGTCGCCCACGAGCGCGGCGACGGAGTATGCGCCTGATACCAAACAAAGAAAGTGTCAGTCTTGTATATCGCGATGTATGGACAAACAGTCAGGGCAGAGGGAAGACGTCCCTTCTGGTACGAGTATGGGCAAACAGTGGCCGTTGGATTTGGGAAAGGACCAAGGCCGTACCTGCGCTGGTCAGGGTCGCGGCGAAGGCGCCGACGGTGTCTAGGGGTTCGAAGGGCGTCTCCGCGGGGCCGCGCGCGGCGACCGCGATGCGCTCGCCCCCCGTCCACCGCGTTTTGTTCCCCGCCACGTCCCTTGGCAGGACGTACACTAACACCCGGTCGCCCGCCATGACCGTGGCGGGCAGCGTGACGTCCGCGTCTGGTTCCCCCAAGCTCTCCTCCACCACGCCGCCGTCGCCGTCCGCGACTAAAAGCGCGATTCGCGCGACGCACGCGCTCGGGAACGTCGGCCCGGCCGCGACCTCCGCGGTGAAGTGCCCAACCTCCACGGGTTCCACGCCTTGCGGGTTGGGCATCGCCAGCGCGACGATTGACACGTCGTACGACCCCGCCGCGCCCGCTCGCAGGCGCAGCTCACAGGTCCCGTCCCCGAGCTCCACGGCTTCGCAGTCGCACACCCCCGGGCCGACGACCTCGGCGCTGACGCGGTTCCTGGTACCGGCGTTCCGCGTGGGGTTGCCAAACACGTCCTTGCGCGTGACTCTGACCACCGCGGGGTCGCCTGCGGGCCAGTGCAGCATAAGTTTACCCGCGTCCACGCGGCACTCGGAAGGCTCCATGGGCCCTGCGAAGCAGACGACTTGCAACGTCCGGACAGTGGGGTTGTTTTTTCGCGCTAACACCAGCGCGACTTCCAGGGGCCCGGCTTTTTCCACTAAATACGAAAACTCGTACGTCCCGTCGCCGTGGTCGGTGACCGTCCCCGCGACCGGGTCTTCACCCGGCACCCTCGCTTCCAACAGCAACGGCGCGCCGCCGCGTAACACCGGATTCCCGCCGTGGTCCCTCGCGACTAGGCGAATAAACGCGGTTTCACCAGCCACGCACTTACCCACGCCTTCAAGTTCCAGAACGGACATTGACAGACCGATTTCGATTCCCTCCGCCCGCACCCGAATCAGGGTCCCGCCCACGCGCACGCCGTCAATCAAAACGCTCACGGCGTGCTCGCCCGGGTGAAGCCACCGAATGGGCGCTACGTAGTGGGTCATGTCTTTCGACAGGACGCACGGCAGGGCCTCTTGCGTACCCCCTGGTTGCAAAAGACGCACGGTAACCGCCTCCAAACCGGTCATCACCCGGCCGTTCTCGCCGAAACCAACCCCCGCCACGACCAGCTCAGACACCGTGCCGCACTCGTACACCCCGTCCCGGCGGTTCGCGTGGGTGCGTTTGTTTCGCGGGGGAGTCACTCCTGAGTCAGAAGGTAGGACTTCTTCATCCTCCGTTTCGAAATCCTCCTCCTCCTCGTCCCGGTTCGCCCCACTCGTACCGGCCGCAAACCGCCTGACGTGCACCACCGCCTCCTCCGCGGTGAGGGTGCCAAACGCCACGGTGAAGGAAATCCCGCCCTCCACGCACCTGATTGGGAAAAAACAAAGTGTCAGTCTTGTATATCGCGATGTATGGACAAACAGTCAGAGGGAATAGTCCCTTCTGGTACGAGTATATCGCGTGTATTGGACGATGTATGGACAACAGTCACCATAATCGGTCTGAACAGTCAGAGGTAACCGTCCCTTCTGGTACGAGATGGGCAATCAGTCGGCGGAATGTGGTGACTGGGAAATACGCACGGCTTGCCGTTGATCCGGGCGCTCATGTTCCACCGGCCCGCGATCGGGGTTATGAACTCCAGGGCGTAGGTTCCGTCCGCGTGGTCCACCACTTGTACCGCCCGCGCGAACGCCCCACCGGGGCCTTCCAAGGTGAGCTGAATCGCGTCATCGCCGTCTAGACGTAAGTTGCCGTACTGGTCCGCGGCTTTCAGGGTTAAACGGCACGTGTCGCCCGTGTGCAGGTTCTTCAGACCTTCCATGGAGATTTTGCACCGATTGGCGTAGGTCGGGCCGGCGACCACCTGAACCGCTCGCCAACACGCGGCGAGCGAGTCCACCATCACCCGCAACTCAAACGTCCCGGCGCGCACCATCCGCGCCAAGTAATCAGCCTTGACGCCAGTCGCGCCAGTCACCGAAAAAGCAACAAACTCCGGCCCTCTCGCCTCAACCGTGACGTTCGCGCCCTCGTTCCAGTGCGTTTCGTTTCCGAACCGGTCCTTCGCAAGGACCTTCACTAAAATCTCGTCCCCGGCCACGGTGACCCAGGTTTCGTTTTGCTTCCGATGAATAAAAGAAAGTGTCAGTCTTACTGTATATCGCGATGTATTGGACGATGGCCTGGTCAACAGTCAGGGTAATCGGTCTGAACAGTCACAGGCGCGTTAGAGGTAAAACAGTGCGTATGTGCTGTGTGTAGTGCACTTCCTTTGAATGACCGCGGTGGACGTCAAAAACGGGGCGGCAGAAACGTGGCGGCGGGATTTGGGAAACGCGCAACACGTACCTTCGACGCGCCCACTACTAACACGTCGCACGCCGCGGGGTCCGCCGTACCGGGCGACATTGTTAAGTCGAACTGCCCGCCTGGCAAGGGGAACATGGTTCGGCCAAACAGCCCGCCCAGGTTCGCACGCGCGACGGTGGCGCCCAAAACGCCGCTCACCTGCTTCGCCTGCGCTGCCGGTTTCTGGAACGAGTTCACAGAGGCTTTGGCTTGGTGTAAGGACCTTGGCAAAACGTCGCCGTTTTCGTCGTACTCGTCATCCTCAAGTTCTTCCAAAGAAGCTGTCTCCACCCCAACCGGCTGGTCGTCAACGCACACGCTCACGTTGTACACCCCAGAGACGGTCCCCAGGAACCGCAGCTCGCACGCGCCGTTCCCCAGCTCCAGGGTTTCGCACGTCACCTTTCCCGGCCCGGTGCCCACGCCGTGGAACGGCGCCAGGCCTTCTCGTCGCGGAACCCGGTTCCCGAACCGGTCGCTCCTGCTCACCACGAGCGCGAGTTGCTTGCCACACACCCACCGGCTGTGCAGCGCGCCTTCTACTTTACAGTTTCCGTAATCCACCTTGCCGGGTTCGCACGTCACCCGGAACGTAGTGGCTTCCGTGCCAAGAAACAAACTCACCTCGTACGGCCCGGCTTTCTCCACCACATACGAAGCTTCGTACGTCCCGTCGCCGCAATCCACGACTTTGCCCCGCATGGTTTCGCCACCCACGCGCACGGCGACCCCCATCGCGGCGCCTCCCTGGAACAAACGGTTGCCCCTCGCATCGCGGGCTTCCACTAAAATCACCGCGCGCTCGCCCGACACGGCGCCTGCCAGGCCTTGCCCGGACAAACGGCACATTGGCAGGCTCATTTCCTGCGCGTCAACCTCCACCACCAGCGGTGACCCCACGACGGGCTCGCCGTTCACGGTGGCTACGATTTCGTGCCTTCCCACTTCCCACCACCGGACGCTCGCGCGGTACCGGCTCCCGCGTTCCGCGAACCCCGCGGCTAGGGCGTGCGACGCCCCCGACGGCGTCAACAAATGGATGCTCACGGCTTCCTGGCCGGACATGCCCCTGCCGGTGCTGTCGTACTCCAGGGCCTGCAGGTACACGTCCCGCACGGCGCCGCAGGTGGCGCGGTCGCCGACTCCCGGGCCGGGCCGTAACACCACGTCGCTGGCTTGTAAAGGTCCGTACGTAGCGATCACCTCCACGGTGCTTTCCTTCGCCACGCGGCTGTTCACCACGGCTTGTACGATCCACCGCCCAGCGGTGGGGCACACGAAGGAACACCCGTACGTGCCGTCGCCGTGATCCACCACGTCCACGGCGCTGGCTCGCGTACCAGTTGGGCCTTGCAGCGCCAAGTCAACCTGGTCCCCGCCGGCGTGGCAGTTGTTGCCGAACTTGTCCTCGGTCTGATTGTAAAAAAGAAAGTGTCAGTCTCGTGTGGGCAATCAGGGAGGCGGAATGTGTTGGGTGGGAAATACGTACCTGCACCAAAACCCGGGCGCCCGTCCCTCGAAGCACCCCGCTCAGCGCGTCGCCCTTGATCGTCGCCCGCGAGGTTTCACAAGGCCCGGGGTACACGTGTAACACAAGCGGCGAGCACGCGCACGGGATGTCATCCACGGACACCGCCACGGTGTACGAGCCCGCTCTTGGGAGGATGCCTCGCAAGCCGGCTCGTCCGCCCCGGACATCAACGACGTCGAACGCCCTGTCTGTCGGTTTGTGCCCCGGGCCGTGCGCCACCACCGTGGCGTTTTCGCCACTCCAAACCGTGGCGTTCCCGAACCGGTCCCGCGCGTCAAACAACGCTGTGATTTCCTCACCCGCCATGGCCACTGCGACTCCGAACGCCGCGGCGCTCGCGCCCGGGCCTTTCGTCGCCCCCGTTAGCGTCTGCAGCGACGCGGTACACCCAACGTGCGAAATCTTCCCCGCTTTCAAAACCGCCTCAACGGGCATCCCAGGGAGCGTCTCGCCCGTATCAACGCACGTCACGCTGAGTTTGTAAATCCCGGAAACCGTGGTTTTGAAGTGAAACTGCGTCCCTCCGGTTGCCGGGTCGGCGGTTTTGCTAACCGTCACCCCCCCCGGCCCGCTCGCCCGGCCCTCAAACTCAAACAACCCGTGCTCCGCGTTGACGTCGTTACCAAACCGGTCCTTCATCCTGACCGCCAGAATTCCCGCTGAGCCCGCGCGCCAGTCCCCCAAACCTTTTGTATCGAAAACAGTCGCGCTCACCACCGGCTCGGCGGCGTCCACCGGGACGGTCACCTCGCGCGCGTTGGCGTTGGCGTCGCCGCCGCCGCCGCCGCTCGTGAGCACCACGATTCTCTCGCCGCTCACAATCGGGTGGAACGAAATCTCATAAGACCCGTCCCCGAGGTCACGCACCGCTACGGGTTCACCTCCCACGCCGTGCCGCCCTGGCTGTTTCGTGGTGTT
>Ga0115007_10000878_pt1 | contig 19666 bp, 19 predicted proteins | sample ArcOceMetagenome_2_FD_87166 | JGI IMG/M metagenome (GOLD analysis project Ga0115007, IMG submission 87166) | Marine eukaryotic phytoplankton communities from Arctic Ocean - Arctic Ocean ARC135M Metagenome | ecosystem: Environmental > Aquatic > Marine > Oceanic | place: Arctic Ocean | collected...
ATTTTCAAAGATATTTTTTTAAGTTTTTTATTTTAAATTTAATTAATTCTATTTTTTTTTTTTTTTTAGAAAAATTTTTTTTTTTTTTTTTTTTTTTTTTTTTTTATAAATTTTTTTTTTTATATTTTATTTTTTTTTATTTTTTTATCCATATAAAAAATTACTTTATAAACTTTAACTTATTTAAATTTATAATTTATTTTTTTATATAAAAAAATAAATTTATTGTATATTAAATTCTATAATAAATTTTTTATTATTTATATTTTATATTATTTTTATTTTTTTATAATGTCAATTTAATATTTTATTCTATATATTTTAATTTAAAATATATAAACTAATAAACTTATCATAAAAAAATTATAATATGGAATTAAGACAATATGAAACATTATTTATTTTAACACCTATTTTATCTAAAGAACAGATAAAAAGCTATATTGACAAGTTTAAAAATTTTTTAAAATTTAAAAATTGTAAAATTATAAGAGAGGAGAGTCTGGGGTTAAAAAAACTAGCCTATCCTGTTCAAAATAAATTAACTGGATTTTATCAAACTTTTGAATTTACATCCACATCTAATATAGTAAATGATTTAGAAGTAGAATACAAAAGAAATGAAGTAGTGATGAGGTTTTTAACTATTTTATTAAATAAATATGGCATTGAATATAATAATCATAAAGAAAATCTTTCTTTTTTAAAAGAAAAAAAACAATAAAAAAGAAAAAATGACTTTAATAAATGAATCAATACCTAGAAAAAAAAATAAAAAACAATATTGTAGATTTAGAAAATATAATATAAAATATATTGATTATAAAAATATAAGTTTTTTATTAAGATTTTTAAATGAGCAAGGTAAAATTTTACCTCGTAGAATTACTGGAAACAGCGCAAAGTATCAAAAAAAAGTATCAAGCGCAATTAAAAAAGCAAGACAAGTTGCGCTTCTTCCATATGTTACAGATTGTTTAAAATAATCTTATATAAAATTTATTTATGAAAATAATATTAAAATTAGATATTAAATATTTAGGAATTAAGAATGATATTATTGATGTTAAGCCTGGTTATGCTAGAAATTATTTAATTCCAAAAAAAATGGCAATAGTTGCAACATTATCTAATATAAAAAATATTAAAGAAAATATAAAGCATTCAAAAGATAGAGATGTAAGGATTTATGAAAATGCACAAAAAATTATTGATAAAATCAATAAAATTAATTTAAAAATATTTATTAAAAAAAGTGAAAAAGATAAGATTTTTGGATCAGTTACAATAATTCAAATTTTAGATGCACTAAAATCTTATGATATTAGTTTAAATAAAAAAAATATAATATTGAATGATCCTATAAAAACAATAGGATTTCATAAAGTTAAATTAAGTTTACATTCAAATATTATTTATTATTTAAATTTTGAAGTTATTTAAATTGAAATAATTATAATGGGTCATAGCCACCTTTGCTTAAGGGGTGGCACTTAATTATTCTTTTTACACTCTTGATAATACCTTTTATTATTCCATATTTAATAATTACTTTTCTTATATAATTTGAGCATGTAGGATAAAACTTGCAATTATTACTTAATTGTGGAGATATAAAATATTGATAAAACTTTATGGCAATAATTATAGTTTTTTTATATAAAAAAGATATAAAATTTATTATATTATTCATTATAATTAATAGTTTTTTTTACTTGAGTTAATTAAAAAAATACAGAAAACTACCTTTGATGCTTTTACTAACAATTCAATTAAATATAAAATTTAAATGTTAAAATTACATTATATCATTTGGAATCCAGATGTTTATTTAATTAAAATTGATAAATTTTATTTATTATGGTATAGTATATTGATTTTATTTTCTTTTTTTGCAGGAATAAAAATAGTTAAATATATATATATAAAATATAATAAAAATTCCAAAGAAGTAGATAATCTTAGTTTTTATATTTTTTTTTTTACGCTAACAGGAGCTAGGTTGGGTGATGTATTGTTTTATAACTTAGATTATTATTTAATTAATCCACTTGAGGTATTTTTACCAATTAAATTTCCAGAGCTATATTTTATAGGTTATAAGGGATTATCTTATCATGGCGCAATAATTGGCGTAATTATTGGAATATATGTGTATAATAATTTTTATCTAAATATAAATTTTTTTTTTTATAAATTTAAATTTATAAAAAGAAAATTTAAATTTAAAGAATTTTTATGGATTTCGACTCCTATTGCATTGGGATTTTTAATGGGATTATTTGTAAGATTAGGTAATTTTATAAATTCTGAAATTATTGGAATTCCAACAAAAAATACTTTTGGAATCTTATTTATTAATGATGTTGTAAGTGAGGTTCAAGATAATTTTTTTAATATAAAATTTATAAATGCTATTAAAATAAACAATATCTTAAATGGCAATAAATACCAAGCAATATTAATTAATATTTTTTTAAAAAACTTTAATTTCAAAAGAAACGAAATTAGAGATTTTGTAGAATTTAATATAAAAAAAAGTTTATTAAAAAATCAATATATTTACTTTCATATTAATGAAAAAAACAATTATCCAATTTTTTACAAATTATTCAAATTGAATAGAAATAAAAATTATGTTGTAAAAATTGAGACATTATGTATTCCGAGACACCCAATTCAATTATATGAATGTGCTTCTTATTTTGCAGTTTTTATTTTCATTTTTATTTTTTATAAAAAAAAAATAAAAATAATTAAAAATGGATTAATATCTTCAATTGTTGTAATTTTTAGTTACTTGTTGAGATTTTTTTTAGAATTTTTTAAAAAACCATTTAATATAATATTTAATATTGGAGTTATACTCACCATGGGTCACTTACTTTCACTATTAACTGTAATAATAGGAATTTTATTATTTATTTATTTATTTTTTTATATGAACAATGAAAAATATTAATATTATTTTTAGTTTTTAATTTTTATGAATTATAAAAATATAGTTTTATTTCATTTTATTTCTTTTGCGGAAGCCTTTATTATTAAATTATTTATTAATAATAATATTATTATTTGTAATTTTTTAAAATTAATTGATATATATAGTATTTTATCTTTAATTGCTGTAAAAAATATACTTTTTTTAGGTGGATATCAAATATATTTTTGGTCACAAAAAAAAATTTTTTTTAAAAAAAAAAAGGTATTAAAGTTGACTGTAGTGGATAAATATATACCCGCTTTACCTGGAATGTATTGGATTTACTCTCCAATATATTATATGATATTTAATTTAGTTTTTTTTTTTTTACAAAATTATCTAATAAGTGTACTTAATGTTTGGATTATGATAATAAATGTAAGTTTTTTTTTTATTTTACTGCCAACATCAATACCATTTAATTTTAGAAAAAAAATAATTAATATAAAAACTGATTTTTTTACTAAAATTGTTGTTAATCTTGTTCATTCTAATGATTTAGAATCAAATGTATTCCCATCTCTACATTGTGCATTTTCTATATATTTGTCTTTTATAATATATGAGTTTTATGATTATTTTTCTATAATTTTTCCTTTTTTAATTGCTTTTGCATGCTGTTGTTGCAAACAGCATTTGATTGTTGATATAATTCCTGGTTTTGCTTTAGGTATTTTTTATAGTTTAATTAATATAATAATGAATTAATTATATATTCTAATAACTTTTTTTTTAAATAAAATATTATAATTTTTCAATTCTCTCTTCCATAGTGCGAGCGATTTATTTTTTTCATATAACATAAAATAAGATTTTGCCATATAATAATATAGCTCTTCAATTTTATTGTTTAAATTTTTAGCTTTTTTAAATATTTTTTTTGCTATTTTATATTTATTTTTTTTAATATAAAATATTCCTTTATTTCTATATGACCAAGCATTATAGGGATTTATAAATATACTAGTATTTATATTTTTTTTTGATTCTTTATATTTTTTTGTATTTATATAGATATATCCCCTATTATTATAAAAAAAAGATTGATTTGGTTCTAAAAATATTGCATTATTAATCAATACTAGTGCAATTTTATAATGCATTAATTTTCCTTTTATCATTCCCCATGTATTATATGCATATGCATTATTATTATTTATTTCTATTGCTTTTTTTATAAATGACTCAGATAATTTATATTTTTTCATAAAATAATATATTGTTCCAATATTATTATATATTTCTTTATTTTTACTAAGAAATAAAGATCTAAAAAAAAAATTAAGGGCGCTTCTATATTTTAATAATCCATTATTAGCTATTCCAATAGCAAAATAAATTTTTGAAGAATCTGGGTATTTTTTTGCAATAAACTTCAAATCAATTAAGCTGTTTTTCCATTTTTTTAATTTTAAAAATGTATTTGCCCTGTTGTAATAGGGTTTTATTGAATATGAGTTTATTTGAATTGCATAATCATAATTTTCAATTGCTTTGATATATGATTTATTTTTATAATATGTAATTCCTATATTATTATAGGCTTTCGAAAAAGAATTATCTATTTCAATTGCTGATTTATAAAAACGTATTGCTGATTTATATTCATTATTTTTAAGATATTTATTTCCATTCTCTAAATATAGATTTTTTTTAATTAGTCTATTTTGATTTATGCAGGAAAAAAATAATAAAAATATAAGAATAATTCTTTTTTTTAAATTAAAAGAAAACATATATAATTTAATATAAAATATTAATAATTTTTTTTAATTTAAGATAATATTTTTAATTTTTTAAAATTTTTTATATATAATTTTTTTTTAAATACTTAAGTACAAAAAATTAAATATTTTATTTAATTTGTTTAATAACTAAATTATTTTTTTTATTTAAATAGCTTGTACAACATCTTTTTATTTTAAAATAAAATCATGCATTTTTATAAAAATATATTTAATTGTATTATTAAATCTAAAATTTCTTCTTTAAAAAAAGAAATTAAAAACCCTTTTAAAACACAAGAATTAATTTTTAAAAACTTAATTAAAGTAGCTAAAAAAACTTTTTTTGGTAAAAAATTTAATTTTTCTTCCATAAAAAACATGGAAGATTTTAATAAAAATGTACCAATTTTTACTTATGAAACTATATATCCATATATAAATCTTATGCTAAAAGGTAGGTCAAATATTCTTTGGCCCTCTTCTGTATTATGGTTCTCTAAGTCTTCCGGTACTACAAATTCTAAAAGTAAATTCATACCAGTTTCAAAAGAGTCTCTCTGGAATTGTCACTATAAAGCCGGTCAGGATATAATTGCAATTTATATGAACAATAATCCTGATAGTAAGTTATTTTTTGGAAACAACATTAGCCTCGGAGGCGTTATAAATAATAATTTTTTTCATAAAAATTCTAATATTAAATTAGGTGATATATCTGCTATTATTATGAAAAATCTTCCTTTTTGGATAAAATGGTATAGACTTTCAAACTCAAAGACTTCTTTAATTAATAATTGGGAAGAAAAGATAAGCAGAATAGCAAATATTGCAACAAAAAAAAATATAACGTCAATTACTGGCTCTCCTGTATGGGTAATTTTATTAATTGAAAAAATATTAAAAATTAATAATAAAAAAAATATTCATGAAATTTGGCCAATGCTTGAATTATATATTCATGGTGCAGTTTCTATTTTGCCATATAAATCCGCTATTAATAAAATAATATTAAATAGTTATATTAATTATATGGAAGTTTATAATTCTTCAGAAGGTTTTTTTGCAATACAAGATAGATTGTTTAAAAACGATATGTTGCTATTATTGAATCATGGAATTTTCTATGAATTCATTTTATTTTCAGAAATAAAAAAAAAATCTCCCAAGGTAATGAGATTAGATCAAGTTATTGTCGGATTGACTTATATATTAGTCATAAGTACTAATTCTGGTTTATGGCGTTATATAATTGGCGATACAATAAGATTTACATCTATTAATCCATTTAGAATTAAAATTATTGGAAGAACAAAAAACTTTATTAATGTTTTTGGAGAAGAGTTGGTTATTGAAAACTCAGAATTTGCTATTTCTAAAGCATGTAAACTAACAAACTCAATAATTAATAATTACACAGTGGCTCCTTATTTTAATTTAAATAAAAAAAAAGGACATGAGTGGATAATTGAATTTATAAAATCTCCAAAAAAAATATGTCAATTTGTAAATATTTTAGATTCTGTATTAAAAAATATAAATTCCGATTACGCCTCTTTAAGATTTAAAAATATTATCTTATCGAAACCTATTGTTCATGTTGTTTCTAATGGCATTTTTTATAAATGGATAAAAAGCAGAGGTAGTATGGGATTTCAAAATAAAATTCCTAGGTTATTGAATACAAGAAAATATATAAATGATTTATTATTTTTTAATAATTTTTTTAAAAATTAATAAATCTTAAAATTTTTATTTATTTTAATTTAAATAAAATAATATGTAGATTTATAGATTATTATTAAAATTTTTAATAAATATAATATTAAATATGATTTTTTTAAAAAAATATAACTCTAATAAAAAATTAATTTTATTAATTTTTATGTTTATATCAATTATAACTTCTTTCTATTTTTTTTATCAAAATAAAAAAGAAAATAATATTGTTAATGTATATACGCATCGTCATTACAACACTGATCAACAACTGTTTGATAAATTTACAAAAAAAACAAATATTAAAGTCAATGTGATTAATGCTAATGCTGACGAGCTTATCCAAAGATTAAAAGTAGAGGGCAAAAATTCTCCTGCAGATGTTTTGATTACAGTAGATGCCGGAAGATTGGAAAGAGCAAAAAATAAAAATTTATTACAATCAATAGAGTCGGAGATATTAATTAAAAATATACCATCTTATTTTAGAGATATTGAAGGTTTTTGGTTTGGAATTACTTATAGAGGTAGGATTATAGCCTTTGCAAAAGAAAGAGTTAATCCTAAAGATTTTTCTACTTATGAAAATTTATCAAATTTTAAATGGGAAGGAAAAATTTTAACTAGATCTTCAGAAAATATTTATAATCAATCTTTATTAGCTTCTGTTATTATTGCTAATGGTGAAAAATTTTCTGAAAAATTTTGCAAATCAATTGTAAAAAACATGTCAAGATCACCAAAAGGAAGCGATAAGGATCAAATCAAAGCATTAGCATCAGGAATTGGTGATATTGCAATTGTTAATACTTATTATGTTGGTAAATTAATTTATTCTGATTTAAAAGAAGAGAGAAATGCAGGAGAGTCTGTGTCTTTATTTTTTCCAAATCAAAAAGAAAGAGGTACTCATATTAATATTAGCGGAATAGGTGTTGCTAGACATGCACCGCATAAAAAAAATGCAATAAAATTATTAGAATTTTTATCCGAAAATGAAGCTCAGAAATTATTTGCGCAATGCAATTTTGAATATCCTGTTAAAAAAGATATTGAGTGGGCATTTTTATTAAAATCTTGGGGAAAATTTAATTCTGATAATATTAATTTATCTTTAATAGGAAAAAATAACAACAAAGCTGTTAAAATATTTGATAAAGTAAATTGGAGATAGTTTTTTAAAAAAATTTAATAAATATTAAAATTAAAAATATTATATCATCTACTAAAATTTGGGTATTTCTGTCATTTATAATATCCTTAATTATTTGCTTTCCTATTATCATAATAATATATAACATTTTTGATAAACCAGGATCTACTTGGTATCATTTGTATCAAACAGTTTTATGGAAGTATATTTATAATACTTTTTTTATTTTAGTAGGTATTTCTATTATTACTTTAATTATTGGTATTTCAACAGCTTGGTTGGTTTCAACTTGTAATTTTTTTGGAAGAAAATTTTTTGAATGGGCTTTAGTCTTACCTCTATCTATTCCAACATACATCATTGCATATACTTATGTGGGTATTTTTGATTATACAGGGATAATACAAAAGTTTTTTAGAAACACATTAATAATGCAGTATTATTTTAATATTGATATTATGAATATATATGGAATTATATTTTTATTATCTTTGGTTTTATATCCATATATTTACGTGTTGGTTAAATCTACGTTTGTAAATCAATCCCAATTACTCTTGGAATCGAGTCGCATCTTAGGCAGCAACAACTATAGAACATTTTTTAAAATTGCGCTACCAATGGCAAGGCCTTCCATTATAGGCGGCCTAAGTTTGTGCTTAATGGAGGCTTTAAATGACTATGGTGCAGTTAAGTATTTTGGAGTCTCTACATTTACTACGGGTATTTTTAAAGCTTGGTTTTCTTTAGGAGATTCAAATGCGGCAATATATTTGTCCGTTTTTTTAATTTTATTTGTATTTTCTTTAATTTTATTAGAAAAATATCAAAGAGGAAATTCTAAATATAATAATATTGAAATAAACAAAACACTAGCTATAAGATATAATCTAAATTTAATAGAAAATATATTTTGTTTTATATTATGTTTAATTCCAGTATTAATAGGTTTTATAATTCCTTTTCTACAATTAAGCTACTGGACTATTCAAACAATATATAAAATCATTGATTATAATTTTTTTAATTTAATATTAAATAGTTTTATTTTATCAATTGTTACATCATTGATTTGCAGTATTATATCTATATTCTTGTTATATTCTATTAGATTGATGCCTAATTACTTTGTTAAATTTTTTGTTAAGATTACTATTTTAGGATATTCTATTCCTGGTGCAATAATAGCTGTAGGAATAATGATATCTGCTTTAAGTTTAAATAAAGTATTGGTATTTTTATTAAAGAATATAATTAATATAGATATTGATGTTGTTATAGATATATCTTTTTTAACTTTATTTTTTGCATATATAATTAGATTTTTAGCTATTAGTTATAATTCTATTGATTCTGGATTTAAAAAAGTCTCCATAAAGATTAATGAGGCCTCTCGATCTTTAGGTGTGGGTATTTTAAAAACTTTATTTATTATAGAAATGCCTTTAATTAAAAATTCAATAATCGCAAGCTGCTTGCTTGTTTTTGTGGATGTTTTAAAAGAATTGCCATTAATATTGATATTAAGACCATTTAATTTTGAAACGCTAGCAACTAAGACTTTTCAATTAGTTAGTGATGAAATGATTGCTAATTCTGGTATTTATTCATTAATTATAGTTATAATTGGATTATTTCCAATTTTATTTTTAAGTAAATTAATAAATAATAAAAAAATAAGTGAATATATTAAAAATTAATAATATTTATAAAAAATATAAAAACTCTAGCTCATTAGCAGTAAAAAATTTATCAATATTAGTTAAAAAAGGTGAGTTATTTTGTATTGTTGGCGAAAGTGGCAGTGGAAAAACAACAATATTACGCTTAATTGCCGGATTCGAAAAACCTTCTGGCGGTGTTATTCAAATTAACAACAATATTGTTGTTAATAAAAATACCTTTATTTCACCTGATCAAAGAAAAATTGGTATGGTTTTTCAAAATTATGCACTTTTTCCTCATCTTACAGTAGAAGAAAATATATCTTTTGGGTTATATAAATTAAATAATAAAATTAAAAAACAAAAAGTATCTGAAGTTTTGAAATTAGTAGGACTAGTTGGTTTTGAAAAAAGATATCCAGAGGAATTATCTGGTGGGCAGCAACAGCGAACTGCACTAGCAAGAGCAATAGCACCAAGCCCATCCTTGATATTACTTGATGAGCCTTTTAGTAATTTAGATAATGAACTAAAAGATCAAATTAGAGAAGAAGTGAGAGAGATATTAAAAAAAAGCAACATCACCGCTATTATTGTTACTCATGATACTAAAGATGCATTATCTATTTCAGATAATATTGCTATTTTAAAATCTGGAGTTTTGCAGCAAATAGGAAGTCCAAGAGAAATTTATCAAAATCCTATCAATAAGTACGTTGCTCAGTTTTTTGGAAAAGTTAATTATATTAAAGCCATAGCAGTAAAGAATGGTTTTTTATCTGAATTGGGATTTGTATACTCAACACAAAGTAATTTTTTTAAAAAAAAAGAAATTATATTAAATATTCGTCCGGAAGATATTCAAATTTGCAAAAATAACGAAAGTAAATGCAGAGGGTGTATTAAATCAATTATATATTGGGGAAATTGTCAAATTTTAAAAATTTCTACCTTAATACACACTATTGAAATATTTACATCTTGCGATAGTAAAATAAAAACTGGAGATATGGTATTTATTAAAATAAAAGAATTAAAATATATTATTAATTCTTTATAGAAATTAAAAAATCTATATTATTTTTTGTTTTTTTCATTTTTTTAATTAAAAACTCAATAGCTTCTCCAGAAGTCATATCTAGCATTAGTTTTCTTAAAATCCATATTTTAGATATTTCTTTTTTTTTTAACAACACCTCTTCTCTTCTTGTTCCAGATGAAAGTATATCAATTGCTGGATATATTCTTTTGTTAGATAATCTTCTATCTAGTTGTAATTCCATGTTTCCAGTACCTTTAAATTCCTCAAATATAACTTCATCCATTTTTGAACCTGTTTCGATTAATGCTGTTGATATGATAGTTAGCGATCCTCCATTCTCAACATTTCTTGCTGCCCCAAAAAATCTTTTTGGTTTATGCAAGGCGTTTGCATCAACACCTCCAGATAAAACTTTTCCAGAAGATGGTATGATCGTATTGTACGCTCTCGCTAATCTTGTAATAGAATCTAATAATATAACAACATCATGACCGCACTCTACCATTCTTTTTGATTTCTCTAATATAATGCTAGATATTTTTGTATGCTTTTCTGCTTTTTCATCAAAAGTTGATGAAATTATTTCTGCATTTACGCTGCGCGCCATATCTGTAACTTCTTCCGGCCTCTCTCCTATTAGTAATATAATCAAATATATTTCGGGATGATTTTTTGAAATTGCATTCGCAATTTCTTTTAATAAAACAGTTTTTCCTGTTTTCGGTTGCGCAACAATCATTCCTCTCTGTCCCTTTCCTATTGGAGAAAAAATATCTATTATTCTTGTAGAGTATTGATTTTCGATATTACTAAGGTTTAATTTTTCCTGGGGAAACAAAGGAGTTAAATATTCAAATGATATTCTGTTTTTTATTTCATTTATAGTTTTACAATTGACAGATTTAATTTTTAATAATGCAAAGTATTTTTCACCTAATTTTGGTGGCCTTATTTGACCCTTAATATTATCTCCTGTTTTAAGTTTAAATAATTTAATTTGAGATGGAGAAACATAGATATCATCTGGACTCGATAAGTAATTATAATCTGAAGATCTTAAAAAACCATAGCCATCTTGCATTATTTCCAACGTTCCTTCATTGAGAGTTATTTTATTAAAATCAAAAAAGTTATTTTTTTCTAAATTTTCTATTTTAATATTTTTTTTAGTTTCTAATTTTATCTTTTTTTTATTATTAGAATTATTTAATATTAATTTTTTTTTTTTATTTTTTATTTTTAATTGTAATTCTATTTTATTTAGATTTTTTATAATATTCATTTATGTAATTATTCGAAGATTTTTATTTACTTTTATAAAATTTTATTTTTATTAATTTAAAAATAAGAGGATTTTAATATGCAATAATAGTATGAGACTGTATAATTATCAAGATATATTAATATTTTATTTAATTAATGTTATTTTTATAATAATATTAATTAAAGATATAATATTTTATAAGTTAAAAATCTTTTTATGCTTGATATTAATTATATAAAAAAAAACTTTTTTTTTGTTATTGAATCTTTAAGATTTAAAAAAATAAAAAATATTTTTTTTTTAATAGATAATTTATTTAAAATTAAAAAAAAAATAAAAAATAGTAAATTTGTTTTAGATAACTTTTATAGAAAAATAAAAAAATTATCAAAAAATTTTAAATTTTTAAATAATAATAAATTTAAATTAAAGATTTTTAATATAAAATTATTTATAAAGAAAATAGAAAAATTATTTCAAATCTACAATAAAGATTTAAACTTTATTTTAGATGAGCTTCCTAATTTAAGTCATTATTCATTATATTTAATTAATAATAAATCTAATATATTAAATAAAAATGGTTTAATTTTAAATATTAATAAAAAATTATTATCACATTGGAATTTGTGTAAAAAATATAATATTGTAGATTTTCAACTAGGCAATAAATTAACAAAGCCTGGATTTCCTGTTTATAAAGAAAAAGGATCTCAGATACAAAGAGCTTTGGTGAGTTTTTTTTTAGAAGAAGCAAAGAAAAAAGGCTATCTAGAGGTTCAAACTCCAGTTATTATTAATAAAATTTCTGCATATGGAACTGGCCAATTACCAGATAAAGAAGATCAAATGTACAGTGTAGATAAAAATTTATATTTAATTCCTACTGGAGAAATACCTATTACTAATTTATATCGTAATATAATTTTAAAAAGTGAAAACCTACCAATTAAAAGTGTTGGACATACTCTTTGTTTTAGAAAAGAAGCTGGCTCTTGGGGTAAAAACGTAAGAGGATTGAATAGACTGCATCAATTTGATAAAGTAGAGATTGTTCAATTGCAAGAATCAAAAAAATCCTACAAATCCCTAAATTTAATGCTGAGGTATGTTGAGGATTTATTAAAAAAACTTTTTTTGCCCTATAGAATTTTAAAACTTTGTATTGGTGATCTTGGCTTTTGCTCTTCTTTTACTTATGATATTGAGGTATTTTCTTCTGTACAAAATAAATGGCTAGAAGTTAGCTCTATTAGTAATTTTGAAACCTACCAATCTAATAGAATGAAAATAAAATATAAAAATTCTAATAATTGTATTAATTTATTACATACTTTAAATGGAAGCGCTCTTGCATTGCCAAGGATTCTTGCAGCATTATTAGAAAATAATCAAGCTAAATACTTTATAAAAGTTCCAAAAGTATTAATTCCATACACTAAGTTTGATAAAATTTTTTAAAATTTTTTTGAGGTCACGAGCGGATTCGAACCGCTGTAAAAGGTTTTGCAGACCATTGCCTAGCCACTCGGCCACGTGACCTTGATTTTATTAAATAGAGGATTCTTCAGTATCTTCTATTTTTTCTTTTTTATTAGTTAAATTTTTATAATAAATAGGTTTTTTATTTTTTTCTTTATTGGTTGCAAGCGTTGCTGTGTGCGATAATAATATCTTACGCTCTGACTTTGAAATTTCTATTATCTGAAAATCCAAAGTTTCCCCAATTTCAGGCTCTTGTCCGCTTGATTTAATTAAATGACGATTTATTACAAATCCTGATATACCATAAGGCATTTCTACCATAAATCCTTTATCTGTTTTTTTAGTAATAGTACATCTATGATTTGATCCAATACTAAAAATTTCTTCAAAAGTATTCCATGGATCTTCTTCTAATTGTTTAAGCCCAAGTGCTAGTCTTTTATTTTCTGTATTAATTTCTAAAACTACTGTTTCTATACTTTCTTCTAGCTTTAATATTTCTGATGGTTTTTTAATCTTTTTGGTCCAAGATAAGTCTGAAACATGCAACAATCCATCTATGCCTTCTTCTAGTTCTATAAAAGCTCCAAAATTTGCCATATTTTTGACGATTCCTTTATGCTTTGTTCCAATTGCATATTTTTTAGTTAAATCTTTTCTTTTCCAAGGATCTTCTGTGAGCTGTTTTATTCCGAGGGACATTTTTCTCTCCTCTCTATCTAATGTAAGTACAATTGCCTCCACTTGTTCGCCTATTTTTATAAAATTTTGTGGATTTTTTATATGCTGAGACCATGACATTTCTGATATATGTATTAACCCCTCTATGCCTGGTATTACTTCTAAAAATATTCCATAATCTGCAATATTAACTATTTTGCCTTTTACTTTTGAGCCCACTTTTACTGATTCCGATAAGTTTGTCCAAGGATGAGTTATCAATTGCTTCATACCTAATGATATACGCTTTTTTTCTTCATCAAAATCCAATACTGCAACTTTGACATTTTGCCCCAATTCCAATAGCTCATCTGGATGATTGACTCTGCCCCATGAAATATCTGTTATATGAAGTAATCCGTCCACTCCACCTAAATCTATAAAAACACCAAAATTTGTCATATTTTTTATAGTGCCTTTCAATATCTGACCTTTCTCTAAATTGCTAATTATTTCAATTTTTTGTTTTTCTAAATCTTTTTCTATTAATATTTTATGAGATACTACAACATTGTCGTTAGAGTGTTTTATTTTGATTATTTTTACTTCTATTTTTTTTTCTACAAAAATATCAAAATCTTTTATAGGCTTAATGTCTATCTGAGATCCCGGTAAAAATGCCTCAATTCCATCTATATTGACAATTAGCCCTCCTTTTGTTCTTCTTTTAACTATTCCATCTATTATGCTGTTGTCATTTAGTGCATTTTGGATTTTTTCCCAACCCTTAACAAGTTTGGCTTTTTTTCTTGATAGGATTAATTCTCCTTTTTTATTTTCTTGTTCTTCTATATAAACATCAACAACATCTCCAATTTTTAGATTAGGAATATCTTTAAATTCTGATATAGATATCAATCCATCTGCTTTAAAATTGATATTTAATATTATATCTTTTTTATTTATTTCTATTACAGTACCCTTAACCACTTCGAATTCTTTTATTTTATTCAAAGCTTCTTCGTATAATTTTATTATTTTTTTCTTTTCCTCCTCTTTATAGGAAGCTCCGAATTCTTTTACAGAATATACTTCTTCCCAGTTAAAGTTATTTTTTTTCTTCATAAATTTTTATAAAATTTAATAACAAAATTATAGTTTTATTTATAATTTTTTTATTTATAAAAAACAAATTTAATAATTATTAAAATAATATAAAAAAATATATAAAATTAATATCAACTAAAGTTATAATATTTTTTATTTAAATTTATTTCTTTAGTAATTTCTTTTTTTTTAAGATCTTCTCGTTTATTATATTTTCTCTTATTTTTTGTTAATGCAATATTAATTTTTATAATGCCTTTTAAATTTGTAAATATTTTTGTTGGAATAATTGTTAATCCTTTTTTTTTATTTTTTAATAATTTATTAATTTCTTTTTTTTTTAAAAGTATTTTTTTTTTCCTATTCTGAATATTTTTATCATTAGTAGTGTATATATTTTTTATCCATAGTTCATTATTAATAAAATAACAATATGATTCCTGTATTGATATTTTATTAGACTTTATTGATTTAACCTCGTCTCCAGTCAGTACTATCCCAGCAGAATATTCTTCTAGAAACTGGTAGTTAAATCTAGCTTGTTTATTATTTATTTTTATAAATTTTTTGGCACTATGCATGTTTTTAAATTAGAAAATTTATTATTTAAATATTTATAATAGGCAGTCATTGCTATCATTCCGGCATTATCTATGCAATATTGAGAATTAGGAATAAAGATTTTTATTTTATTTCCAGATAGCTTAGTTAATTTATTTTTTAATCTAGAATTAGAAGCAACTCCGCCCCCTATGGTTATGTATTTTATATTTGTTTGTTTTATAGCTTTTTTTAATTTATTTATTAGAGTTTCTATAATCGATTCCTGTATACTTGCGCAGATATTAAACTTATTTTTTTTAATAAAATTTTTATTTTTTTTTTTATTTTTTTTTAAAAAATATAAAAACGCAGTTTTTATACCACTGAAAGAAAAATTTAATCTAGGCACTATTGTGATTGGAAATTTAAATTTATTTTTATTTCCATATTTTGCATATATATCTAATATTGCACCTCCTGGATAATTAATATTTATTAACTTTGATATCTTATCGATAGCCTCTCCAATAGCATCATCTTTTGTTTCTCCAATTTTATTTGCACAAAGATAGTTTCTTATAATTATTATCTGAGTATGTCCTCCGCTCACAATACAGCATAAAAATGGAAATTTTGGCTTTGGTTTATTAATAAAATTAGATAATATATGTGCATGTATATGATTTATACTAATTAATGGTATTTTCAAAGATAAAGATATTGACTTTGCAAAAGAAGCCCCAATCAACAATGAGCCCAAAAGACCTGGTCCTCGAGTAAAAGCTATTGCATTTAACTGATTTAATTTAATTTTTGCATTTTTTAATGCTTTATTTATGATCGATATTATTATTTTTTGGTGATTTCTTGATGCCAGTTCTGGTATGACGCCGCCATAATTTTTATGGATTTTTTGTGAATTTATTATATTGCTTAATATTTTTTTATTATGAATTATTGCGACAGATGTTTCGTCGCACGATGATTCAATTGCCATAATAATTAAATTCATTTTTTTAATTTAAAAATTTAGAAAAAAAAGTTATTATAAATATATTTATTTTTAATAAAATTAATTTTTTTTTATTTTCCAATACAAAACTTAGAAAAAATATTATCTAATAAATTATCTGTTGTAATTTCTCCAGTAATTTCTCCTAAATAATTTAATACCCTGCGTATTTCTAAAGAAATAATTTCATTGTTATTGGTGGTTTTTATATCTACTAATATTTTATTTAGTATAAATTTTGTTTTTAATAAATTGTCATAATGCCTTTCATTGGTAATAATATAATTTGAATTTTTTAAATTATTAATATTAATAGTATTTAGTATTTTAGATTTAATCTTGTTTAAATTTATTTTTTTATAAGCAGATATCATAATAAATTCTTTTTTTGATATTTTTTCTATTTTTTTTTTTTCAATTAAATCTATTTTATTAATTACTTTTATTATTGGTATGTTTAGTTTTTTTAGTTTTTTTATTTTTATATTAATATTTTGGATTGTATCTTGAAGTAGATCAATTATATAAATTATTACTGATGCTTTTTTAATTTTTTCTTTTGTTTTATTGATTCCAATTTTTTCTATTAAATTTTTTGTACTTCTTATCCCTGCTGTATCTATAAATCTAAATTTTGTTCCCTTTATATTTACTATATCTTCTATAATATCTCTTGTAGTTCCTGGGATATTAGACACGATGGATTTATCTTCATTTGAAAGTGCATTGAGCAAGGTTGATTTTCCAGAGTTAGTTTTTCCTATAATAACTACAGGTATTCCTTTTTTAATAAAATTTCCAAATTTAAAATTTTTAATTATTGGATTTATATAATTAATAATATTATTGATTAATAAAGTTAAATTATCTTTGTTGGCAAATTTTATATTTTCTTCTGAAAAATCTAATTCTAATTCTAATATTCCTATTAAATTTATAAGTTTTTTTCTTAATAATTTAATTTTTAATGAAAAATCCCCTCTTATTTGATTTGAAAATATCTTATGCTCTATAAATGACTCGCACGATATTAAATCAGATATTGCTTCGGCTTGAGATAAATCAAACCTTCCGTTCAGAAAAGCTCTTTTGGTAAATTCTCCTGGTTTTGCTATTCTTCCGCCATTTTTAACTAATAATTGAATAATTTTTTTTATGATAAAAATTGATCCATGACATGATATTTCTATGCAATTTTCTTTTGTGAATGAATTTGGAGACTTAAAGATAGATATTAAAACTTCGTCAATTATGAATGATTTCTCATGAATATATCCAAAGTGAATAGTGTTTTTTTTTTGTTTATAAAGATTTTTATTTTTAAACATATTACTAATTATATCTATTGAATTTTTCCCTGAAATTCTAATAATTGCTATTGCACTATTATTAAAAGGTGTTGATAATGCAATAATTGTATCTTTTTGTAATATTTTTTTTTTTTTTATCAAAATATTGTTTATAAATTTAATAAATTAATAATTTTTTTTGTTAAAATAATATTATTATATTTTACAATAAATATTTTTTAAGATTATTTGTTATAAAATTTTATATTATAAATTTTTTGATAAAAAAATTTAAAATATTATGCTTAATAATATAAGTGAACAAGAAGGTGTTAGAATAAATAAAAAAAAAAAATTAGAAGAATTAGGTATTGATATATACCCTTCTAATACATTTAATATTAATTCAGTAACAATAAATATATTAAAAAATTTTAAATTTTTTAATATTAAAAGTTATAATAATATTTCTATAGCAGGAAGATTGATAAATAAAAGAGTGATGGGGTCATCTTTGTTTTGTAATTTACAAGATTCATTTGGAAAGATTCAGCTATATGTTAATAAAAAAAGATTAATTGATAGTGAGAGTAAAATTTCTTATAAAATATTTACAAAATTAATTGATATAGGAGATATTGTAGGTGTCAAAGGATTTGTTTTTATCACTCAGTCTAAGGAGATTTCTATATATGTAAAAAAAATTAATATATTAAGCAAGTCTTTGAAACCCTTGCCAATGATTAAAGAGTTTTTTTTTAATAATAAAAAAAAAATATATGGTTCTTTTTCAAATATTGAAGATAGGTATAGACAAAGGTATTTAGATTTAATTTTAAATAATAATGTAAAGGATAAATTTCTTAAAAGATCTAAAATATTTATTTCTATCCGCGACTATTTAAATAAAAAAAATTATCTAGAAGTAGAAACCCCTATATTACAAAATATATATGGAGGAGCGTCTGCTCGTCCTTTTAAAACTTATCACAATGCCTTAAATATACCTTTGTATTTAAGAATATCTAATGAGCTTTATCTCAAAAGATTAATTATTGGCGGCTATCATGGTGTTTATGAATTTGCAAAAGATTTCAGAAACGAAGGCATGTCGAGATTTCATAATCCTGAATTTACTCAGCTAGAATGGTATGTTGCTTATAAAGATTATTTATGGATGATGAATAAAGTAGAAGAAATGTTAGAAAAGATTTGTCTTGACCTTCACGGTACAACAAAAATTATTGTAGGAAATAATATTATTAATTTCCAAAGACCCTGGGCTAGGATTTCACTTTTTGATGCAATTAAAAACAATATCAATGTAGATATTGAAAATATGAGCAAAGATGAATTGTGCGAAGTTGCAAAAAAAAATAATATCAATCCAAACAAATTAACTAATAAAAATAAAATTATAGATGAAATTTTTGGAGAAAAATGTGAAAAAAAAATCATTCAACCTACATTTATAACAGGTTATCCAGTTGAAATGTCTCCTTTGGCGAAAAGATATATTGGTAACTTAAATTTTGTTGAAAGATTTGAGGTTATATGCAATGGAAAAGAAATATGTAACGCTTTTTCTGAACTAAACGACCCTGTTGACCAAAAAAAAAGATTTCAAGAGCAATTTAATTTATTAAAAAAAGGAGACAGTGAGGCAATGATGCTAGATAAAGATTTTTTAAAATCTTTATCTTATGGAATGCCTCCTACTGTCGGCATCGGTATAGGGATTGATAGACTTTCCATGATTATGACAAATTCAAAATCAATACAAGATGTTATTTTTTTTCCACAAATGAAAACAAAATAATTTTTTTTATTTAAAAAAAATTTTTAAAATTTTCATTTTAAATATTATATCTTTTTTTTTTTTATTTTTTTTTTTTTATTTTTTTTTTTTTTTTTTTTTTAATTTATTTATATTACCTTTTTTTTTTTAATACGTTATTTAATTTTATTATCTTAATGTTTGGACTCATCATGCTTTTATTCATCATTCTCGAATCTTTTTA
>Ga0115007_10000883_pt1 | contig 19601 bp, 25 predicted proteins | sample ArcOceMetagenome_2_FD_87166 | JGI IMG/M metagenome (GOLD analysis project Ga0115007, IMG submission 87166) | Marine eukaryotic phytoplankton communities from Arctic Ocean - Arctic Ocean ARC135M Metagenome | ecosystem: Environmental > Aquatic > Marine > Oceanic | place: Arctic Ocean | collected...
CAACCCCAAGCGCGGCGAACGCGACGCGCAACTCTGCAGAGTCAATCGCACCGCTGGCGTCCTCGTCGATTAAGGAAAAGCACAACGCCAGGTCGGCGCGCGAATGTCGCGACAAGGATGGGCGTTTTGATTTGCCGCGTTTGCAGAGCCACGACGCCGCGGCCGCGGAGTCGTCGCGGAGAGTCATGACGGCTTTACGAGCGCGACCGCGACGAAACCACCCGTCGCGGCGACTCCACGAGTGAGGGGGGAGGGACTACTACGAGAGAGGTGTAAGAGAGGACGATTCGTGGGGACGTCGTGAAATTTTTACGGGACGTCCCGTAAACAAATAGCCAGTCTGGCCGAAATCTCCCGTCACTCCGTCCTGCACCCCCCCGCACCCGCGCAGCATCTAGGACGCGCGCCATGGCTCCCGCACACACCGTGTGTTTTTGCAACAACCGCGGGGGTGTTGGTAAAACCTTCATGGCGTTTCAAACCGCGTGCGAAGCCGCGAGAGCGCGTCCCGAAAAAAAAGTGCTGGTGATTGATTTCTCGCTGTACAGCGACCAAACTGCGTTGCTGCTCGGGGGAAGCGCGCGTGAGTCTTTCGGTGCGCCGATGAAAGGCCTGCAAGTCACCGTGGATAACACCACGTGCGACACACGCGCGGAGGGGTTGATTCGCGACCTGGAACACGCACCGGACGTGATGGACGTGGATGAGCGGTCTGGAAAAGAACGCAAACCGTCTTCGTCAATCTTCGGCGCATTTTTCTCGCGACAGAAAAGTCCCACCAAAACCGGCAAAAGCGCCGAGGCCAAAGAAACCGCACCACCGCGCGCTTTGGACCTGTCGCCGTACATGATTCGCCCCAACGACCACAACCCCGAGATTCCCCCGAACCTGTTTCTCGTTCCGAGTGCGGGCGCGACGTCGTGGTCGCAGACGCAACGTGAAGATTACGACTTTGACGAAAAAGAGGTTCCGCTGTGGGCGCGTCGGGGCGACGGTTGGCAAGCGTGCGCGAAAAGATTACGCCTCGCGATAGATGCGTTACCCGAACCCTTCCAAGCGGTTTTCGTAGACACCGACCACCTCGCCGCGTGCGTTTTGACGAAACTGGCGCTGGCGTGTTGCGCGAAAACGGTGGTGCCGCTGTCCTTTGACGACGGCGACTTCAACCGGCTGTTCCAAGACGTGACCGGCAACGCGCTTTTTGTACGTATTGTATTTCCCAAATCCTGACACACTGTTTGCCCATACAAGACTGACACTTTTCTTTTACAATCACAGACGGACGTGATGCTGCCCATGATTGAAAACGGCACGTGCCGCGCGCGGGTGTTCCGCATGGTGTTCACCAAGGTGACTAGCACGAAAAACGAACCCGTGACCACGGACGGGGGTATCGACTCACCGTTCAAACCCACGAACACGGTGGCGGCGCAGATGGACGCGATGGCGTCGCAGGTGCGGGGCTTTCCCACCCAACACGTTCCGCCTACGCGATTGCCCATACTCCTACCAGAAGGAACGGTTACCTGTGCTAATACTCGTACCACAAGGGACTATTACCCCTGACTGTTTACTCATACCAATCCCTCATACACATGGCCCGAGAGACTGAAACTTTCTTTTTTATCGGACCAGGTGCAAAGCGCGTGCCACTCGGACAGAAGGTACGCCGCGCTGTTTGACGAAAACGAAGACTTCATCGCCGGCACGAACTCGCAGTTCCGCAAGAAGTACTTCACCGCCATGAAGCTCGTGCCGGATTTAGCCGCGAACCTTTCCAAGATGTGCGGCCTGCCTCTTTGCGCCATGACCTCGCGTAAGTACACCGCGCCGTCCGGGCTGAGCGGGCAATCCTCCAAGACAGTTCTTGACGGACTCAAGGCTGAGATAAGAAACCTCACGACGAGGGTTCTGGACGAGATGTACGACGGGACGATCAGCGCCAGTTGATGATGGGTTTAGGGATGGGGATGTCCCCGGGGATATTACTAGACTTAGAAGCCATTAAATCCCCGGAAACAGAAGTAGAAGTAGGTAGCACGTAGAGTTGTGATGAAAGTACCCGGACATTGATTGTTCCGTACCAGTACTACAAAAGCACAGGAGCTTGATTTTTGTTTCGTCAAAATTCCGACTTTTCGTCTTCCCTGGACAGGCTGGCAAGCCACAACGACACGCGCGCCGCGGAGACGTTCACGATGACCGAGATGCTCTTGCCGGAAGCTGCCTGCGCGAAGTGCGGTGCGGCTGGCTCTGCGAAGAAGTGCGCGTACAAGCTGGTGTTTTACTGCAGCAAGGAGTGCCAGCGCGGGGACTGGGCCGAGCACAAGGCGCGAAAGCCACAACGACACGCGCGCCGCGGAGACGTTGACGATGAACGAGATACTCTTGCCGGACGCTGCCTGCGCGAGGTGCGGTGCGGCTGGCTCTGCGAAGAAGTGCGCGTGCAAGCTGGTGTTTTACTGCAGCAAGGAGTGCCAGCGCGGGGACTGGGCCGAGCACAAGGCGCAATGCACGTACAAAAAGCCACTACGGGACCGACCGCGAAGCAGATCGACCCGCAAGACGCGATTCCCGGCCTTCTCAACGACATCGTCGTGACACTCGTTCTCAAATCCGAATACTTCGACGACCCCGCCGATCTCGCACGGCTAATAATGGTGAGCAAGGCGATGCGCGACGCGGTGTCAGGAACAGGGCTTTGCTTCGCGGAACTTGATGAACTCCGTGCCGTGAAAAACGGATACGTCAGCGCGCTGCATCGCTGGCTACGGAAAACAGGTTACCTGATGCGTATGGAACACCTTTGCCAGGCTGCGGCGAGGAGCGGCGATCTTGTTAAGTTGAAGGTTTTTCGCGTCAACGGCATGCCGTGGGACGAAGAAAGTGCTACAGCGCCGCACGGGGCGGGCATCTCGAAACGCTGCGGTGGGCGCGCACGAACGGCTGCCGGTGGGACGCGCACACGTGCGCGGGGGCGGCCTTCGGCGGGCAACTCAAGACGCTGCAGCTGTTGCGCGCGAACGGCTGAAAGTGGGGCCCGGATACGTGCTGGAGCGCGGCGGAAGCGGGGCACCTTTCGGTGCTGCAGTAGCCAAAATCAAACGGCTGTCCGTGGAGCGCGTACACGTACGTGATGGCGGCGAAGGGCGGGCATCTCGATATTCTGCGGTGGGCGCGAGGGAAAGACTGCGCTTGGAACGCGGAGACGAGCGCGGTTGCGGCGAAATGTAGGAAACTCGAGGTGTTGCAGTGGCTGCGTTTGAACGGCTGCCCGTGGAATGGCCTCACGTTAATGGCGGCGAAAGAAATGGGCCAACTCGGGTTGTGGAGCTGGGCCACCGCGAACGACTGCCCGAAAGAGTAGGTTCGCGGGGTCAACTTCATCGTGAATTTACCCTAAGGGTTACTCTTAGCGAGACGATTACAGAGGACTAGATAGATACTCTTGTTGTACAGTTCATTTCTGTGTTCTAAATGATTAATCGCGCTTTGTACCTCCTCAAACTTCTTCCCCAACAAACGCCTCCCCCGCGCCGCCGCTTTCCGCGATTTCGTGAATCATCAACAAACTTTGAAGCGCAAACACCAGTGAGCCAAGGAAGAACCCGGAGAACAAGAACGGCCAGGTCGGGTTGAGGTGTGCTTCTTCTAGAGGTGTTGATATGGAGGTGTGGTTGGTGGTGTGGTCCATCGAATGTCCATCGATTGAAGAATTGCTTTGCGAAAAGTCCACCGCCCAAGTCGGCAAAACCGGCGCCAACGACCCGATTAGGTACAAAACGCTTCCGAGCACGGAGAGCCAAGCGATCCACGTAGGTGTGTTTCGGGGCAAAAAAGGCGGGCGCCACGAACGGTTCACCGCGCACCACAACACGTGCGACCCGACCACGAAGAAACACGAACCCAGAATGCTCGGGAGGGTGTATAAAAGAAACTCTTTGTCGGAAGTCCACGTCCCCAAAAATTCGCCAAAAACGCACCGACCGAACATGGTAAACACCATCACCTTGTACAGCACCACACCAAGAAGTATTAGGCCCGAGCTCACTAACTCCAAAGCCCGTCGTCGTCGTGTCCAGCTGTCATTCGCCAGCCACAACCTTCTTGCTTCTTCCATCGCGTCGGATAAATTCAAAACCTCAGAGCGCTCGTCGTCCATCAGGGGCTGAACGATCGAGTCTCCGATCAGCCCCGGCTCGCCGACGGCGGCGCGAAGGTGCCAGAAACCGTCGGGGAGTCGTCCCACGTCTTGTTCCGCGGAGGAACCCTCGTCAAGATAGGTATTAACACCAGATGATAACGCTCGCCGCCCTCTTTTCCCTCTTTTGGCGCCGCCCCCGCCGCCAAGAAAAGCGTGTCGCCGCGCAACCGCCTTCCGGTCCGCGCGTCCCGGTTCGCCGTACCGCGCGGAGTAGGAGGTGAACACCAGCAAAAGCGTGGCGACTAAAAAAGAGATGCCGCCGGCTGTGTAAGGCAAGACTTGCCAATGGAAATACAGGCTCTTTGACCTCACCACAAATGAAAAACAACTCGCCAACCCCCCGACGGCGAACCCGATTGACCCGAGAAGGTAACACAAAGCGACCCACCATGACGCGCTTCGTACGCGCCAGCACCACTTGAGTCTCCAGAACTCGCGTGGTGAGGTACCGGCATCGTCATCCTCACTCCTTTGATTCACAACTCGCACGGGAAGCTTGGTCCACGGGTCAAACGCGAATTGCGCGCCGCGTTGCGTTTGCGAATGACCGCGGCCGAGTAACGGCGCGCGGCGGAATAACAGGTCGTTTCTTGGTGCATTTTGTCGCGGTGTTTCGCCAGTTTCGCTGGTACCAGGGGCGGTACCTCGGTAAGGACCAGTGTGGGGGTCAATTTGAGGACGGGGCGATGTCGATTCCGTTTCCGCGCGCTGGAACTCGTTTGCGCCAAACGAATCCGAACCGTGCCTAGAAACCGGCTGTTTTTCGCGATCCGAAGTGCCGTCGTCGCGAAGGAGTGCTGATGCCCGCCGCGACCCACCCCGGGGTAAGACGTCCTCGGAGCGTTTGCCCGCGGTCGCGACACACGACGACACGCCAACACGTACGTCGTCAGTTCGTCGCGTCCCGGAACCCGGAGACCCACCCCGGGTATCGCCATCCTGACCCACACGGAGCACCACGGGCGCGTCGATCTCCAACGATGAGGCACCACCTGGACTGGACCCACGGAGCTCGCCTGCGAACCCGCGGTTGCTGTACACGTCGCCGAACATCCCACGGCCCCGACGAACTTGCCGGGTTCGGGTAAACAAAAGCGCGCCCCGCACAGACGCGAGGCGCGGCGCGGACGCGCGCGGCGAAGTGCTTGCCGCAGGTGCACGTCGCGTCAGCAACTAGATTCGCATTTGAAGTTTGACGCATTCGTTGCTTTTTGCGAAACGATGTCCGTGTGCCGTGTACACCTTACTTCCGCGGAAGCGCGGCGCCATGCGTGTCAAGCGCGCGCGCAAGGTGCGCAAGTACCTCCGGTTCTACCGCACGTGCCACGGGTTTCGGGCGCCGTACAAGGTGCGTCTCGGTGCGGATTTGTGTCACCTAGTAGTTAGTCAGGCGAACGCGCGAAATCTCGCGGCGGCGGCGTTTGGACGGGAAGGCGGAACCATGCGAAACCGAGGGTCGGTCGCGGAGGCGTGGCTTGTGAAGATTTGACTTGGCGACCACCACAACCCTCGTGCAAGCGCGTGTCACGACGCAACAAGCGGTGAACGCGAATCATGGGCCGACTCCCCACGCCGCACTCGGTGGATGCCCGTCCCATCCCGTGGTCGCAAGCGCAAATCTCACCTCACCTCTTCGTCTCTTTCTTTTTTCGCTTTCTCACGGCGCATCCCACAGGTTCTGTGCGACGGCAACTTCTTGCATGCGGTGGCGTCCATGAAGCTGGGTGAGGCTGGGGACGTGCTTGCGAAGTATTTAGGGTCATCGTCCAAGCTGTTCACCACGCGTTGCGTGCAGCACGAGCTGAAACACATGTCGGCGGAGTTCAAACAGGCGAGTTTTGCGGCGCGGCGGCTCGATTGCGTGTTGGGCGGCCCCGACCCGCCCGCCAAGGCGTTTGACTCCATTTTAGCCGCCGTCGATAAAAACAACTCCGAGCGGTTCCTGGTGTGCACGCAGGACGAAAAGCTTCGGCGACTGCTCGCGAAGAACTCGCCCTTCGTGCCCGTAATTTTTTGCCACACCTCGGGGCTTCAAATGGAACCCCCCGCGGACGCCGCTGGGTCGGGCGTGGCGTCGCAGTTGGAGAAGATGGCGTCAATGCCGCAGAACGAGAGGGACGTGTTGGGACAGGAAGAAACCGCGAGGGACGTGCAACACGTCAAAACGAACGTGCGGTACGCGAAACCAAAAGCGCGGGGGCCGAACCCACTGGCGAGCAAACCGAAAACGGTCAAGGAACCGAGGTCGGGTGCTGTTACACCTGCGCCGGGGGAGAAAAAGAAACGAAAACGTAGGGGCGGCGCGGGAGGGGAATAAGAATGTATGTATGTATTACACGAATCAGGGTCAACTGCGTGGCCTCGTGTGGTGTCCCGCGTGCGTTTCGTACGTGTTCACCTGTATTTAGTCTATGTATAACTGGTTGAGCGTCGATCGCCGCGGAGAGCGGACGAAAAGAAAAGCAACACTTTTTTTGTCTTCACCTCGCGTCGGACAACAGCCTTACCAGGTTGCTGCCGCGGTCGGACCCGAGTTTGTGGTCCTCGTCTTTGTTCTTCGCGATGAACCGCCGGACCCCAGCGGTGAGAGACGCGTAAGACAGACCACCCACCGAGCTTCCCGTGGGGGTGTTGAACTTTCTGAACAGCGCGGACTCCTCCCGCTCCTGCGCCGCGGCTTGCGATAGGGAAAACAAAGGGTGTCAGTACTGTGTGGTGAAACAGGGAGGCGGGCTTTGGGAAATGCAACACGTACCTTTCACGTCGAAGGCGGTTACCTTTGTTGGGCTGTCGGAGGGACTTTGTGTTTGCCCGTCTCGCCCTAACGAGTTTCGCCTCGCCTTGACCAGCCCATCAGCGCCCTTGACCACGGAAACCGCCTGCGGGGCGTATTCCTTCATGGAATCCACGGACGCGACGTCGATCCCGACGCCGTCGCAAAGCGCTCTTAGGATGTCGATTTGCCGGTGGAACTTCACCCGGAACTGGGTGTGCGCCACGCCGGCGGTGTGCGAAACGGCGTCGTCGCCTTTCGCGAACGACGCGGGCGCGGTGTCCAGCGGCCTCCCGTTGCCGAGCGTTTCGTCCCCTTCCGCGTCCAAGTTGAACTCAGCCTTGACGCCGTTGGTGTCGCTCTCCAGGAACGCGTCTTCCAGGAGGGACGTCACGGGGGCGCTGTACGACGCGATGGTCGGGCCGGTGGGCGAACCCCTGAGTTCGACGTGCAGGATGTCCGCCAAACTCGTCAGCCGTAACCCGTGCCACAGCTCCGTTTCCCCGATCGCGTCGCGTTTACTGACTTCGCCCGAGGGGAGCTCCACGATGGAGGACGTTATGGGGTGCGGGTCGTCGAAGTTCACGGCGACGCACACCACGGGAGTCGCGGACGCGCCTTTGAGTGACGCATCGACCCACCGGCGGACGTGCAGGAAATCAAGGGACAGGGAAAGAACCCCAATGCCGTCGGTCTTGGACATGATGGATGGCGAAAGGCAGGCGAAACGTTCGGTTCGCGCGATTCGTTATTGAAAGCGAACGAGGCACAGGGGTGGGCCGTTTGGTGTGAACGAAGGAACCGAGGAACGTCGAGACGGACGAGCGTGTTTCTTCTTCGAAGGCTGCGAAGACTTGGGAAGCGCGCGAGGCCGCCGTGTATGGGCGGCTCGTTGTGTGCGCTGGACTGCGGCGGGGAGTGCGATTGATGCGAGAAAACGTTTGCGCCGAATAAAGGCTTGTCAAGTCCCCGAACGCGAAAACGCCTTTCCCGCTCCTTGTCAAAATCGGCCCTGTCAACAGAAACGGCCTCTCCTGTCTCGGGTCGCACTTGCTCAGGCGCCCGGTCCTCCCGCCGCAGACGCGATGACCAACCTTCAGGCTGCGGTTTGGCAGGAGTTTCCCGATACACCTCCAACGCCCGTGTACGAGTTCGTGGACGGCGTGACCGGAGAAACGCGGTGGTCCGTGTTCGCGCCCAAACTCGTGATGGCGTGTGCATTGCCAAAACTCAAGACGGGAGACATCCGGAGCTTGTTGGACCCGATTGGCTCGTCGATGGACGACCTCGCCGATTTAGCGAACGCGGACGTCCCATCTCTTCCCGACGACTTCACCGAGACGCAGCTGTTTGCGTACGACAACGCGATCGGAGGGTTCCTGTCAAGCGCCCGGGCGACCTCGCCGAAAACGTCGAAACGAAACGCGAGCCGAACGCCTGGGAGTCCCAAGAGTCCTGAGGCCTGGCATTCGCCGTACAGCGCGCCCGCTTTGCTGAGACCGGTGACGCCCCCGACCCAGAAGCAAAGGCTGGAAGAACAAAACAGCCTCCGTTTCGACCCACCGACCGCCGTGTTGCCCTTGTTTACGCCACAAGCAACGCTGGGGCGAGTGGATAGCGGAAGACTCGACATGATCAGCGGGTTCGCGTTGCCCTACACGGACGAGGCGGTTTCACGAAAACTGCGGTGTCAGCAAATCGCGCGCCGCATCTTGAAAAACTCGGGCGCGGCGGTGCGTAGCGAGAGGTACTGGGTGGGACGGGACGCGTGACAGGTACTAAGTATGTATCTATGTGCATGAAGTGGCTCGTCGCGTTGTTCGTTGAGTGACACCGTGAATCGGGCGTGGCGGGTTGTTTGTAATAAAAAAGAAACGGACACAGCGCCGTACATGCTTCTGATTCATCGCATCACAAGAGTTTCCAACTCTTCACGAGGAGCCGCTCTTCCCCCAACAACTTCTCCCCCTAAACCCTCTTGTAGAAGTACAGGTACCCCACGTCTTTTGGCGGCTCCTTGCTTTTCGCAACCTTGGCGTCGTTGAAAATGTACCACTCGTTGTCAACCAAGACGTGCGCCACGTAGTGCCCGCACCCGGTGTTCCCGCCCTGAGATAAAAAAGAAAGTGTCAGTCTTGTATTGGCAATCAGTCGGCGGAATGTGGTTATTGGGAAATACTTACCATGTGGGAAACCACGCCAAAGAGGGAGAAAACGCCTTTCCCGTCAACGCAAGGAGTTGCCGCCGATGAGTCGCCTACGCTACTAACGCAAGTACCGCCTCCATCGCCTCCACCCCCGTCAAGCTCCCCAAGCGCCTTACCAACCGCCTTTTCCAGGTCATCTGCGTGCGAAAACAGCCAGTCCGCGGCGCGTTCCACATCGCCGGCGCTTCGTCGCAGCGCAACGGAGGCTTGGGATTCGGAAAAGCCCATCGACGAAAGCATGGTCACAGATTCAGGCGTCGTCGCAGATGCGGCGGCGGTGGTGTTACCACCGGTGATCACTCCATCCGCAGCCGCAGTACTACCAGCGGCAGCAGTGCCAGCGTGACTCATCAGGTCGTCAACACCAACCGGGTCGTTGAAATCGGGGTCCTCCATGTGCGCGAAGACCCACTCCATGGCGGTATCCGCGCTTACGTTTTGCGTCGCGACCGCGGCGCGTTTACTGCCGTTTTCGCTGAACCCCATGCTCACGAGCGTCGCGACGATGGCGTCGTCCGGGACGGTCAGGGTTGGCGGAGCAAGAGTTCCTCCGGTTAACCCGGGAACATAGGGCGGTACTGCGTCTCCAGAATCACCGCCGCCAACTGAACTGCCGTCGTCCTCGGGCAAAAACGTCTCGCCGGAAACCAAGCCCGACCCTCGCAAACCCTCCAAGTCGAAAACGTCGGGCATCGGGACCTGCGAGGCGGACAGTGAGGTCAGTCCCGTAGTATCAGGAAGGGAAGGCTTGGGGGGAGGGCTTTGAAACACGAGCGGGGCGGTGTTTAGTCAGTTAGAATTCGGGTCGGGTCCCCTGAAACACGCACCAGGGCGTTTAACTTTTTCGGCGTCCAGTCGTCCGCGACGTAGTAGCGCCTGATTGCGAACAGAAAAGTGTCAGTCTCGAATGGGCAATCGCGAAGGCAGAACGTGTTGGGTGGGAAATACGTACCGAACCTGCACCGCCAACACGTTTGGAAGGGTTTTGAACCTGGTGCGTTTCGTGGCGGTGCCTTTTTTCCCAGTCGCGGTGGAGTGCCAATCATCCACCTGTTCGTCAGCCGCGAACATTCCAAGACACGCTTCAAACGGGACGGTGGGGACTGTTTTCTCCTCTTTTTCATCCTTTTCATCCTCCTTCGCACCGTCGCCGTCCACCCTCTGTCGCTTCAACTCCTTCTGGTGGTCAACCTCCATCGCGTTGTCCACAGCTTCAATTGGAACTTCCAGGGGTAACACGTTTTCCCGGCGTGTGACGTACCGCACCTGGCCTGACACGGAACACCGCACGCGTTCCTCAACCTCAAACTCAAACTCGCTCAGCGATTTCTTCGAACCCGCGAAGCGATCGCCCGCGCTGTGCTCCGCCCGGGCCATCACCTCCAGCAGGTGCTGTTTGGAAAAAATAAAGGTCAGTCTTTCGGAATGAGTATACGCAAACAGTCAGGCCGTGGGATTGTGAAAGGAAATAGCAGTGGTAAGACTGTCTGACTTCACTCCAACTTACCTGGAAGTACTCCACCGCGTCTTGCTGGCGCCCCGTCGAGAACTCGGTGTGGTTTTTACCGACCAGGCGCTTGAACATGCGAGGCGACACGGAGGTTTGGGGAGCGTCGTCGCAGTCGTTGGGTGCCGCGACGTACCTGGCACGAATAACAAGAAAGTGTCAGTCGGTCGGACCATGTGTATGAGGGATTGGTATGAGTAAACAGTCAGGGTAACAGTCCGAGGGAATGCGCCCTTCTGGTACGAGTAAGGGCAATCGCGAAGGCGGAACGCGGTGATTGGGATAGCCCCGCACCTATCCGTGGTAAGCGCAGTGATGACTTTCGACATTTGCGTGGAAAAGTCAGTGGTCGGGTCAGAGGATGACGGAAGACTTTTGAAGATGTCGCCTGAGACTTGTTCTCCGTAGTTCTCACGAAGCAGAGGCACCAGCTTCATGACCTGCAACACGGAGTTAAGGTAACAGCTGTTGCCCATGTTCTCCAGGCCGATTTTGTCCGGCCCCGTGACGCTGACCAACTCCTTCCCCGCCTCCGTGATCTTGTCAAACTCAAACCCTGGCACGATACAAAAGAAAGTGTCAGTCTCTCGTAATGTGTGTGAGTAAACAGTCAGGGTAACAACCCCTTCTGGTACGAGTATGGGCAATCGCAGGGGCGGAACGTGGTAAATGGGAAACTTCAGTACCTTTGTTCAAGTCGATCTGCAACTCCGCCATGCTTTTCTCGGTTTTACGCATCCGCATCACGTTGATGCCCCAGTGCGCCAGGTGTTCTGACAGCAGCGGGTCGGTGACCATGTCATCCTCGTCCGTCGCGTAGGAGTACACGTCCGCGCCCGTTGGGGTGATGGTGCCCAGCTTCACGACAAGGGGAAACAAATGGCCTTTCGCCTTTTCCGCTTTGTAATGACGCAAAGCGCCGCCGTTACCGCCGCTGCCATCCCAGTGCTGCCGCCCCGAACCAATGTGCCCGTCCCCAAGGTTGAGCCACAAGTTTTCCGTGGCGTTTGATTCCACACAGACCCACTTCGAGGAGTCGGGAGATACCTTCGTCAATTCCGTCGCCGGCGTTTGTTTTAAACCGCGCGCGTATTTGCTCTCCCCGATTTCTTCCCGCCATGCCGCGGTTTCGACCTGCGCGTGGAAACCGGCGTGTTTGACAATTGCGTGTATGGCGTCAGTCACGATGAAGGGCAGGTCATCGTTGGCTACATTGGCATCGTAGGACACCGAACGCCCGCGGTTCGATCCTTGGTCGGAGTCATCAAAAACAACCAGCGCGTAGGTTTCCGCGATTTCGAATTTCCCAGACTCATCCACGTCGAAGCCCCCGGCCGTCCCGATCGCCATCTGCGTCGGTACGGCCGCGGCCGGTGTTTCATGTTCGTCCGTATCACCTTTCGTGTCGACCTTGGTCTTGGTGAACTTCAGGTGTAGGTACAGCTTGTTGCCCGTCCGTGTCCGGTCAAGGTCAAGAAACTCGTGGCCCACGCCCATCAACGAACTCAGGTTGACGTACAACCCGCCCTCTGAAAAAGGCGTGTCGAAACAAAACTGACACTCGTCTTTGTACACCACGTCGAACGCGGTTGGTTTCTTGACGGAGGCCATCGCGGACCGCACCAGGGCGAGGAAGGGTTCGTCCATGGCGCGAAGATCACGTGAGACGAAAACGAAACGCGTGTCCTCCCGCACGCGTCGGGGGAAGTGCCCACGAAGGGACCGCGTACAAGATCTGACGATGCCATGCGATTTTTGGCCCACGACCATAAATCGCGCTCGAGTAGGGTGGGTGCCCACCGAAAACCAGTTATTCCTTTCCGATACGCTCGTGTTCGTCGCGTGTCAGTTCTCTCCGAGCACCGCGCACGACCTCACAGTTCGCGGTTGCGGGGGTGTGGACACTGTTCCGGAGCTTCTGCTAACGTTTCTTCACGCGACGCGCGTAGGGTTCAGAGAGCCCTCGGGTCGGTCGGCGCGCGCGCACGGCGTCGCGCTACCAAACAGTCAATGGCCGAAATCCCAGCCCGGCGTTTGCGAAGAGTGCAGGATGCGGATTTGGACGGAAAGGTAGTTTTGGTCCGTGTGGATCACAACTGCGTGCGGAACGGCACGTTAACCGATGCGTTCCGAGTAGACGCCACGATCGCCACGCTGTACAACATCGTGGAGCGTGGGGGACGGCCTATTTTGATGACGCACGTGGGCAGGCCGTATGACAAAAAAACAAACACGATTCAAGTCGACGACGACGAGAGCGTCGCTGCGGCGGTGCGGTACCTCTCCTCAAAATTGGGCGTCACGTTCGCGTGCCCCACGTTCGCGGCTGACAAAGGCACCGGTCAGGGCATCGTGGATATCGACACCTCCGTGAACTGGCTGATTTCTGACTTAAAGCAGCGCAGGGTTGGCGGCGTGTACCTTCCAAACGCGCGGTGGTTTAAAGGCGAGGAGGGTTTCTTCGGCGCCGAATCGCAACAGAGGCTGGCGCAGCAACTCGCCGGCTTGGCGGATGTTTTCGTCAACGACGCTTTCGGGAGCTGGCAGAGCCACACCAGCACGGTGGAGGTGCCCAAGCTGTTACCCTCGTACGCCGGTCTGTTGATGCAGAAAGAGATCAAAGCCCTGAAGTGTTTGCTGCAACCGAAACGGCCGTTTCTTGCCGTCGTCGCGGGCGCCAAGCTGGATACGAAAATCGGAACCATAAAAGCAATCGCGAGCAAGTGCGACGCGCTTATGCTGGGCGGGAGCCTTTACAACGCGTATTTGTGCGCCAAGTTTGACGTGATGATTGAAGGGGTGAGTGATGAAGACATCGCGCTGGCAAAGAAGGAGTTGTTGTGCCCCGAAATCGAACAGAAGCTCGTGCCCCTCATGACGGTTGTTGAGAGCGACTCTATTGACGGATGCGGGTGCGTGCCTAGGGACGGGGTGTGCGGCACGGACACCGACGTGTCGAACCCCCACACCACGCCCCCGACCAAGTTGCTGCACCTGCGCGACTTGAAAAAAGGCCAAAAGTACGGGTACGTTCTGGACGTGGCGCCGGTTTCGTTCGCCGACGTCCGGGTAAAGCAAGGTACGTGTTGCGCCTTTCACCAAATCCCAAGACTGTTTGCCTATTGTCCAGATACGGTGGTGTACTAATAGTAACAACTGTCACAACTACATACATCACAAGTAGACTGTTTGCCCATACAGTATACCTGTAAACTCAAGACTGACACTTTTGTTTTACTAAAACAGCCGTGTCAAGCGCGAACACGATTTTCGTAAACGCCGTGATGGGGCTGACGAGCAGCGGATTCCACGAAGGTTCGTGTTTCCCACACCCAAACCCCGCCTGCCTGTTTGCCCATATTCGTCCTGCGAAGGGACGGGTACCGTCGCCCATACTCGTACCAGAAGGGACTTTTCTCTGCCCATACAAGACTGTTGCCCGTACAACACTGACACTTTCATTTACCCATCGCAAGGCACGGAGGCGCTTGATTTGGCAATCTCCAACAACAAAAACGCGTACAAGTTCTTCGGCGGCGGCGACACGTTGGCGGAGTTTAAGTCGCTATCGCCCGGTACGGCCTCGCGCGTATCCCGAATCCCGGCCTCCCTGTTTCCCCGCACGGGCCTGACGCTTTCGTTTACCCATCGTAAGGGCTGTACATGTCCGCCCTGGAGGACCCGAAGTTCTACCTGTTCACCGGGGGCGGGACGGTTTTGAAAGCCATCGAGATGGACGGCGCGGAGGGGTTGGCGACGGTCCAGGCGCTGATGGAGGACGGGGACGAACGCGAAGCGAACCGCACCGGGCGAGCGGAACCGAAGTGCATGGCGCTTAGTTCGTGCGACTGCGGGGTACCGGAGGAATAGTCGGTTACTTTGATGTGTGACAGAGGCGGGTGCGTGCGAGTAGTTAGTGCTACGGGTGTACGGTGACACTAGTGACTGGTGTGAGGACTGGTGTGAGGACTGGTGTGAGGACTGGTATTCCGATGACTGGTGTGAGGACTGGTATTGCAATAATTTACTCCTATGAGTGCACAACACCAGCCCCACGACACGTCAGTCCCACAACCCGTAGTCAAATCCTGCCTCCTCCTCTCCTTCTTCTTCCTCCCCGAGACAAAAAAAACTCAGCTCGTCTGCCTCACAGTCCTTTCTCCACGAGCATCCGCGCGATGTCCACCATCCGCGCGCTGTACCCGTACTCGTTGTCGTACCAGACGTACATCTTGAGGTGGGTTTTGTCCACGACCATGGTTGACAGGGCGTCTATCGTTCCCGACCGCTGGTCGTTGATGTAATCCGTGCTGACCAAGGGTTGTTCTTCGTACCCGAGGATACCTTTAAGCGGACCTGTCTCGCTCGCCAGCTTCATCGCGGCGTTAACTTCCTCCACCGTGTGCGCCTCGTTCAGTTCGAACACGCAATCCGTGAGCGAGCCGTTTAAAAGAGGCACGCGCACGGCGAGGCCGTTGAGTTTCCCTTTGAGCTCGGGAAAAATCAACGCGATGGCGGTGGCGCTGCCGGTGGACGTCGGCGCGAGGTTGGTCATCCCCGAACGCGCTCTGACACGGTACAAAGAAAGTGTCAGTCTTGAGTGTACAAGTACAATGTATTGGGGGATTGGGTAGAGTAAACAGTCTACTTAGCATAATCGGGCCGAACAGTCGTGATTGTGGTGTATGATGTAGTAAACAATAATTGCTCTGGACAATCGGCAAACAGTCGGAAGTCGGGGCTTGGGAACCGCGCGTCGCGTACCTGCGCAGGTCGTTTTTTTTCGCGTTCGGCGCGTCCACGATTGTCTGCGTGTTTGTGACGTTGTGTATCGTCGTGATGCTTCCTCGTTTGATACCTCCCAGCTTTTGCTGCACCACTTGCACCACCGGTGCTAAGCAGTTCGTGGTACAGCTCGCGGCGGTGATGATCTTGTCCTTTGCCTTGTCGTACGCCAAGTGGTTCACTCCGTACACCACGTTCAACACGGGCTCGGTCGCGTCTTTCACCGGCGCGCTTACCAACACTCGCTTCACGCCTCGTTCGAAGTACGGGGCCAGGCTTTGTCGCGTGAGGAACTCGCCGGAACACTCAAGCACCAGCTCCACGCCGTGCCCAGCCCAGTCCACCGCACCGGGGGTGCTTTCGCTGGAGTACGAAATGCGACGCACGGTACCGGTCTCCGCGGAGGTCACCTCGAGTGACCCATCCACAAACGCGCACCCGTGTCGCCAGGTCCCATGGATCGAGTCGTACTTCGCGAGGTACGCGCACGAATCACCCGATCCGGGACTCTCGTTGATGTGCACGAACTCGAGTTCGGGGTGGTCGTACGCGAGTCTGAATGCGAGGCGGCCGATGCGGCCGAAGCCGTTTATGCCAACCTTGACCATCGCGCGTGCGGTTGTGTGCGGTTGTGGCGTCGATTGAAGAGGAATACCCGACGAAAAAAAGGAATAATGTTGGAGTGCCGAGGTGAGGTCTCCGGTCGCACTTCCCCGGGGACCTGGAGCGAGCGCGCAGGTGGTGGGGACAGTCAGGATACCGTAAACTCGAAGCTGTACACTCTGTGGGTGTTCGTACCTACGTAGGTCGGTCGGTGGTGCGTCTATTTGCACGCCTAGTCTACGCAGCTGCGGTTTTCGACTCTGCAGTGTTCGGCACATCTGTCGGGCGCGAGGAATAGACGCATCTTTTTTGCGTTCACGCCATGGCTACGCCGGTCGCGTCACCCCGAGATGTACAGCTCACTGCAACCGCACCGGACTCATCACAAGCCGCCCCGAAAAATGCGCTCTGGCCGTTCATAATAATAACAATCACGTACTTGTTGTTCACGGTGACGGACGGGGCGGTGCGAATGTTGGTTTTGTTGCATGCGTACACGAAGGGGTTCACCGCCATGGAGGTTTCCGTGATGTTCGCGCTTTACGAGTTGTGCGGCGCCGGGACGAACCTAGCCGCCGGGGTGGTGGGAGCGAAGTGGGGAATACGGGTGACGCTAATTGCCGGTCTGTTGATGCAAATCGTGGGTTTAAGCGCCCTGTACGCGTGGAACGACAAGTGGAGTAAGTTAGACGCCATCGTTTACGTCACCTTCGCGCAGGTAAGTATTTCCCAATCACCACATTCCGCCTCCCTGATTGCCCTACTCGCACCAGAAGGGACTATTACCGGATGCCTATTACCCTGTCTGTTTACGCGTACACATTACGAGAGACTGAAACTTTCTTTTTTATCTCAGGCGCTTTGCGGCGTAGCGAAGGACTTAGTTAAGTTGGGCGGTAAAACCGTGACTAAGCTAATAACTCCGGAGGAGAAACAAGAACAGCTGTTCCGGTTAGTTTCGGGGTTAACGGGGTATAAAAACTCACTGAAAGGCGTGGGGTATTTCCTAGGCGCGGCTTTGCTTGACGTGAGCTACGAACTCGCGATTCACGTCAACGTCGCGCTGATAGTCGTGGCACTGCCTTTTGCGTTTTTCGGGTTAACCACCGAGCTTGGTAAGGTGGCGTCCCAAAACGTGTCCCTGGAGTCGGTGTTTAAACAGAAACCAAACATAAACTGGCTCTCACTGGCCAGGTTGTTTCTGTTTGGATCCAGGGACCTTTGGTTCGAAGTGCCGTTGCCTTTTTACCTACGAGCCGCGGATGGACTGAACTGGCCACGAACCGCGGTGGGCGCGGTGCTCGCGGGGTACATCATTCTGTACGGCCAAGTCCAGAGTTTCGCGCCTAACTTGGTGCTGATGCCGCTAAAACAGTCGCCGCCTAACAAGTTCGTGTGTGTTTTGTGGAATTTGTTGCTCGCGGCGGTGCCGTTAGTGTTAGGCGTGGGGATCTGGGCGGTTTCTCGCGAGCACGAAGGCTCAAGCAACACGGACAACACGCACACACACAAAGTCATAATTCTGTCATTCGGCGTGGTACTGTTCGCCTTTATCTTCGCCATAAACAGCGCGGTGCATAGCTACCTAATCGTGCGGTACGCGGACGGAAACAAAGTCGCCATGAACGTGGGTTTCTACTACATGGCGGTACGTCTTGCGCGTTTCCCAAATCCAGGCACCTACGTTTGCCCATACAAGGACTGACACTTTTCGTGTAACAATCACAGAACGCGTTCGGGCGGCTGTTCGGCACGATTTTGTCCGGTACGTGTTTCTGGCTTTCCCAAATCCCGCCGTACATGTTTACCGCCCCTCGCGTGACTACTCACTGTTTAACACGAACACGTAATCACACATGGCCTGTTTGCGGAGCACAAGTGGCCTACACACGCGGTCTTACAAGACTGACACTGACCGTTTTACCAATCCCAAGGCGCGCTGTATTCGTACGTCTCGAACGACGTGGACGTTTCGTTGTCGGTTTGCTTTTTCGTCTCCGTGTTGTTCGTGTGTCTCTCCGCCGCCGCGGCGTGGTACATCGAGGACGACGAAGGCGGGCTGCGGTGGGGAAAAAGCGTTTCGTGCCTCGGCGCGGAGCCGTGGCGCGTGGTGGATGCGACGTCGAAACTTGACCAGGCCAGTGTGAGAGGCGAGGAGGGGCTGGGAAAGACAGAGGAGGTGCCGTTACGAAAGTAGACACGTATTATTAGAGGAAAGATCTCGAGTTTTCTCACAGGGTGTCTGTTTGACGAATGGAAACACACCCCGGGGGTGTCTGTTTGATGAGGAAACACACCTGGGTGTCTGTTTGACGAATGGAAAAGCCGGGTGTCTATTTGGTGTATGGAAACACAAGTATCAATATAACATCAGTACTGTTATTACAAGTGTTACAAATACTACCTGTACTACCCCGAACGTTCCCGTTTATACTTCTCGTACACGTCACGAGGTACTCTTTGCGAGTTCGGCACGCGTCGCCACGGCCCGGCGCCCGTGCTGGCGAGGGACCAGAGATTGCTCTGCAACCGCCTGGATTGGAAAAAAATAAATGTCAGTACTGTAGGTGCAATCAGTCGGCGAAATGTGGTAAATGGGAAATACTTACCGCATCGCGTTCGAAATCTCCTGCACCGACTGACTCGTTACCTGCAGCGCGCCTTGGGTCGATTCAAGGAAAGTCATGCCAAGTTCTTTGCCTTGCACGTGCGTGTCGCGTGTGTGCGTATTGGCGGTGGTGACCTTTTGTGAAAGTCTCTTCTGCGCGCGCGTGGTTTGGTCCACGGGAAGATAGTGTTTGGCGGTTTCGTTTTTCCCTTCGGATGCACCTGCCGGGGAAACATCCGCGGCGACGGTGTCGTTGGTAGTACCGATGCTGTCGCCACCGTTGGGTCCGCTACTGTCACCGTTGTGTGTCGTGCCATTCCCACTGCCACCTCGGGTGCCACGTGCTGGACTGAATTGCGTTTTCGTCACCCCAACCCCCGCCCCGACCACGGCGTCGGCCCCGGATGCTCTCGGCGTGCCACACGGCGAATCCAGAAACGAAGCCGCGTCGTCCTTGTCCGACTCGTCGCCCGCCCCAAACCCGGGACCCGGGGTGTCCTCCACGTCATCCAGCCACTGGTCGTCGTCGCTCTCCTCGCCTTCGGAGTCCTCGCCCGCGAAAACCAAACTCTTCGCCCCGGCGCGCGACATGGCGAAGGCTCGCGTAACAGTGACTGGGCGAGCACCACGCGGCTCGCACGAATCGGTCGAGTAGTCTTCAATGTTGTCAAAAGCCTCTTGGCAAGTTTTTGCGCTGATTTTTAGGGGTGTTACGACTCCCCCGAGGGCCACCAGCACTCGCGCCCGCGCCAGCCCACGACCTTCGTCCAGCTGCAAATCACGACTTGCCAACCTTCGCGGACACCGGGAGCGCGTGCCACCTCACGGGCTCTGGACGACCAGTCGCGGGACAGGTCTCCGTGGTCGGCGTGGAAAACGGACGGGGGATTTCATTTCGCTAAAAAAACGTCGTC
>Ga0115007_10000884_pt1 | contig 19599 bp, 16 predicted proteins | sample ArcOceMetagenome_2_FD_87166 | JGI IMG/M metagenome (GOLD analysis project Ga0115007, IMG submission 87166) | Marine eukaryotic phytoplankton communities from Arctic Ocean - Arctic Ocean ARC135M Metagenome | ecosystem: Environmental > Aquatic > Marine > Oceanic | place: Arctic Ocean | collected...
AAATGTGTTGTCTGACCAGTAATGATCGATGGCTGCTTTAGCGGTGACAAATGCAAAGTTATTACCACGGAATGTACCGTTGTGCTCGCCCGGCTTCCACAGGTCAATTTCAGGACGAATCAACACGACAGCAAAAGGTAAACCGTAGCCGCTAAGTGATTTGGATAAGGTCACAATGTCAGGTTTAATGCCTGCTTCTTCAAAGCTGAAATAGCTACCTGTACGTCCGCACCCTGCTTGAATGTCATCAATAATCAGGAGTATTTCGTGTTTTTTACACACTGCGGATAGATTGCGTAGCCAATCGAGGCTGGCCGCGTTGATGCCGCCTTCGCCTTGAACGGTTTCTACAATAACGGCGGCCGGTGTATCAATACCACTGCTTGAGTCAGTTAATAGTTTTTCTAGGTAAGCGGTTGTGTCAATGTTGTCACCAAGGTAACCATCATAAGGGACACGGCTGACACCATTTAGGCTGACACCTGCAGCACCACGGTGATGGGAGTTACCTGTCGCAGCAAGTGCGCCTAAGCTCACACCATGGAAACCATTGGTAAAGGCAATAATGTTCTCTCTACCGGTAATGTTTCGGGCTAGCTTTAATGCGGCTTCTACCGCATTGGTGCCTGTCGGCCCTGTGAACTGGACAACGTAATCTAAATCCCTAGGTTTTAGGATTTTTTCGTTAAAGGTTTCTAGAAACTCGCCTTTAGCTTTTGTGTGTAGGTCTAAGCCGTGTGTAATGCCGTCGCTTGCAATGTATTCAAGAAGCTTTTCTTTAAATACATCGTTGTTATGTCCGTAATTCAACGTACCTGCACCGGCTAAAAAATCTAGATACTCAGTGCCGTCTTCGGAATAGAGGTACTCGCCTTTAGCGCGGTTGAAAACACGCGGAAATGAGCGTGCATACGATTGAACTTCTGATTCGATCTCATCGAAAATTTTCATACTATAAATCCCTTAATTAACTTTTTTATCAAACTCTACCGCGCGGTCTTTCTAGGCGGGAAGAGGATCAAATGATTTAGCGGGGCCTGCTACATAAAGCACTTCATCTTCATGGTCATCATCTAAATGTACGCCGCGTGCGAATAACGTCTTACTGTCAACGTTCATTAGATGGTCATTAAAGAAGCGTTCAAATAGCTGTTTAGACGCAGAGTTGCTCGGTGAGATTGTGGTCTCTAAAAAGCGAATACGTGGGTCGCGACTAAAGAGCCTACTTAGCATCTGTTGTGCTATGCCTCGGCCTCTAAATTGTGCGTTTAATGCGACCTGCCAGATGAATAACGTTTCTGGGCGGTTTTGCGGGATGTACCCAGAAATAAACCCGACAACTTTGTTGTCAGATGTTTCAGCAATAATTGATGTATTCGCAAAATCTCTACATTGGATCAAATTGCAGTAAAGTGAGTTTTGATCTAAAGGAGGGCAGTTTTTTATGAGCTGATGTACATCCTGTCCATCAGTGATTCGTGGTTGTCTGTATGTAATATCCATAATGTCTAAATATTGTTAGCCTTACTAATGTTTAGCAATACTATACATTTTTGGGTATTTTTTCAAGGGGAAGCTAATGTTATGTTTGATTTTGGCTGATTTTAGCTGATTTTTTTATGAAAGTTTCAGTTCTATATGTTTAGTTTTACTAAGTAAATGTGCGGTGTATATAGTTTTTTTATGCGTTTAATAGTACTATTTTTATAAAATTTAATAGGTGTTTTTGGTCGATGGGAAAGAGTCAGGAGGCGCTGGTTTTGCTGCGCCAAATTATTAGAGTGACCGATATGCAGGAAAAAGAGATTAGCCGTAGTACAGGGCTAACGCTCCCGCAATTAATGGTTATGCAAACCTTGCGTCAAATGTCACCCATTACGACGGGTGAATTGGCTAAAGAGATCTCGTTAACACAAGCAACGGTTACCAGTATTTTGGATCGTTTAGAGAAAAAGGTGCTTGTGTCCCGTGAGCGGGGTATTGAGGATAAACGTAAAGTTTGGATTAATTTGACTGAGCAGGGTTTGGACTTAATGAAAGGTGCGCCGACGACTCAGCAAGATATTTTCTCGCGCCGTTTTGATGATATGCAGAACTGGGAGCAGTCTATGGTCGTAGCTGCGTTAGAGCGTGTTGCGTTTATGCTTGATGCTCAGCACTTGGATGCTGCGCCTGTACTAGGTATAGGGCAGTTGGATAGAACAGGTATGAACTAGGCTTTTAGGTATTAATAAGGGGGGCTGCTCCTGTATCAACGGTAAGCGCATCGTTGGGTCCCTCTCCTTCCACTTCTCTCTTCCTCTCTTTAGTCTCGTTTAATCTTTATCTGTATGGTGGTTGTGCGCTATCTACTTTATCGTTTGGCTGTTTAATTAAGCGGCCTTTCTCTTGATCTATTCTACACTGTAAAGGGGATCTGTTTACTTTGTGGTTATAGAGATGCGTGAATGAACGAAACGATGTTAGAACGGCGTTTTAGCCTGGCTCAAGTGTCCCTATTTGTAGCGATGGGTTATTTCTTGACGGGACTGTTAGGTCAATTAATCGCGATTCCACCGGGCTATGCCACTCTTTTTTGGCCCGCGTCAGGTTTAGCGCTAGGCAGTTGTCTGATTTGGGGTAGGAAAGCGCTTCCCGGCATATATATCGGCTCTTTTTCGATCAATGTTTATATTGCCTATGCGAGCCAGAGCGAGATCCATTTATTTCTTCCCTGTTTAATTGCGGCAAGTGCCGTGCTACAGGCCTTTGTTGGTGCCGCATTGGTTAACCGGTTTGTTGGTTTCCCTTTTGCCTTCCATAGCCCCCAAAAAGTCCTCCATTTCGCGTTGTTAGGCGGCCCTGTGAGTTCGTTTATCAATGCAACCTTAAGTTGTTTTGTTTTGTTCTTTTTCGGCGCACTTGATGAGCATCATTTGTTGGTTAATTGGTTCCATTGGTGGATGGGTGATTCGTTAGGTGTCGTTTTTACGTTTCCTTGGCTATTGATACTCTTTCCGCATCTGTCTCGGGCAAAGTTGCCCCGCCGACAGCTTCTGTTTTTCTTGCTCTTAATGATCACAACGGTGGTTGTGTTGTTCTCCGTTGCTATCGCGAGTTTTGAACAGAAAAAACAAGTAGAGCAGTTCAACAGAAACGCTGATCTGTTGTCGCAATCGATGCAGGCAGAGGTCGATGCAGCGATCGATATTCTATATAGCTTGCGTGGTTTTGTTGTCAGCCATCCGGGGTTAACGCCGCGACGGTTTCAGCAATATACCAAACCTATTTTAGAGCGAGAGGCGGGGCTGCAGGGGTTGTCTTGGAATGCGGTGGTCGGGGGTGAGCAGTTGAGCGATTTCTCACAGACGATGTCCCATTTGTATCAAGAGGAGGGGATCGCATACCGAGTAACCCAGCGTAATCGCGCAGGTGAGTTGGTGGATGTCGAGCCGAGAACTAAGCATGTTGTTGTGACGTTTATTGAGCCGTTGCAGAGTAACCGCCAAGCCTTGGGCTATGACGTTTATTCCCAGGCCGCTCGTAAGCATGCGCTTGATAGGGCTTATAGTTTACGTTCGGAAGTGGCTACTCGCCCTATTCGGTTGCTGCAAGAAAAGGCGAGCCAAGCGGGGGTGTTAATCTTTTTACCTGTTTTTTCTGATGAATCCGATCAGTTAATGGGGTACGCCACGGCGGTGCTTCGTGTTGGTGATATGGCCAAGCGGGCGTTATCTAATGACCTGTTGCTCGGTACGGGGCTGGTTTTATTTGACCCCGATGCGGACAGTGATAAGCAGGTGCTCTTCGCTTTAGGTATCGATCCTGAGGAGCTGGCAACGATTAAACCGGATGCGCTGTTGTTAGAGTCGGTCTACCCACTACAGCGGAATAACATGATAGATGTGGGGGTTGATCAGTGGGCGTTAGTGCAAAACTCAACGAGCCCGTTTATATCAGAGTCATGGAGTGTGCATATTCTTATTGTGTTTGGCTTGATCATATCTGCGCTGTTCAACTGGTTCATTATCATAGTGTATGGGCAATCTTATGAAACGGAGCAGCAGGTTATTGCAAGGACGGGTGAACTGTCTAACCTGAATGTGTTATTTAATCGTGCTCAAACGATGGGGTCTATTGGCCATTGGGAGTGGGATATTAACCGCGAAAAACTCTGGTGGTCGGAAGAGGTTTTTCATATTTTAGAGCAGGACTCAACGCATTTTATACCGTCGATTGATTCATTGTTGGCTGCGATTCACCCTGATGATAGAGATTTCGTTTCTCGTGCGGTTGATGGCGTATTGTATAGAAACGAGCCTTTCGCCGTAGAACACCGACTGGTGCTGGATAATCATTCAGAAAAAACTGTTTATGAGGAAGGTTTTGTTACCTTTGATGCGCAAAATCGCCCTGTCAGTATGTTTGGCATTATTCAGGATATTACACGTAGAAAAAATGCTGAAAAAGCCTTGGAAGTCGAGAGGCAGCGGCTAGAAGAGATTATTTGGGCCACCAATGTGGGGACGTGGGAGTGGGACATTATCGGCAATAGCATCATTATTAATGAACGATGGGCTGATATTTTAGGCTATGAGCTTAACGACCTACTACCGTTGAGCCGCCTAACATGGAAGATACTGATTCATCAGGAGGATCAACCACTGTTTGAGCACCTGTTGGAGGAAGCCTTTAGCCACATTAAAGACCATTATGAGTGTGAATACCGGATGCGTCATCAGCAAGGGCATTGGGTGTGGGTGCTGACGCGCGGTAAGGTGATTGAGTGGACGGCAGACGGGAAGCCTAAGCGAATGTCAGGGACTCAAACCGACATTACTGACCGGAAGCACCGTGATGAGGAGGTCAGGCGTTTAGCTATGACTGATGTGCTTACAGGCTTAGTTAACCGTGCGTACTATAACCGTCGACTGAGCGAAACCATCAATATCGCTAAAAGAAACAAAGTGCCGTTTGCTTTATTGATGTTAGATCTTGATGGGTTTAAGGAAATTAATGACGGCTATGGTCATCCGGTTGGTGACTTAGTGCTAAAAGATTTTGCTGACCTGTTACGTCATACTTGCCGTGATGCTGACGTTATTGCGCGTATAGGCGGGGACGAGTTTATTGTAATAATGACATCCTTAGAGCAAGCCAAGGGTGCTGAGTTTTTAGCTGAAAGGCTTTTGCAGCAGAATGATGCCCCGCGTGTGATTGATGGTCATCAACTTAAAATTGGGGTGAGTATCGGGGTGGGCATGTACACGAGTTTCACTGCGAGTGAAGAAGCGCTCGTTAAAGCGACGGATAAAGCCCTTTATGCGGCGAAGAGCGCCGGCAAAAATAATTATAAAGTGCTATCGGTTTGATGATCTTTTTACCCTGCCTTCAAGGGGCGGCGGTATCGTTAAGCGAGGTGTAGCCAGTATAGGGCTAAGTATTCTCGCCGCTCTATCTACTGTGTCTCCTACGTTTTCGTTGGGTTTACCCTGTTTGATAGCTTTATGTCAGAGGAGAGTAGCCCGGATGTCATGTTGTTGCCATCCGGGCTGTGTGACGTAGTTAAGACTGCTCGCTTGGGGCTTGCATCAACGGTTCTTCAACCGGTTTTGTTTTCTTCGTGGTCATATATAACCAGATGAAGCCGGTTATACCTGCCGTTAGAGACGCAAATAGGATACCTGTTTTCGCCATTAACAAGTCCGCTGGATGTAGGGCAAAGCCTAATTCAGCAATAAAGATGGACATGGTAAAACCAATCCCGCCCATAAACGCCACACCAATAATGTGGTTCATGTTGAGCCCTTTAGGAAGGTCACAGACGCCCGCTTTGACTGCCACCCAGGTAAAGCCGGCAATACCAATCAGCTTACCTACCACTAAACCTAAACCAATCCCCATGGCCACAGGGTGAACAACAATGCCGCCAATATTTGACCAATCGATGGGCACGCCCGCATTCGCTAAGGCGAAGATAGGAATGACGATATAAGCGGACGGTAGATGGAGTTTACTCTCCAATATTTGGGCTGGCGCTTGAACAAGATTTACACCATTACCTAACGCACGTACCCGAGAGCGAAGTGCATCGTTGACGATGATATTTTCATCTTTTTTATAGGTATCTTTGATGTTTTGGACGCTCTCAATAATTAAAGATAAAAAGCGTTTGGGGTCGTATTTAGGTTTCATTGGAATGGTGAACGCGAGAATAACACCCGCCAGCGTCGCGTGAATGCCGCTTTTAAGCATAGCGATCCAGAGGAACGTGCCTATCAGCAGGTAGGGCGAGAGTCGGCGTACCCCTGCTAGGTTCAGGGAGACCAGCGTGAATATAAAGAAGGCGACGAGTGCTAATGCCGTCATATTCAATGCTTCTGTATAAAAGATAGCAATGACGATAACCGCACCGAGGTCATCGACAATCGCTAAGGCGACCAGAAACATAAGTAAGCTTTGTGGTACGCGTTTACCTAATAACGCTAATGCACCTAAGGCAAACGCGATATCAGTCGCCATCGGAATACCCCAGCCGTCGCTTGTATGGCCTGTTGGGTTGATCGCTACATAGATGAGTGCGGGAACCAGCATGCCGCCCACGGCAGCAATAATAGGGAGTAATGCTTGTTTTACGTTGGCCAGCTCACCGACCAGTAGTTCCCGTTTTAATTCTAAGCCGACGACAAGGAAGAAGATGGCCATTAAACCATCATTGATCCAGTGGTGAAGCGATTTAGAGAGTTGGAAGTTTTCTAACCCAATGGTTAGGTAGGTTTGGAATAAGTGATGATAAGTTTCAGCAAAATGGCTATTGGCAAGAATCAACGCAATAACGGCGCAGAGCATCAATAACACACCACTGGTTGTCTGCCGATGGATAAACTCTTCTAATGGGGATAGAACCTTATCAAATGCGCGCTCCCAAGGTGCGACGTACTCTTTTCCCAATAACCGACGCTTTTTCTTCATCTCTCTCTCCCGTGTTTATCCATGTTGATATTAATCCTTTCAGCGTTATCGCTCGCTGATAAGGTTAATACTCAAGTCGTATCGCATTAATCATACTGTAATTACGGCCCATGACCACAGATATACGCATTGAACGCTGGTTTAAATTACTGTGTTTCCAGATAAATATGTATGAAAAACATCAAACTAAGTCATATGGCTTAAACGCCTTAAAGGTTTAGCGATCCCTTCAAATCAGTTTAGACTAATTTTGACGATTCTTCTTCAAAAATAGAGAGTTAGTCAGCTGATAGCGAAGGTAGATCAATACTTTATAGTGAAGCGCAGAAATACTTAACAGCATTATTTTTTGCCACATTTTGCCATTAATCTCGACTTGTTTTCTCGCATAATAGATGTTTTTGTCTGTGGCACGTGAAGGGGTGTAGATGAGGCATAAGAGACAATGCTGGCGTGTTAGGTTTTAAGGAGTGTCTAGGGGAGGTTGGTAAGGCGAGATATCGTCTAAGCGCGCTAGCCATCACCGGCACGGGGATGAGAGCGTCTGACGAATTTACATTGAGCATATGAAGGCACTGAAAGGGGATGGAACCGGTCCTTTCAGTGCCGAGCTAACTGATTATTTAGGCATGGTAATTTTGAGGATAAAGCGCCTTGAGTGCTACCTCATCCATCTCGGATTTAAATGCAATATCTTTATTGATTGCTCTGGCTTGGGCAACCGCGGGGCGCTTGTTAATCTCATGGTACCAGCGGTTAAGGTTCGGGTATTTTTCTAACGCGCTGTCACTGAGTACAGGCACGTATTTATCGATCCAGCCCCATGCGGCTATATCAACGATGGTGTAGCTATCTCCCACGATAAACTCTGAGTTTTCCAGTTGCTTGTCGAGTACCTGATAGTGGCGCTCTGCTTCATGGCGGTAACGGTTGATCGCATAAGGTATCTCTTCGGGCGCCGCTTTTTGAAAATGTACAGCTTGTCCAGAGTAAGGCCCTAGGCCTGAGGCGATAAACATTAGCCAAGATAATAGTTGGCCTTTATCTTCCGGCTTGCCTAAAAACGTGTTTGTTTTTTCGGCTAAATAGAGAAGGATTGCATTGGAATCAAAAACGATAGTGCCGTCATCATTAATAGCAGGTAGCTTACCGTTGGGGTTGATCGCTTTAAACGCTGGCGAGTGCTGCTCACCTTTGAGGGTGTCCACTGCTACCAGTTGATATTCTAAACCTGATTCAGCAAGTAATAGTGCGACTTTCATTGGGTTTGGTGTCGGGTGAAAATAAAATATCAACATGATTCTGTCCTTTATAGTTACCGGTTAAAGGGTGCGTTTTAGGGGTTGACCATGCCCGAGCTAAGTGGCGCTAACTATTGGTCGAGCAGGTCACTCTGTCGTTAATCGCACCGTCCTTCTCTTTTTGAACGCTTGTTCATAATATTAGCCTAATCTTACTTGAATGCTTGTTCAGGATAAAAGTGATGAATCGTTTAATTAAAGATGGAATAGGGCCGTCAAGGCGCTACGCGCGAAGCTGTTTTTCTGTTTTAGGGGAAGGGCTTAGATGCTAGATCGATGCATAGTATTCAAGCATCGATAATCTATGGTCATCGTGTAGGGTATAGGCGTGCTAACTCGGGTGTAGAGCTGTATGAACAATAACGTTTAGTCCGTTATGACGTGAAAAGAGCGGGAAGCAGTCAGGGTCAATAAATAATGGCGTGCGATAACGGGGAGGATATTTTAAGAAGTGGTGCCCAGAGACGGAATCGAACCGCCGACACGAGGATTTTCAATCCTCTGCTCTACCGACTGAGCTATCTGGGCTACTCAAGTGGCGCGTATTAAACCGTCTTCACGTAAAACTGTCAACCACTTGTTACAAAAAAACTATTTCGAAGGGGGGACGTAACCTTCGGCCTTCTCATAGTCGTCGCCCGTCATGAATTTTTCCATCTCAGATTGTAGATATTCACGGGTTGAGGGGTCCATCAGGCTCAAATGTTTTTCATTGATAATCATGGTTTGGTGATCGGTCCACTCTTTCCATGCTTTTTTGGATACGTTGTCATAAATATCTTGGCCTTTAGGACCTGGATAAGGAGGACGATCTAGCCCCTCAAGTTCCTCTTTGTATTTTCGACATAAAACAGTACGGCTCATTTGTGACTCCGAAAGCGTTCAATTCTGGGTGAGTTGGCGAGTGATTCCAGTAGTTTTTTAACCGGTGCAGCTAAGCCAACATTGTCTGGTTGCTGTATGTTATACCAGAGCATGGGTTTTCCTTCCATGATACAGTCTGTAGGGGTATTTATCTGTGCTCTAACAGGGGTGATATCTAAATGGAAATGGCTGAAGGTGTGTCGGATCGGTTCTAAGGTTTGAATCGACGATTCATCAACCTCTAACCCTGTTTCTCCGTGGGTATCTCTAAGGTCTGCAACCTGTGGGAAACTCCATAAGCCGCCCCATAAGCCGCTTGAGGGACGCTGGTAGAGTAGAACCTCATCCTCATTGTCCTGTTGTAACATCAACATGTAGGTTTGTTTGACGGGCAGGGTCTTTTTGGGTTTTGGCGTGGGGAGTTGGTCGGTTTTACCTAAGGTAAAGGCTGCGCAATGGGCTTGTAGTGGGCATTGAGGGCAACGGGGTTTGCTTCGTGTGCATAGGGTTGCGCCTAAATCCATCATCGCTTGAGTGTAATCACCCACTCGTTGCTGGGGTGTATTTTGCTCTGCATAGCTCCAAAGGGCTTTTTGGTTTGCGGTGGTGCCAGGCCAGCCCTCTATCGCATAAAAGCGAGCTAAGACGCGTTTGACATTACCATCTAAGATTGGCGCCCACTTTCCGGTGCTAATGGATAGCACGGCACCGGCGGTTGATCGACCTATGCCGGGAAGTGCTTCCAGCCCTTCTACTGTGTCGGGAAACTGCCCATTATAGTCTTGTGTAACCACTTGAGCGGTTTTATGTAGGTTGCGGGCACGGGCGTAATAGCCTAACCCTGTCCATAAATGGAGGACCTCATCTTGATCCGCTTTAGCCAAGGATTCTACGGTGGGAAAGCGTTCTACAAAACGCTGATAGTAGGGGATAACCGTGGTTACTTGGGTCTGTTGTAGCATGATCTCAGAGAGCCATGTGTGGTAAGCATCTTTATGTTGCTGCCATGGCAGATCATGGCGGCCGTGCTGGTCAAACCAGCCCAACACGGCGCTTGAGAAGTTTTCGGAGAGCATTGTGTTTAGAAAAGCCCTTTGAGTTTGCTATCCAGCTTATCTTTAAGCTTCGCTTTGGCCTCATCCTTTTTGGCATCAACCTTCTCTTTTACTTCTGCTTTTTTAGCATCTACTTTTTCTTTAACCTGTTTCTTCATCGCATCGCTAATAAAGCTGAAATCAGGTTTGCAAAGTTTCGCTGGATCGGTGCTAAAGCTACCTTTACAGTCGATAGGAATTTCAACGCCTTCAAGCTTATCTGGGAAGGAACAGGTCTCTTTAAACAAGTTCTTTTCGACCATAAAGCCTAAGCGGTAATCGAGCAGTTGCTTAGGTAAATTCACAGTGCCTTTGCCGCTTAAGCTCATTGCATCCAGTGCCGCCTTTAGGTCTTGGTTGCTGACAACACCGTTTTTGATGTTAGCCGAAGCGCCCATATTGGCAAACGGTGTGGATTTGTCCACTTCCTGAGTGTTCACGCCGAGAGAGCTTATATTGTTAAGACCTTGGCAAACGGTTTGGGCCATATCGATGCCATGTAGCTCACCATCGGTCATTTTGACGTTAGCGGTACCCGTTACACTGTTGACAAAATCGTGTACTGAGTTGCCTCGCAGGGTGAGATTAGATTGGGAGTGTAAAGCGCCCGTAAGTTGATCCACATCGGCCATCGCTTTAAGCATGTCACCCACTTGAATACCCGAAATGGTTTTTTGTGAGGTGATGACCGGTGTTTTGTTGCGCACATCAACGGTGACGTTGTTTTTAACGCTGCCGCTATAAAGGTTTGCATCAATCTTACTCGCTTTGATTAAACCGCCATGGGCACTTACGTTTACAACGATGTCGCTGACATCTAAGTTGGCCACATGCAGAGCGGTTAAGCCGATGTTTGAATCCAGTGCAAGTGCGCGTAGGGCATCAATCGGCAGAATGGCGTCTTTTGAGTAAGGGGCCGCGCTTGCTTGTGTGCTGCCTTTTGCTGGTGTTGAGCTAGCCGCTGCTTTGTTAGTTGTCGCTGGCGGCATGTAGCGATCAGCATCAAGCTTATCCCCCTGTAGGTTAAGGCTAATATTGCTGTTGGCTAGGTTAAACGCCGCGGAGCCTTTAAAGGTAGTGTCGTCTAGCGTTAAGCTAATCGTTTTTGCTGTAATCGTATTGGCTGGGCCAGCAAGTTCTGTATTGAAGCTAATGGCGGTAAGTGCATCAGGATCGGTTGTTTTAACCGCTGCTTGCCCTATCGCGCTAAGTAGCGTGTTGAGGTCAAAGGAGGCGACGGATAGTTTGCCGCTGATAACCGGTGCGACGAAGTTGTTAACCGCTAGATTACCTGTGGCTTTCAGGTTTGCTAAAGAAAGCGTTAGGTCTGATAGGGTTAGCTGCTGTTTTGCTAAGTTAGCTTCGATATTGGCGCTGGTTGCGATCTCTAAACTCTTACCAGCTAATGGCTTGCCTGAAAGGTTAAATTTGCTGTCTAGATCTTTGATCTTGTACAACTGGTTATCAAGATCTAAGAAAAATTCTGCTGATAGGTTTGCCGTAGCTTTTATTTGTTCTTCGCCTTTAACGCGCTGTGTCGCATTAAAGCTTAGCTCCGCAGGGAAGAAAGCATTAGTTACCACTTGGCCAGAACTCATATTAAAGTCACTTAACAGTGCTTCAGTATCTGTGCTTTTATCGAGGTAGTTGATATTACCGTTGCTGATCTGGATGCTGTCGATATTTAACGCAATGGCCGGTGAGGGTGCGTTTTCTGACGCGGCTTCAGGGGGCGTGTTTTCCTCACTGTCATTAGAGGCTGTGCTCTTAACATCAGCGACCCAGTTGGTCGCCCCATTTTTTTCTTTTACAAGGTTTAGCTGCAATCCATCGACAACAATGCTCTGCATCTCAACATTACCTGAGATGAGCGCGGGAATCCGAACCGAAAGTTGGGCTTTGTTAAGGCTGGCAAGATCGCCTTTACCCGGAAATTTAACATCGATTTTATTGACCTCTAACCCAAGCCAAGGGAAGACAGACCAGCCGATATCGCCGTTTATTTTTAGTTCGATGCCACCTTTTTCTAAGGCGACTTTTTCAATCTCGGGTTTATATTCATTTGGATCGAAAAAAGCACCGAGAATAGCTCCACCGGCTACAATCAGAACAATCACCAGTACACCTAATCCGGCGACGAGTTTTAGCAAACCTTTCATTATTCTCTCCTTGGCAAGGGGTTTGATCTGTGAGGATAAACAGTATTAGTGAAGTTTCAATGTTTTACGCTTAAGAGGGGATGAATAAATGTTAGTAACAGATTTGGTTTTTACCCTTTTTCTTCGCTTTATAGAGGGCTTTATCGGCTTGCTTTAGCATGAGTTCCTGGTCGGGGAAGTTTAAATCCAATTCACCGATACCCATGCTCGCCGTAATGGTTAAGCTATCACTGCTGGTGATTTGGACGTTTAATTGCTCCAGTAGCAATCGATAGCGTTCGGCGATAACAACAGCGCCAGTGGTTGTTGTTTCTGGAAGTATGATTAAAAATTCTTCACCGCCATAACGGCAGATAATATCGCAGGCGCGTGATTTTTTTTCGAGCGTTTGCGCAGCCATTTTTAAAACGACATCGCCTGAACCGTGACCGTAAGTGTCATTAATGCTCTTGAAGTTATCTAGGTCTACTATGACAAGAGACAATGGGCGTTTTTTTCGTATAGCTTCTGTGCACAGGTTTATTAACTGTTTAGTGCCCTCCCTACGATTATATATACCGGTTAAATCATCGTAGGAGGCTAAGTGTTGAAGTTTTTGTTCTAGGTTTTTCTGCTCAGTAATATCAATGATCGCACCAATCAAACCGGCAACCGCGCCTTGTTCATCACGGAATGTGGCTTTGTGCAGTTTGATATAGCGGGCATCTTGATTGGGACCGTGGGCGGGTGTCTCATAAATTTGAATGCCAGGTTCTTGGAGAAGCTTTCGATCTAAGGCCGTAAAAATCTCTGCAACCTCATGTTCAAACAACTGATAGGCTGTTTTTCCAATAATATCCTCTTGGTCGCGCCCCACGTATTCTGCATAAGCTTCGTTGCAACCTAGATATTTATACTCGATATCCTTGTAATAAATAGGAAAAGGCAGGGCGTCGATCACTAAGAGCAGCCCTTGATGATTATCTTTTAATAACTGATGTAGCTTCGTCTTATCCATTGGGATTGTGTGCCTAGCTTGCATATGTACCTTCAAGATAGCCCATCTATGTTTATTTTGCTTGAAACGAATCGCGATGCACGGTGCATGGAGCTTAGGATGGTTGTATAATTGCCGCTCTGATAATACTAGCGGGAGACAACCATGGCGGAACGTACAGCCAAGGTAAGCCGAAATACTTTAGAGACGCAAATCACTGTGTCCGTAAACATCGATGGTACAGGCCAATTTAAGGCAGAAACTGGCGTGCCTTTTTTAGAGCATATGATGGAGCAGATCTCCCGTCATGGCCTGATCGATTTAGATATTGATGCAAAAGGTGATAACCATATTGATGATCACCATACTGTAGAAGATATCGGTATTACATTGGGCCAAGCCTTTAAAGAAGCCGTGGGCGACCGTAAAGGTATCATGCGTTACGGCCATGCTTATTGCCCGCTGGATGAGGCGTTGTCACGTGTTGTTATCGACTTTTCTGGCCGCCCGGGCTTAGAGATGAATGTCGAGTTTACACGTGGAAATATTGGCCGTTTTGATACGCAGCTATTTTGGGAGTTTTTCCAAGGCTTTGTAAATCATGCGGGTGTTACGCTGCATGTGGATAACCTTAAAGGTTTTAATGCGCACCATCAGGCCGAAACCATTTTTAAAGCGTTTGGTCGAGCGCTACGTTATGCATTAGAAATTGATGCCCGTGCTGCCAATGTGATGCCATCTACAAAAGGGTGTTTATAAACTATGTCGAGCGTTGCTGTAATCGACTACGGAATGGGTAATTTGCATTCGGTTGCCAAAGCATTGGAGTTTGTTGAGCCGGGTGTTGAGGTTCGAGTAACAGCTGATCCTGCGTTGGTGGCCAGTGCAGATCGCGTTATTTTGCCGGGTGTCGGTGCTATTCGAGATTGCGTTGCTGAGATGTTGCGTCTTGGGGTTGATAAAGAGGTCACAGACGCGATTGAATCGGGTAAACCGTTTTTAGGTATTTGTGTCGGTATGCAGGCGTTGATGCAGCATTCTGAAGAGAATGGTGGTGTTGAATGCTTGTCGCATTTTGACGGTCATGTGAAATATTTTGGCGATGACCTGAAAGAAAACGGCGAACGTTTAAAAGTCCCGCACATGGGTTGGAATGAAGTCACTCAACTCGGTGATCACCCATTATGGGCTGATATCCCTGATGGTAGTCGCTTCTATTTTGTCCACAGCTATTATGTTGAAGCGAAGAATCGTGATCTTGTTGCCGGCCGTTGTCATTACGGCAAAGCGTTTGATGTGGCATTAGCGAGAGATAATGCGTTTGCGGTGCAATTTCATCCAGAAAAGAGCTCAAAAGCGGGCTTGCAACTGTTGAAGAACTTCCTTAACTGGGACGGTAAAATCTAATGGCATTAGCAAAACGCATTATTCCCTGCTTAGACGTAGAAAATGGCCGCGTTGTTAAAGGTGTCCAGTTTGTCGATATCCGTGATGCGGGCGATCCTGTTGAAGTGGCTAAACGCTATGATGAGCAGGGGGCTGACGAGATCACCTTTCTTGATATCACTGCAACCCATGAAGGGCGTGACACGATGGTGCATACGGTAGAACGTATGGCATCACAAGTGTTTATCCCGTTGACCGTGGGTGGTGGTATTCGTACCTGTGATGATATCCGCACAATGCTGAATGCGGGGGCTGACAAGGTCTCAATTAATTCCGCTGCGGTGTTTAATCCTGAGTTCGTTAAGGAAGCCGCTGATCGTTTTGGTTCCCAGTGCATCGTTGTCGCGATTGATGCTAAAAAAGTATCTAAGGCGGGCGAAGAAAACCGTTGGGAGATTTTTACCCACGGGGGGCGTAAGTCTACCGGTATTGATGCCATTGAATGGGCACAAAAAATGGTAGCTTTAGGCGCGGGCGAAATTTTACTGACCTCGATGGATCAAGATGGCGTTAAAAATGGGTACGACCTTGAAGTCACCCGCGCGATCAGTGAAGCGGTGAATGTGCCTATTATTGCTTCCGGTGGTGTAGGCAACTTAGACCATCTGGTTGAAGGCTGTATTGAAGGTAAAGCCGACGCCGTGTTAGCTGCGTCGATATTTCATTTTAATGAATACTCAATTCCGCAAGCAAAAGCGCATATGCGTGAGCACGGTATAGAGGTGCGCCTTTAAACGCTGCTGTTAACAGTGATTACATTTTAAAGCTCCGTAAGGGGCTTTTTTATTGCCTGGGTTTTGGGCATTCAATGATCTGGAAGAGGGGCAGTTTTGCCCCGATTTTGTTGAAGGCGGGAGGGCTAGACCGCCATGATTTAGGTAACAACTGAACTAAATCAATTCTTTTTCCATAATATACGATTGTTTTATTGATGATACTTGTGGATAGAGGCTAAAGTGGTATGACATGTTATTTTTATCGAGGTGTCCGACATGAACACTAAAAACAATAAACGTCTCTTTAGTCGCGTTAAAGTTAAATTTTGTTTAGCGATCGCTATCAGTATTACCTCCTTCTCAGCGTCTGCGGCGTTACTACAAATGCATGAAGATGAGCTACTAAACTCTTGCCATCTGTTACATAAAGATCATGCCTCCGCTGAGGCGCTTGCGTGTGTGACCTACATCAGTGGATTTTTAGATGGCGCATTGCTGACCGATAAAGAGAACGCTAACGAGCTCAAGCAAGCAGAAAAAAGCGGCTTTATGGAGCGAGCGTTACGGACGCGTTTAGGTGATCGGGGATCGGACGACAGTTACCTGCATTTTTGTGTGCCAAGCGCAAAAGCGAGAGCCGATGTTATTGAGCAGTTAGCCCCTTATCTTTCCGATCGGGATGATGATGCAACCGCACTGAAAAAATCCATTTATAACGGCCTTAAAGCTGAGTTTCCTTGTCCGAAAACCTCTAAATAGAGGTGATATTGCCCTTCCCTAACTCGTGTGTAGGGAAGGGGCTCTTTATAGCGCGCGTGTTAGGCCATATCTAGGACGCGGGTGACCAATTTCTTAATACCTGACGCCGCTTCGGCAATCGAACCTGCCAGCATATAGGCGGGTGTTGTGACTACCTTTAACTGCTCATCCACCACAATGTCGTTGACCGGACAGTTGATATGGGTTCCGCCCATCGCTTCAGCGGTATCGGCTGTCTCTTTATCGTTCCCAAGGGTAAATTTAACGGAACTGCCAAATAACAGAGGGCTCATGGCCGGGGCGATACAGATTAAACCGACAGGCTTACCCGCTTGGTGGATCGCTTGGGTGAAGGTGACTACCCCACTGTTGACGTGGCAATTTGAACCATTGATCGCGAAATCAGATAAGTTTTTAGCGGCGCCAAAACCGCCGGGGATAATTAACGCATCATAATCATCAGGGTTGGCTGTGGCGAGGTCAATTATATCGCCTCGGGCTACACGGGCGGCTTCAACTAAGACATTACGGGTCTCCCCTTCGGCGACCTCACCGGTTAGGTGATTGATAACATGAAGTTGGTCGATATTGGGCGCCATGCATTGATACGCTGCACCCTGTTCTGTCAGTTGTAGCAGTGTGAGAACAGACTCATAGATCTCAGAACCATCATAAACACCACTGCCGGATAAAATTACGGCGACTTTTTTCATTGGATTAGCCCCTTAACGTTGCATCATATGCGTTTGGTCATACCTTTTTGGGTAAAGATTACGATAAGATCTATTTTATTACTATTATGATAAAAAATGCCCGAAAAATAGGCGTAAACTCAGTTTTAAGTCGTGTTGTCATATGTTTGTCATCTTTTTTATGTCCAATTCACCTATCTATTCAGAAGGGAGTTACCGTGTCCTTTAATAACAGCCAACGTTTTTTTCCAGAAACCCGTATGCGTCGTATGCGTGCGAGTGATTTCTCACGCCGCCTTATGCGTGAAAATGTTCTGACCCCTGACGATCTTATCTACCCTGTTTTTGTTATCGAAGGGCAGAACGAAACGGAGAAGGTCGCTTCGATGCCGGGTGTTGAGCGGATGAGTATCGACCTGTTAGTGAAAGAAGCGAAAGCGCTTGAGTCTTTAGGTGTACCGGCCATGGCGTTATTTCCGGTGACGCCTTTAGATGTCAAAACTGAATTTGCCGAAGAAGCGTATAACCCAGATGGCCTTGCCCAGCGTGCGGTTAAAGCCATTAAAGATGCCTGCCCTGATATGGGGATTATGACGGACGTCGCGCTTGATCCTTTTACCACCCATGGACAGGACGGCATTATTGATGAAACAGGCTATGTGCTTAATGACCGCACGGTTGATACCTTAATTCAACAAGCCGTCTCCCATGCTGAAGCGGGTGCAGACGTGATTGCGCCAAGCGATATGATGGATGGTCGTATCGGTGCTATTCGTGATGAGCTTGAGAGCGGTGGCTTTGTTAATACGCTCATCATGGCCTATTCTGCCAAATACGCGAGTGCTTATTATGGCCCCTTCCGTGATGCGGTAGGTTCAGCTGGTAACATAGGTAAAGGCAACAAGTTTAGTAACCAAATGGACCCTGCCAATAGTGATGAAGCGTTGCATGAAGTGGCACTCGATTTAGCTGAGGGTGCCGATATGGTGATGGTTAAACCGGGCATGCCTTATCTTGATATTGTGCGCCGTGTAAAAGAAGAGTTAAAAGCACCAACTTACGCTTATCAGGTAAGTGGTGAATACGCTATGCATATGGCGGCCTTCCAAAACGGTTGGTTGGATGAGCGTAGTGTGATGTTGGAGTCTCTTGTGGCGTTTAAGCGTGCAGGGGCTGATGGTGTGCTGACATATTTTGCTAAACGTGTGGCACAGCTATTAAATGAATAATCACCTTACTATTTTGTAGGGTGAAGCGATCAAGGACATAGGCTGAGTAAGTATGGTTGATACAGTTGAACAAAATGAAGCGGCGGCGGTGCTTGCACAGAATGAAGCCATCGCGGCATTTGAACAAAGCGAAGCGGCGGCAGCCTTGCTGGAGAGCCGTGAAAATGTTGCCATTACTGAGCAGGAAGTTGAACAAACGCCAGTCGATTTAAAAGCGCCTGAGCTTTATATCAACCGCGAACTCAGCCATCTTCAATTTAATATTCGTGTCCTTGAGCAAGCGTTGGAAGAGCAACATCCTCTGCTTGAACGGTTGATGTTCTTATTGATCTTCTCTAGCAACTTAGATGAGTTCTTTGAGATTCGTGTAGCTGAGCAGATGACTCAGCTTAAATATGGTCGAGAGGCGGTTGGCCCCGATGCAATGCACCCGAAAACCGTGCTGGATCGTATCAGTGAGATCTGTCACCTGATTGTTGATCGACAGTATAAAATCTTAAACGATATGATCTTTCTGGAGATGGAGAAGGAGAATATCCACTTTATTCGACGTCATCTGTGGACGGAAGAGCAGACCGCGTGGGTTGAAAATTATTTCCAAGAAAAAGTCGTCCCTGTTATTAGCCCTGTTGGGCTTGACCCATCACACCCTTTTCCGCGCTTGGTGAATAAAAGTCTGAATTTTATTGTTGAACTTGACGGTAAAGATGCGTTTGGACGTGAAACGGGGATGGCGATTATACCGGCCCCCCGCTCACTGCCGCGCTTAATTCGCCTACCGGATGAGTTATGTGACGGTGGCGATAACCTGATCTTTCTCTCATCGATTATCCATGAGTTTGCCGATGAGCTTTTCCCCGGTATGAAGGTGGAAGGCTGTTACCAGTTCCGTATTACGCGTAATGCGGATATGACATTCGATATGGAAGAGGTGGAAGACCTTGCTAATACGTTACGTGGTGAGCTGCACTCACGTAAATACGGTGATGCGGTTCGTCTTGAAGCGGATCAGCGTACACCGGAAGCGTTAATCGAGTTTCTGCAGAAAGAGTACAAACTGGACGAGTCACAAACTTACCGTGTGAATGGCCCTGTTAACCTGACACGTTTAATGGCGGTTCGTGATCTTGTGGAGCGTAATGACCTGCGTTGGAAACCGTTCTCACCAGGGGTGCCGGGCAAGCTTAAAGGCGATAATGTTTTTGATGCCCTACGATCGGGTGATCAGCTGTTAATGCACCCCTTCCAGTCGTTTACACCGGTGGTCGATCTTTTACGCCAAGCGGCAAAAGACCCCGATGTAGTCGCGATCAAGCAAACGCTCTACCGTACCGGTGTTAAATCCGACATTGTGAACGCACTGGTCGAAGCCGCTCGGTCAGGGAAAGAAGTGACGTAGTGATTGAGCTGAG
>Ga0115007_10000885_pt1 | contig 19580 bp, 19 predicted proteins | sample ArcOceMetagenome_2_FD_87166 | JGI IMG/M metagenome (GOLD analysis project Ga0115007, IMG submission 87166) | Marine eukaryotic phytoplankton communities from Arctic Ocean - Arctic Ocean ARC135M Metagenome | ecosystem: Environmental > Aquatic > Marine > Oceanic | place: Arctic Ocean | collected...
TAGCGTTTTGAAAACAAATAGTATCATTTTAGTAGTGCTTTTTTTTAGTTTTTTGTCTTTAGTAGGACAAGAAAATGTTCCTGTTTCTAAAAAGAATAAGGTTACAAATAAAGGAAAGTTTTTTGCGTATTGGGGTTGGAATTGGGCAAGTTACACCAATTCAGACATTCGATTTAAAGGAGAAGACTATGATTTTACCTTATCTGAAGTAAGAGCTCAAGATCGCCAAACAAAATTTTCTTTTACTAATTATTTTAAACCTTCTAATATTTCTATTCCGCAAACCAATTATAGAATTGGTTATTTTTTCAAAGAAAACTATACCATTTCTGTAGGTGTAGACCATATGAAATATGTAATGATTGCAGATCAAAATGCAACGATTAACGGTACTATTAATATCGGAAATTCTACATACGATGGCATTTATACTGGTCAAGAGATTCAATTGGCAGCTGATTTTCTAAGATTTGAACACACAGATGGTTTAAATTACTTAAATGTAGAGGTAAAACGTTTTGATAATATTGATCATTGGTTTGGCCTAGACTTAGAAAATTTACAAATAAATTTGACAGAAGGTTTTGGTACAGGAGTTTTATACCCAAGAACAGATACTTCATTATTAGGAAAAGAAAGACATGACGATTATCATTTGTCTGGTTGGGGAGTCTCTGCAGTTGCAGGTGTAAATATTAGTTTTTTAAAACATTTTTATATTCAAACTGATTACAAAATAGGGTATATTAACATGCCAAATATTAAGACATCAGTAAGTGCAGCCGATACTGCATCTCAAAGTTTTTATTTCTTCCAAAATAATATAATAATCGGAGGAAAATTTAGGGTATTCTAAAGCCTGCTGATTTATGTGGTTATTCCTGGTTATAGAAATTGAGAAGGTACTTTATCTCTGTGTTTAAAACGTTTGTGTGACCATAAATAAAATTCAGGTTGCGCTAGAATGTTTTTTTCTGTTAATTCTGTGTACAAATCTGTAATTTGATAATCTTTAAATCCTTTTGGATTGTCTGTTATTAATTGAAATTCAGTTTCATAATAACCGCGTTTTATTTTTCTAGTCACATAATTAATTACTACTAAATCAAATTTCTTAGAGAGCATTTCTGCACCTGTATGAATGGGAACTTTGATATTAAAAAAGGTACGCCAATAGTAGGTTTTATGTGGCTGTGGAGATTGGTCGCTTAATAAAATATAGGCTCCTTGCTGTTTGTTTGAAAAGCGTTTTTGCATTCCCCGAACCATTTCAGAAGTTTTATAACCAAGGACTCCAAACTTCTCTCTAGACTTCCGAACTGCTTTTTCGTAGTATTTGTTATTTAATCTTGTATAGGCTCCATATACATCAATATCTAAAACCTTAGGGAGGCTTGTAGACCATTCCCAATTCGCTTGGTGTGCACCAACTAAGGCAATACTTTTCCCTTCTTTGGCGTATCTGTTTACCAATTCAGGATTTATATAGGCATACCTTTTTAGAATTTCATTTTCTGAAATAGAAAAGGATTTTACACTTTCTACCATCAGGTCCATTAAATGTTTAAAGAATTTTTTTCTAATTTCTAAAAGCTCTTTTTCTTTTCTGTCTGGAAATGCAAGTTCTAAATTCTCAAGAACCACTTTTTTTCTATACCCGAAAATATAGTAAATTAAAAAGTAGAAAAAATCAGATATTAGGTATAAAGCACCCATGGGAAGCCTAGATAGGATCCATATGAGAGGATAGGTAATTGCAAAGAGAATAAACTGCATACAAGTATTTTGGTTTTGCAAATATCGCATATAATTTTAAAATGAAAAGAGATTTTAGTAATCCCTTTTTATTATTTTTGTGGCATGGTAGAAAATATAAATCAAGCAGTTTTATTAATTATTATAGCCAACGTTTTGGTTTCTATGAAAGGTTTTAAAGATATTTCTTTTTTAGATAAATATAAATTTCAAATAGGTCGTATTTTATCGGGTGAAAAAATTAGAATGCTTACTTCTGGTTTTTTACACGTAGATTTTATGCATTTGGGGTTTAACATGTATGCTTTGTATTTGTTTGGAGGCATTGTAGTGGGAATGCTAGGGATTCCAAGTTTTTTGATTATTTATTTTATAAGTCTGATAGCGGGCAACCTATACTCCCTTAAATATCATAAGGATGAGCCGTATTACAGCGCCGTTGGAGCCTCTGGTGCCGTTTCTGGTATCGTGTATGCTTCTATCTTATTATACCCGGATATGAGCCTTTATTTGTTTTTTATTCCAATTCCAATTCCAGGGTATGTTTTTGGAGTGGGATATTTATTATATTCTATTTATGGAATGAAAAAGCAATTGGGAAATGTTGGGCACTCTGCCCATTTAGGAGGTGCAATTGGTGGTTTTGCAATTACATTAGTACTCCACCCATCTTTGTTTACTACAAACAAGTTAATGGTGCTTCTTTTAGCAATTCCTATTATATTGTTGCTTTTATTTGGAGATAAATTAAAGTCATTGTAAGTATTTTTTTTTGCAATCTAAAAAAGAAGGATGTTCGCGCTTTTTATTGGAGTCTTCTAACGTTTAATAAAAATTGGTTTTTAATATAAAATGCTGCATTTATAATAAAAAAAAGACTTCATATAAAATATGAAGTCTTTTGAGCGAAAGACCAGGTTCGAACTGGCGACATTCAGCTTGGAAGGCTGACGCTCTACCAACTGAGCTACTTTCGCATGGTAAATCGATTGCAAATATAAAATGTTTTTTAACATGTACAAGGCTTTGGGATACAAAAAAAATACATTTTTTGTAATTGCTTTCATACTGAAATAGTTAGCTACTGGATGCTGATTTTTTATAGCTACTATTTTCAATACTGAGACTTGTTTTTTAAAGGTTTCCTTTATTTTTAGAACAATAACACTTTTTAAAAGAGCCTTAAGAGCAAAAAAAAACACTGCTGAAGTAGCAGTGTTTTTTATACCTTTGGTTTTTGTAGCGAGAACGGGATTTGAACCCGTGACCTCAGGGTTATGAATCCTGCGCTCTAACCAACTGAGCTACCTCGCCATTGGTTTGCGGGTGCAAATATAATTACTTTTTATAGATTAGCAACCAGGGTTTATAATTTTTTTTAGATTGATTTAATACCTATATTGCTCGCCTAACTAAAAAAGTAAATGGAAAAAGTAAAATTTGAAATAGAAGTTCCTATTCACGCATCCCCAAACATGCTGTATCAATATATTTCTTCACCCTCAAACTTACAGGAATGGTTCGCAGACAAAGTAAACTCTAGAGGTAAAATATATAGTTTTGTATGGGAAGGAGAAGAGGAGTTAGCAGAATTAGTTACAAAAAAGGCGGGCGAAAGAATTCGTTGGAAGTGGGTAGAGAGTCAAGATGATGAAAGTTTTTTTGAAATTAGGATAGATGTAGATGCACTTACGAAAGACGTTACACTGGTGGTTACAGACTTTGCAGATGACGCAGATGAAGTAGAGGAGTCGAAACAACTTTGGGAAAATCAAATCGAAGAATTAAAGCATACAATTGGTGCTTAATCAAATTACTATCAAATAAAAAACCAGCAGAATTGCTGGTTTTTTATTGCCAAAAATCTATGGAATTACATTAATTTTGTAGCTCTCAAAAAAGAATGCAATGATTAACTTTAATGGCAAATTATTATCAAAAGAACAGGTGCAGTTAACTTCCGATAACAGAGGATTTAAATACGGAGATGGAATTTTTGAAACGATTAAAGTCTTAAACAATAAAGTAATTTTCTGGGAGGATCATTACTTTAGACTGATGGCTTCTATGAGAATGTTGCGTATGAAAATTCCGATGGAGTTTACCTTGGAGTTTTTAGAGCAGGAAATTATGAGAACAGTCCACAGCATAGAGGGAGCCGGCGTGTTTAGAGTGCGGTTAAATGTCTTTAGAAAAGACGGGGGTTTGTATACTCCAGCAACCAATGAAATTAATTCCCTAATAGAGGCTTCAGTAATTCAGTCCGAAACAAAAGAAAGCTACGAGATAGATGTATTTAAGGATTTTTATAATTATTCTGGTTTACTTTCTACAATTAAGACAAATAATAGAATGTTAAATACACTGGCAAGTATTTATGCCGATGAAAATGACTTGGACAATTGCGTTCTATTAAACGAACGCAAAGGGGTTGTGGAAGTTGCCAATGGAAACATTTTTATTGTAAAAGGGTCTGTTGTCAAAACACCAGCATTGACGGAGGGATGTATTAAAGGTATTACACGAAGTAAGGTCATAGAAATTTTAACAAAAAACAAGGATTTTACTATTGAAGAAACGGTTATTTCACCTTTTGAAATTCAAAAAGCAGATGAAGTTTTTATTACCAATGCAATTGCTGGAGTTCAAGTAGTTACGAAATATAAAAAGAAGTCATTCAGCACGGAAACAGGAAGTAAATTATTTGCAAATTTAAAATTTTTACAGATTGCAGGCGTTTAATTTAAGTTAAAATTGTCTGGAGCATTTGCCCAAAGTTTATAGGATCCGCCTTTTTGCAATAGCTTATCTTTCCAAAGATTCTTTTCATCATTTGAAAGTATATTTTCAAAATCATTTTCGGTAACAAACCAAGAGTTTTCTTGAAGCTCTGCGGCAAGTTGTTGTTTGTCCCATCCAGAATATCCTAAGAAAAACCGAATGTCAGACGCATCTATGGTGTTTTTATTCAATAGTTTTGTGAGTTGTTTAAAATCACCACCCCAATATACACCATTCGAAACAGGCATGCTCTTATCTAGTAATTGGGGCACTCGGTGTAAAAAGTATAAATTATCTTGCTCTACGGGCCCCCCTTGATAGATTTTAAAAGTACAATTAATGGTGGGTATCAAATCATTTACATTATATTCTAGTGGCTTGTTTAGGACAAATCCAACAGAATTATTTGCTGTATGCTCCGTAAGTAATATAATCGCCTTATTAAAGGAGCTGTCATTTAATATACCTGGTTCTGCAACTAATAATCTTCCTTTCTTAGGAGGTATTTTGAGCATTTTTTTTGTTTCAATATAGGGAAAATTTTATATATAAAAAAAACCCTCTTAAAAGAGAGTTTTTGTATTGCTTAAAACTGTTGATCTTAGTTGACAGCGTCACTTAATCCAGCTCCAGCTTTAAATTTTGCTACATTTTTAGCAGCAATTTGAATGGTAGCTCCCGTCTGAGGATTTCTTCCACTTCTTGCAGCTCTTTCAGAAACAGAAAAAGTTCCAAAACCAACTAATGCTACTTTTTCTTTTTTCTGTAAAGAAGAAGTGATGTTCCCTGTAAAAGACTCTAGAGCTGCTTTCGCTGCTACTTTTGAAATTCCTGCATCCGCAGCCATTGCATCGATTAAATCTGATTTGTTCATAATAAATTAGTTTTAAAAATTAATTAAAAATTATATTGTTCGCCTAATAGCTCAACAAATATAGCAGGATTGTATTGCCACGCAAGTGAAGGGGCTTAAAAAGGCCTCTTTTGTTAATAACACTGTGTCAATTGTTAATAAACCGAGCATTGAAAATCAAAAAACCCTAAAAACCTTACTAATAGTGGCTTTAGGACATTTTTGCGTCTGATGAAAAAGAATAACCATTTAAGAGACTCTTGGCATCCATTTTTTTCTTTCCAGAAAGTTTAATTTCTTCTATGATTATATACCCTTGTGGAACGGCTATTTTTAACTCCTTTTTAGTAGCAATTATTTTCCCATTAGCAAAGTGGTGTGCTTCCATTTCTTTTTTGACTGCATAAATTTTAGCTGTAATGCCTTCCTTGTTGTTCTGAATAGTAGTCCAAGCTGCTGGAAAGGGGTTTAGTCCACGAATCTTATTGTAAATGACATCTATAGCCTCATTCCAATTAATAGCTGTGTTTTCAGAATGTAATTTAGGAGCAGACTTTTCTTCTAAATCGGGTTGCTTTACCGTCTTTATATTTCCTGTTCCAATATAATCAATTGTTTTAGAGACCAAAGTAGCCCCTATCTGCATTAAACTGTCATGAAGCGTTCCAACTGTTTCATTTGCAAGGATCGGAATTTCTTTTTGCAGAATAATTTCTCCAGTATCAATTTTATCGTCAATAAAGAAGGTGGTAACCCCTGTTGTAGTTTCTCCATTAATAATTGCCCAATGTATGGGTGCGGCTCCTCGATATGCAGGTAATAAGGAAGCATGCAGATTAAAAGTGCCAAATTCAGGCATTTTCCAAACAACTTTAGGTAACATTCTAAAGGCAACTACTATTTGTAGATTGGCATTTAATGTTTTTAATGCTGCAAGGAAATCTTGATTTTTTAAATTAGTGGGTTGCAAGATGTGCAGATTTTGAGACATTGCATATTTTTTAACGGCAGATTCATTGAGCTTTCTTCCGCGACCAGCAGCTTTGTCTGGAGCTGTTATAACGCCAACAACTGCATAATCATTTGCTATTAAATGTTTTAAAATGGCGACAGCAAAATCAGGAGTGCCCATAAAAATGATACGCAAATCTCTCATAGTTATACTTTAAGTTGAAATTTATTCTGATTGTTAATGATGATTTGATCTTCACCTATTAAGATTTGTAAATGTATTAAAATGTCTTTCTCAAAAATATTTAAAAGGCTACTTATTTCGCTTGAGGATAGTTGTTTCTTTTTTTCTAAAACTTCTTTTATTTGGGAGGTAATATTTTTAGCAGGTTTTTTCTTGTGTGCAATACAAACATCACAGATTCCACATTTTCTATTTGTTTTCTCGTCAAAATAGGAAAGTAACTGTTCACTTCTGCAGCGCGTATTATTAGTTATAAAGTGTATAAAATTGGTTGTTTTTTCTTTCTTTAAAGATAAGAATTGCTTTATTTCTTTAGAAAAGCGATTAATCGTTTTATCATCTTCTCTAGGAACTAAAAAACTTAAGGACAGGTCACTGTTCACTTGTTTGTATTCCACTAAGTTTTGCGCTTCTAATATTTTAAAATTTCGAATAACTTGTGAAGCAGTAATGCCTACTTTTTTTGCAATAAAAAACTCATCTATTTTTATTTCATTTTCAAAAAGTCCCCCATAGGTTCTTAAAAGAATGTTTACAAAGGTTTTTAGAGCACTGTTATTTTTTGAGAAGTGTAATAGGGAGTAGGGGCTTCCTGTAACGATTAAAGTAGCTTTTTTATTAAAACTATTTTCTAAGGCTAAAATGCCATAGTTGGCTAATAATTTAAGGACGACATCTGTTTTTAGTTGGTGAAAATTATACTGTTCACAAAATTCAAAAAAATTAAAGGAGAAGACTTCGTCTAAAAGCTCTCCATTTGCAATTCTAAAATATTGATATAATTTTCTATGAACTTCTTTAATTTCCAGAAGTGTTGGAATGGAATTTACGATCTGTTGTTTTTGAAGAAAAAGATCATTCTCATTATAGAATAAAACGCCAAAAGATTTTTTTTCATTTCTACCTGCTCTGCCTGTTTCCTGAACATAGTTTTCGATACTAGTGGGAAGGTTGTAGTGAATAACCAAACCAACATTAGGTTTGTCAATTCCCATTCCAAAAGCATTTGTAGCGACAATGATTGGTTTTTTTTCAGACATCCAATCCTCAAAGGCCGTTTGTTTCTCAAGGACAGATAGGCCCGCATGATAAAAGGTGCTTTTAAAGTTATTTGCATTTAAAAAATTAGCAATTTCTGCAGTTTTTTTTCTTGAATTCACGTATACAATAGCGGGGACTTTGGTCTTGGTAAAAACTTGAATTAATCGGGTTAGTTTGTCTTCAATTTTAAAAACTTGGTATGCCAAATTTTCCCTAAAAAAAGATTTTTGAAACAACGCATGGTTCGTCAGTGCAAGGTTTACTGAAATATCTTCGAGCACTCTCTTGTTGGCGGTAGCCGTTAAGGCAATAAAATTAACAGCGGGTAGTAGTTCTTTTAAAATTTGAATCGAACGATAGGAAGGCCTAAAATCATGTCCCCATTCTGAGATGCAGTGCGCCTCATCAATGGCCACTAAGCATACATTCAACTCTTTTATTTTTTGTTGGATCAAAGGAGTCTGTAGGCGCTCAGGAGAGAGGTACAAGAACTTCACTTTTCCAAATTTAACTTGATCAAATAACGTTATAATTTCATTTTGATTGCTTCCAGAAGGAATGGTAAGCGCTTTTATATTTCTTTTTTTTAGATTCTTAACTTGATCTTGCATTAAGGCAATCAATGGGGAGATTACAATACAGACACCCTCTTTTAGTAAAGTGGGAATTTGAAAGCAGATAGATTTTCCTCCTCCAGTGGGCAGTAAAGCAATGGTATCTCTATTTTCTAAGACGCTTGTAATAATTTCTTTTTGTGGAGTTCTAAACTGAGTGAATCCCCAATATTGCGCTAATATTTTTTCGGGAGAATCCGTCATTCTTGAGAAATAGTGTTAAGAATAAAAGTTGTGCGTTCCGCAGCAGAACCAAAAGGAACTTGAATTAAATGGTACCCTAGTTCTGAATAAGTTTCCACTAAATACGCATCGATTTTTACAGATTCCTCAAAAGACTCATAGCGTTCGTTATCGGTCGTATGAATTTCTTTCCATGGCGCAAAATGGAAAATTTTAGTATATTTATAGGTGTTGCTTTTTTCAACAAAGTACGGCGGATACTTTGTATTTACGTAGTCTAAGTATGCATGGATGTCTGGAATTCCTCTATCAAAAAAAACAATATTGGCCTGCAATGTTGCAGCACTTTTGTATTGTTTTTCTCTGCCTTCTAGGAGCATTTTACTAAATAGTAAAGGCTCCGTTAAAAAAAGTTGTTCTATTCCCTCCTCTTTTGCTTTCAGAATAACCGCACGCGATACTTCTTTCATGCAGCAATAACCTTCTTTTACAAGTTCATTTATAATGGTTGTTTTTCCGGTTCCGGGTCCTCCAATAAGAACAATTTTTTGTTGCATCTCACAAAAATAATTGATTCTCTGTATAAAACTAATTTTTAATGTAGTTTTGTTTCTTAATTTTTAAACATAGTTTAGAAAATTTTTAACAGTTTTTATGAGTAACAAAGCCGATTTTTACGACAAATTAAAAATTCAATTAGCCGATACCACAGATTTTCCTGCAGATTATCTCTATAAATTTATTGTGCCAACAGCTGAAAATCAAGTGGAAGAAGTAGAAACTATTTTCAATAATTTAGGTGCAGTAATCACTAAGAAAAAGTCAAAAACGGGCAAATACGTTAGTGTATCAATACTTGTAAATTTAAAAAGTGCAAACGAGGTAATCGTTTATTATAAAAAAGCCGCAATTATAAAAGAAATTATATCCTTATAAAATTAATTGTACCATTAAAAAAGAAATTATATCATTAAAAAAAAGTATTATGAAGAAAAGAGTTGTATCAATATGTATGTTATTAGTTTCCCTAAGTGTCTCTTCACAAAATAAAAAGACCTTAGTTACGATCAATAAGGAGGTAACAACGGTTGCCGATTTTAAGCGTATTTATGAAAAAAATTTAGATGCCATAGATAGTGAGGAAGCAAAAAGTGTAGAAAATAATTTAGCCCTCTATATCAATTATAAGTTGAAAGTAGCAGAAGCATATCAGTTAAAATTTGACACATTGCCCTCTTATCAGAAGGAAATAGCGATGTATAGGGAACAGTTAATGGCGCCTTATTTGCAAGACACTACGTTTATAGCAGATTTGGTAAAGGAAATTTATTTCAGAACAAAAAATGAGGTCAAAGCGAAACACATATTGGTGCGAACTCTGAAGGACGCAGCTCCCAAAGATACGTTAATTGCCTATACTAAGATTGCAGCCATTCGCGATAGAATTTTAAATGGAGAAGATTTTGAGAAAGTTGCAGCGGCGACATCAGAAGATAAATCGGCGCGAGACGATCTAAGGTCTGGTAGAAAAGGGAACAATGGAAATTTGGGTTATTTTAGTGCTTTTAAAATGCTTGCCTCTTTTGAAGACGTGGCTTATGCAACTAAAGTGGGTGCTGTATCCAATCCTTTTAGAACTCAATATGGATATCACATTCTTGCAGTTGACGATTTCAGAGTTTCTAAAGGTGCCCTTGAAGTAGCACATATTTTAATTACGGATACGACGGCAGTAGGAAAATCTAAGATAGATGAGGTGTATTCTAAAATTCAAGAAAACGAAGCTTTTGAAAAATTAGCAGCTACGTATTCCCAGGATGGAGGTTCTAAGGCTAAGGGTGGTAAATTAAATAAATTTGGTACTGGAAGAATGGTGAAACCATTTGAAGATGCTGCTTTTTCATTGCAGGAGGAAGGTGCTGTTTCAACACCTTTTAGAACTCGTTTTGGATGGCATATTGTAAAGCTATTAACAAAACACCCCGTAAAACCTTTTCTTGAGTTGCGCGAAGAACTTACAGAAAAAATAAAAAGAAGTCCTAGAATGCAAATGTCGGAAACAGCGGTATTAAATAAATTAAAAGCAGCTTATACAATCATAGACAATGAAGCAGCAAAAGATATTTTAGAAGCAACAAATATGAGAACACTTCCAAAGGATTCCTTGCAGAAGGTTCTCTTTAGCATTAACGGCACTGGTATTAAGCAGGAGGTCTTTGTTTCCTATGCACAGGATAAAAAAAACACGCCTGTGTACGTGTTGTTTGACAATTTCAAAAACGAACAAATTCTTGCGCATTACAAGGAGAATTTAGTGTATACAGAACCTGCATACGCACACACTTTAAAAGAGTATGAAGATGGGTTGTTATTATTTGAATTGATGCAAGAAAAAATATGGAATGTGTCTTCTAAAGATACCTTGGCATTGAAAACTTATTTTACAGAGAATAAAGAGAAGTACAAGGCGGCAACGTTGAGTGATGTAAAAGGTGAAGTGATGAATGACTACCAAAGTTTTTTAGAGAAAAATTGGATTTCTGAGCTGCGAGGAAAGAGTGAGGTTAAGGTTCGAAAAAGACAATTAAAAAGATTAATCAAGTTTTACGGAAATAAATAATGAAAGGGTTGTTTTTCTTTTTTGTAGCAGCTCTTTTCACTTCTTGTGATTATTTTAAAGTGCAGGAAAAAGAAGACCGTGCCTCTGATATTATTGCGATTGTTAATACGGAGAAGCTGTTTAGGAAAGACTTAAAATACGTTTCACCAAAAAACATCTCCACAAAAGATAGCTTGATTTTAATTAAGAGTTTCGTGCAGAATTGGGCTATAAAAAAACTATTACTCAGCGCAGCTGTAAATAATAACTCATCAGAATCTTTAAAAAATATTAATCAACTTGTTCAGGACTATAAAGAAAGTTTGCTGATAAACAATTACAAAGAAGAGCTCATCAAACAGCAGCTTGATACGATAGTAGCCGAGGAAGAGGTGGAGGAATTTTATCTTGCAAATAATGACAACTTTAAACTGAATGAGGTTTTAGTTAAATCTAAATATGTATACTTTAAGCAATCAAAGAGCGTTGAAAAAGAGATTATTTCCTTGTTTAAATCAGATGAAATAGAAGCTGCAGAGGCTTTGGAAAGACAGCAACTAAGTTTTAAGATGTTACAACTAAACGACTCTGTTTGGTTGGAATTGGATCAGATCTTATTAAAATTGCCTTTTTCTAAAGAAAATCTGTTAAAAAAATCAAAATTCATCCAAAAACAAGATTCATTAGGTCTATATTTGGTGGCTATAAAAGAGGTTTTACATAGAAATGACATTGCACCGTTAAGCTATGTAATGCCAACGATTAAAGAAATGATTTTACACAAGCGTAAAATCGAATTAATAAGAGAGATTGAAAAAATAATAGTAAAAGATGCCACAAAAAAAAACAATTTCAAAGTATACTAAAGTCTTACTAATTGCTGTTTTTTTCTTAGCAATGACCTTTCAGGTCAATGCCCAGAAAATTAAAATTGACGGTGTTGCTGTCGTTATCGGTAAAAACATTGTTTTAGACTCAGACATTGCGAAGTTCAAGCAAGAGATAGAGCTTAGGAGTGAGGGTAAAATTACCATCACGGACTGTGAAATGTTAGAGGAGTTAATGCAGCAAAAGTTACTTTCTCATCATGCGGTTATTGATAGTGTTACCGTTTCTGATGCAGAGGTAAATGACAAAGTTGACCGAAGTATTCAGTTTTTCACGCAAGAATATGGTTCCTTAGAAAAAGTTGTTTCGGCGTATGGCTTTAATGATTTAGAAGATTTAAAAGGAGAATTGTACAAGGTGCAAAAAGACAATATTTTAGTAGAAAAAGAACAGTTGAAAATCACAGAAATGGTGGATGTTACTCCAGAAGAAGTGCGTTTGTATTTCAACGGATTAAAAGAGACTGGTGAGCTACCAGAGTTTACGGCAGAAATAGAACTTGCTCAAATTGTTTTAAATTCGGTTCCTACGGAAGCGGAAGAGTTAAGGGTATTGGAAGAATTGACACAAATTAGAAAAGAAGTCTTAGAAGGGGCTAGTTTTAGAATGAAGGCAATTATTAATTCTAAAGACCCGGGAGTTACCAGAGACGATGGCTTAATGGAGGTTACTAAGGAGTCTAACTTTATAAAAGAATTCAAAGAAGTTTCTTTTTCTTTAGAGAAAGACGAAATTTCGAAGCCATTTAAAACACTTTTTGGATATCATATTATCAAGTTGCATAAGATCAAAGGAAATACTAGGACGGTTTCTCATATTTTATTGCAGCCCGAGATTCCAGAGGCAAGGTTGTCAGAGACACGATTGAAAGTAGAAGAAATAAAAAGAGATATCCAAGAAGGAAAATTTACTTTTGAAGAGGCGGTTAAAAAATATTCAGATGATAAAGATTCTAAGAATAATGGAGGAGTTATAATCAATGGATACACCGGAGATACTAAATTTGATTTGACAAGAATGGATCCTGCGATGTATGCTAGAGTTAATGATTTAGACAAGGGAGAATATACAGCTGTTTTTTATGATGAAGCAAGAGGTGGAGAGAAAATGTATAAATTCATTTTAATGAGAGACCGCACAGATACGCACATCGCAGATTTGATAGAAGACTATGTAAAGGTACAATCACTGGCCTTAAAAAAGAAGAAAGAAGAGACGATAGAGAAGTGGTCTAAAGATAAAATTAAAGATACATATATCAAATTAGGAGAAGATTATAAAACATGTTCTTTTGATAAAAATTGGAAAAAGATAACCAGTAAGTAATGTCAGATACCAAAGCGGTCCAAGATTTAGTAGTTACATATGAAACGCTAAAAACAGAGATAGGAAAAGTGATAATCGGTCAGAAAGAGGCGGTTAAGTTCACTTTATTATCTGTTTTTTGTGGAGGACATTCTCTGTTAATTGGAGTTCCAGGTTTGGCAAAAACATTGCTGGTAAATACGGTTTCAGAGGCGTTAGGTTTGGATTTTAAAAGAATTCAATTCACACCTGATTTAATGCCTTCAGATATTTTAGGGAGTGAGATTTTAGACGAAAACAGACAGTTTAAATTTATAAAAGGCCCCCTGTTTTCTAATATTATTTTAGCAGACGAAATAAACAGGACCCCTCCAAAAACACAAGCGGCTTTGCTAGAGGCCATGCAAGAGCGTTCTGTAACGGTAGCTGGAAATCATTATAAATTAGATTTGCCGTTTTTTGTTTTAGCAACTCAAAATCCAATTGAGCAAGAAGGTACCTACCCTTTGCCAGAGGCCCAGTTAGATCGGTTTATGTTTTCTATCAATTTAGAGTATCCAACTTTTGAGGAGGAGGTTCAGGTAGTTAAAACGACAACATCTGTAATAAACCAGAAGGTAGTTCCCGTTTTTTCGGGTCAAGAAATTCTTGAAATTCAACAATTAATCAGAAAAATTCCCATAGCAGACAATGTGATTGAATATGCGGTACGGTTGGTGGGTAAAACAAGACCAAAGTCTGAAACTGCTCCCGAAATAGTTCAAAAATATTTAGATTGGGGTGCAGGACCAAGAGCTTCTCAGAGCCTTATTTTAGGGGCAAAGGCGCACGCAGCGATGCACGGCAAGTATTCACCAGACATCGAAGATGTAAGGGCAGTAGCGCTTCCCATTTTAGCACATAGGATTGTAAAGAATTACAAAGCGGAAGCAGAAGGTATCTCGATTGCAGCTATTGTGACTTCTTTGTTGTAAGCAGTATTTTTAGCGATATTAAAGAACAGGTTCCTCTTCGATAGGTGTATTTTCAAAGAAACTGAATACATTACCTCCATAGCGTTTGTCATAGATATGCTTTTCATGTGTAGACAAATCGGTATGTTTAGAATGTTCTACAATGAGCACTCCGTCTTCTTTTAAAAGCCCTCTATCAAAAACCAGATCTACAATTTTAACAAACTGTGCTTCCTCAAAATCATAAGGGGGGTCGGCAAAGATAACATCTGCTTTTAAACTTGTCTTTTCTAAGAACTTGTACACGTCACTTTTGAAAGTGGAAATGTCTAAGTCAAGCTGTTTTGCCGTTTCATTAATGTATTTAATACAGCCAAAATGCGCATCTACTGCATGTATTGTTTTGGTTCCTCTAGAGGCAAACTCATAGCTAATATTTCCGGTACCCGAAAATAAATCGATCACGGCGATGCTATCAAAAAAATAGGAGTTGTTTAAAATATTAAACAAAGATTCTTTAGCCATATCCGTGGTAGGTCGTACCGGCAAATTTTTGGGAGCGGATAATCGTCTTGATTTTAATTTTCCAGAGATAATTCTCATGAGCCTAGTAGTATAAAGTTAGCGTGTGAAGGAATGTTAAAGGCACTAAAAATAGCATTAGTACTCTCTAAAAAATAGATATTTCTTATATATTGATAGCTGCTTTTATAAAGAGCGGTCTCCAGTGTAATTTTTCCTGTAAAATATAAAGGAAACTCCTGAACATCTAAGTGTAGCTGTTCTGCTACAAATAAGAGGTAATACACAAAATCTTCTTTAGAAGTATACGAGAACGTATTGCAAAGTAATAGTTGGTCGCTTTCTAGCACTACAATATCTAAGGTAGTTTTAGAGACATTTACATACATGGTTTTCACGGCACCCGTATTTCTTTTTAAGAGTTTTTCAATTAAAACCGTGTGGTGGTGTTTGTATTCAAAGGCTCCAAAATTTTGGAACAAGTAGTTGTTTATATTTACGTAAGGAATGTAAATATTTTTAGAATCTAAGGATTCTAACGCATCAAAAGTTATAAAATCGGTGCTAAACGTTTTGATATTAAAGTTCAAATAAGAAGCCAACTTGTGTTTGTCAAAGAAACGATTTGGTACTAAAGCAGCAAGGCTGTTTTGGTGAATTACAGTAATGCTTATAAAGTCACTTTGTAACTGAATATCCGTTTTGAAAATTTCTTCAATTTTTAATAAAAGGTTTTCTGGAGTTGTTTTTGCTGTTTCAAAGTCGTGCTCACAGAAGTACACATCTTTTTTAGATGCCGTGTTATAAATAGAAAAAGAAAATCCATCCAAATTAAATTGAATGGATAATTTATTTTCCTTTAGCGTATTCAAAGAAAGATTATTGTTCTTTTTGTTCACTTTTCTTATCGTATGAAGGTGGCCAGTTCCCTGCAGTAGTTACTTCTTCTAAAGAACCTACAGCAACATATTCTCCTTTTATTTGATCGGAATCTAGCTGCTCTATTTCTTGCTTTACAAGAGATTCATTCATTCCTTCCAAAAGTGCACTTTTAGGAGTTTTTGCCATGAAAGTTGGAACCAATAAACCCTGTACTTTCTCTACAGTGCCTACTTCAAGATCAAATTCTGTATCTTTAAGTCCAGGTACTTTAAACATGTTTTTATAATCTCTATTTACAAAGTATTTTAATACAGCTTCATACCCAATGGTATCTATTACTTTAACTTCTATTTCATCCGTAATACCACCACCTCTATTAATTGTTTCAACAATGGTATTGGTAACGGTGAGCGCTAGCGAAGAAGAGTCAATAAATTTGATTAATACATTTTTATCTTTGGTGTACGTGCCGTTTGCTTCGTAATACTTTACTTCCGCATCTCTAATAATTTTCAAATTACGCACTACTTTCGAATATCTTTTTACTTTATCTTTATTAAAGTTGATAGGCTGCATGATGCCATTGTATATTTTAATCCCTAAAAATACTGCCATGATTAGTAAGCCAAGAGAGGCAATCCATCTAAATTTTAAAGGCAAATATTTTACTATTACAATAGCGATAAGTACTGCTACTAATGCTGCAGCTAAAATCAATCCTAATAATCCCATTTTTAATGTTTTTTTTTGAGGTCTGTCGCAAATCTACAATATTTTTTTAATGATAAAAACTTTTATTTACAAATCGGCGTATCTTTGAGACTTTAATCAATTTATGATAGACAAACCCCTAGATTTTAATCTGGAATTGCTCAAGAAATTCCCACACGAACCTACCGTAAAACAGGGCCAACTTTTAGCACTACTAAGTGCTTTTATTTTTAATACAGATAAGGATGCTTTATTTTTATTAAAGGGGTATGCGGGAACCGGAAAAACAACTACAATTGGTACTTTTGTAAATTCCTTAGGGGCAGCAGGTAGAAAATCGGTTTTATTAGCACCCACAGGAAGAGCTGCAAAAGTAATTGCGCTCTATGCAAAAAAGCCAGCATTTACAATTCATAAAAAAATATATTTCCCTAAAAAGCAGTCGAATGGTTCCGTTGCTTTTGTCCTACAACCCAATAAACATACCAATACTATTTTTATTGTAGATGAAGCTTCTATGATTCCTGACGGCAAACAAAATCAGCAATTATTTGATGCCAGTTCTTTGCTAGACGACTTACTTTCATATGTATATGCTGGAGTAAATTGTAAGTTAATTTTTATAGGGGATACGGCGCAGTTGCCGCCAGTAAAACTGGAGGTATCACCTGCCTTAGAAGAAGATACTTTGACCTATGATTTTCATAAGACGGTTACAGGAATTGAATTGGATGAGGTGATGCGGCAGCATGAAGATTCCGGTATTTTAGCAAATGCCACAGCATTGCGGTTCTTACTAAAGAAGGAAGGTGCTCGTTTTCAATTCGATATTGATTTTACAGACATTGTGCGCTTAGAAGATGGGTATGATATTGAAGATGCAATTGTAACCGCGTATGAAAGCAATGGAGTAGAAGACACCGCTTTTATAGTGCGTTCTAACAAACGGGCAAATGAATACAATCAGCAAATAAGATACAATATAAGGGGACAGGAGAATGAGATTTCTGCGGGAGATTATATTATGATTGTGAAGAACAATTATTTTTGGCTTCCAGAGACCTCTGCAGCAGGTTTTATTGCCAATGGAGATATCTGTGAAGTTTTAAAAATATTTTCCATCAAAGAATTGTATGGGTTTAAGTTTGCCGAGGTTGAAATTAGAATGATCGATTATCCGGAGATGCATCCTTTTGAAACGGTCTTGTTATTAGATACTTTAACGAGTGAAAGTCCGTCCTTGTCCTATGAGGAGTCCAACAAACTGTATCAGGCGGTTCGAGAAGATTATGCGCACGAAAAATCAAAATACAAACAGTTCATGGCCATTAAAAAGAATGTATATTTTAATGCATTACAGGTAAAGTTTTCTTATGCCATGACCTGCCATAAGGCCCAAGGGGGGCAATGGAAAACTGTTTTTATAGAACAGCCTTATTTGCCAGACGGTGTTTCTAAGGCTTATTTTAGATGGTTGTATACGGCCATAACAAGGGCACAAGAAAAGTTGTATTTGATAGGCTTTAAAGATGATTTCTTTTTGGATGCCTAGAAATAGGCGCTTGGAAGAAACAAGTTTCTAGCATATCTAGCAGGGCTCTAATTTTTTCATTGCACCCCACTTATGCTTTTTTAGTAAAAATATTGCGGTATACTAGTGTTTTTGAACTATTTATCTCGGTTATTTTTGCCAATGATTTTTTATAGTAATCTATGAGTTCTGGTGGGCCAATGATTCTAACATTGTACATCCAACTAAGGAGCCACCCTAACAATTCACGATTGATGCCGCAGGTAAGTGTCATTTGTAAAGTACCCTGGTGTTTCTTGAATTTTTGTGACGGGTGCCAGGTAAATTGTTGGATATAAAGACCTGTTGCAACCGAAAACTCCAATTTAATTTCATGAACTGCCGCATCTATATTTTTAGACACCCCAAATAAACTATTAAAATAGAGGTCAAAATTCTGTTGCAACTGCAGGTAGTTTTCTTTTGTTTTTTTAGGCTTTATAGTGTATTTTTTGATGTGATTAATTTCAATAATCATGTATTCCTTTTTGTTTATTGCATAACATCCCAAATAGTAATCATTCCGATGCGTTAGCACGCGAAGTGGAAGGATGGTAAATTGAAGTTCGTCTAATTCCGAATTAAAACCAGTTGCATCTTGGGGTAGCTGCTCAATATAAAGCAGTGATTTTTTTAGGATGGCTTGGTTTAAAAAATTCAATGGAATCTTAAGAGCTTCTGAAAAAATACTGGTGCCAAAGCCAGATGCTACAATGTGGGCATCCTTTATGAAGGGTGCGTTTATTTTGGGGTGTATGGAGAGCTCTAAAACATTGTTTTTGCCTCTGTTTTTTAACAAATATTCTGCTGGGGTTAAAAACAATTCCAAATCAATAATATCCCGCTGCAATTGCCTTAAACCAATGGTGGTGTTCTCTTTTTTTAAAAAGACAATCAATTGGTTATAAGTCTGCGAAGCTATTTTTAGCTGCATGTAGAGCTGCTTTACTCTTTGGCTTTGTTTCATCTTCTAGGATAGTGTACGACAATATAAGTCGTTTTTATGGATATAGAATAAAAGAAGGCATTAAATTCTTAAATTGCCTTTGAAAAGCTATTAAAGAAAAACCATCATGAAAAAAATTACTTTTTTACTCGTATTCATTTCAATAGTTGGATATGCTCAAACAGCAATTACAGACGCTAATATTCAGACAGCAATAAACAATTGTTTAAGCACAAATCCAGTAGATGGTATGTGTTCTGATAGTGAATATGGTGCAATGCCAACTTGGGATGTGAGTCAAGTAACGGATATGAATGAGGCATTTAAATTAAAAACTTCTTTTAACGGAGACATTAGCGCTTGGAACGTGGGTAGTGTGACAGATTTTGGTGGTATGTTTTACCATGCCAATGCTTTCAATCAACCAATTGGTAATTGGGATGTGAGCAGTGTGACTTTGATGGTTGCTATGTTTCAATTTGCATATGATTTCAATCAAGATATTTCTAATTGGGATGTGGGTAGTGTGACTAATATGGGGGGTATGTTTGCTTCTGCATCCTCATTTAATCAAGATATTAGTGCTTGGAATGTGAGTAGTGTTACAGATATGGGGAGTATGTTTTATCAAGCATCCGTATTTAATCAAGACATTGGTGCTTGGAATGTGAGTAGTGTTACAGATATGGGGAGTATGTTTAAAAATGCATCTGCATTTAATCAAGATATTGGTGATTGGGATGTGAGCAGTGTAACTAATCTATCTAATTTTGTTGATGGAA
>Ga0115007_10000888_pt1 | contig 19543 bp, 4 predicted proteins | sample ArcOceMetagenome_2_FD_87166 | JGI IMG/M metagenome (GOLD analysis project Ga0115007, IMG submission 87166) | Marine eukaryotic phytoplankton communities from Arctic Ocean - Arctic Ocean ARC135M Metagenome | ecosystem: Environmental > Aquatic > Marine > Oceanic | place: Arctic Ocean | collected...
AAAACGTTGACCGATCTTTATCCTGAAAACGATGTCGCTTTTTTTGACAATCGTTTCCCAGATTTTGACACTGCGCCTTCCATCAAAGATTTTTCTCTGGAACGTATAGAATTGGGAAACAACCAACCACCAACGTACCGACTTCAATGTGGTTCCCACCACAATTCAGACGTCTTTTTGTACTCGTGTGGGTCGTCCACAAAGCAAGGAATGAAATTCACAACGTTTGATTCCGACAATGATATTTGGGATCAAAATTGCGCCAAATGGCAGACAGGGCAAAGTTCCGGCAAAGGTACGGGTTGGTTCTACACAGGTCCTGACGACAATGGAGAAAAAACCGGTCCCCACTGCAACATGGCGGGAATGTGGGACCCCTCGCAAGACAATCGCATGTATAGTTTCAAAAGACCAAACAGGTACGAAGATTTGTACGTAAACTACATTCGGGTGTTGTTTCGTGAAGCGACGGAGGTGCCCCCAGGAATTTCAGTTGAAGGCGTATTTCAAGGGTACCGTGTGTACAGGGACGAGCAACTTGACGCCAATTGGAAATCAACCTTTTTTAAAGTTCGCGGGCCGGGACCGGTCAGGATTGGACTTTTTGTCACTCGATTGTCAACGGATGGAGTCTTGTTAGGCCAAGAGCGCAAAGATAATCTTGGCCACGAAGACATGTATGAATTCATTTTTTGTGCGGGTCCAAACCGTGACAGATATCAAATTTCACGAGGGCATCTTACCTTCAATGTCCTTTCGTCACCAATAGGCAGTGACAGGGGAGGTGCAACCATGAAAACCGTGTGCAACAACGATGAACCGACTTGGTTTTGGGTGAGTGCATTTAATGGCGAGTTGCGGATGGGTACGGGCACTCAACTGTTTCGAAGCCAACTCCTTGCTGTCGCCGACAAAGTGGTCCCGTACTTGGCCGTTCGCTACATTGGAATTGAAGCAGCAAGTTCAGAGATCATTAGCGTATGTGCAGCTCCATGTGGGAGCATCGACGATTGGACAAACGATGCATCTCGAAAGAAACCGATACCTTTTTCTGAAGTCATCGATATTACAGCTTTGACTCCTGGAGAAACACCTGCCTCCGCAAATGATGTGAGCATGGCATTTGAATACAACGGAAACAATCAGTGGAGCGACATGTTAGAAATGTCTGCGAGTTTTTGGTATCAAGCACCTTTACCGCAAGCAGTAGGTGGTGCACTCAATGCACGTGGTGATCGTTTTGCGTTGTCGTATTTGCCAAAATATTCAACGCAAGGTTTTGAGATTGCTCTTGGAAATCGGTATTCAACATTGAATGCATTTATAGGTCTGGATTCTGCTGCGTCATCGTTCGAAAAGGAGTCGACACATTCCACTGCGGTTGATGCGGAAGGATATCCATACGCAATCGCAGGTGGCCAAAGAAGTTGGCATCATGTGTGTGTATCTTGGAAACGCACCGATGTTGCATCTTTTGCCATGGTGGATGGGCAGAAACTAGGATATTTAAAGGCACCAGACAGAGTGATCCCAGGTGGTCCAGGAAGACTTATTGTGGGTCATTCTCAACGGCCACGCTCAAAAGGTTCTTTGATTCGCACCGGGTATGAATGCAAAAGCATGGACTCTGAATTGTCAACAGTTGGTCAACCCGTGTCTTTGGCAAACTGTACAAATTTGTGCAGAAAAAAATCAGGATGTGCTTATTTTTCGTGGCATTCAACACGATGTGATCGTGAATTCACAGCATCGGCTGCTTGCGTTGAAGGTTGGAAGTCTTCGCCCAAGACAGGATTTTTTGAAGTTTCAAATGCCCCATTCAACGATGCATGGGTGGGAAATTTAGCAATGGTGGGTGTCTACTTTCGAAAACAATTCACAACGGCCGATTGTGAATCACTGCGTTTGGCAACAGGCGATGGACAATTTCAATCGTCTTTTTCACAATTTAGCCCAGCAAAATGGCCAGGTTCTTTCAGTCGTCTTTACACGATTGAAACACCTCTTGTTTTAGAACCAATGGTTACAGGAGGTAAGAATCCTGTTGTTGCGTTTGAAACAAAAGATGCACGGCAAATACAGTGGCCTTCTGTGTTAGCGGTCGCGGAAGATTACAGTTCTGTCATCTTCGAACGTGTGCCAGATTGGGGACAATTAAGTGAAAATACCCTGCATTCAACACAGTTTACTTTGAAAGAGTGCAAAAAAAAATGTGCGGAAATTCCTTTGTGCAAGTACATGTCCAGACCAAAAGAATTTGACGACGACGAAGAGGCTAAATCATCTTGCTTCACGACTTCGGAGGGTGTTACCATTGCTGCTGCGAACGAAGCTGCAATGCAAACTATATATCGCAGACTTGGCCGTATTTTACCACGACCGTTTGGAGGTTCACGCAGTGGTGTTCAAGAGTTGGAATTTAGAACTGAATCAACCTTGGAAATGAAAAAACCTTCCCCGCCTTACAAATATATGAAAATTCATGTACCATACTCGTACCAATCATCGTCTTCGACCAAATACGATGACATCATTGGTTACCGGTATGGAATGGGATCATTGACGGACAAAAGTGCCTTTACCTGGTGGCCCAAAGTGAGGGATACAAAAAACAGTTGGTGGGGTTTCAATCTTGACGGTGAGAGATGGGTTGGAGGTGTGGCAATTGCAGCAGGTACTGCACCTACGTGGAATTCTATAACTGATGGGTATGGAGAATATTGGGTGACACAATTTTCGGTTGAAACAAGTTTGGACGGTTCCGAATATACTTTTGTCGAGAACGGTAAAGTGTTCCCTGGAAACAGAGATCGATACGAAACGGTGAAAACTTATTTCAAGCAACCTGTGTTGGCGCAATACGTTCGTGTATACCCTCGCAGCTACAAGAATGAGATCAAGATGCGATCTGCTGTACTTGTGGTCGATGCACCCAGTGCATATACCAAAAGATATTTGAAAAAAACACTTGGTACATCCATCTCATTTGATAGCCCACCGTACCGATATACACAAATTGATCCACCGTACTCACAATGTTCTTGTTCCGGTGCACAAAGCAATCACCGTCCAGGCCAACAGTATGCTCGAGGTCGAATTCCAGATCGTCAGGGTTATGGGTGGACTCCTCCAAACAACAAAGACAATGTCGGTCACTGGTGGCAGATAGATCTGGGTCGAGTACGACTTGTGGGTGGTGTTGTCACCAAAGGAAACCAACCACAAAATTATTGGGTCACAGCATTTCGTGTATTCTATACTAAATCCGATGATCCAGACGATGACAATGCTTGGAAACAAGCCGATGTACAATTGGAGGATCGGGTTGATAAAATATTTCCGGGCAACAATAATCGTGATTCTTCTGCTCGGAATTATTTTCCACAACCAGTGAAAATGAGATTTATAAAATTTTTCCCAGGAGATCCAGAAAACACTTATTCCGAATACTGCTGGTATGGTCAAAATAGCCCGGACAAAGACTGCAATAATGGAAATGAATGGGTGCACAGAATGTCATGGCGCATGGGAGTGCTCGCGGTTGATGTTGATCGTAACTTTGAGTTGTTGAATCCACCTTATTCAAGAATGAAAAGTTATGGGCCATCAGCAAATTATCATACCTATGGGAATCATGGTAACCACGATTATGGAAATTATTATGGTCGGGGACGTTTGAATGACCCCTCTGGTATGTGGCGAACGTATACCCAAGAGCTTGGAAATTGGTGGCAGATTGATGCGGGATCAACGGTGGAACTTGTTGGAGTTGCAACTCAAGGTTACAGCAGTTGGTATGTAACTGAATTTCAAGTAAGCTACGCAAATGGTGTCAGTGATGAAGCCGAATTTTCTTTTGTTGAAGAGGGTATTACTTTTGGCGGAAATGGTGATGGAGACACTGTTGTCGAAAATCTGTTTGCACAATCAGTGCGAGCGAGGTTTGTGAGATTTCATCCAGTTCGGTACTACGGTGTTATGGCCATGAGAATGGGTCTGTTGGTCAATCCTACATTGTCAAACGAGGCTGCGGAAACCAGCAACGAATATGCAATTTCTGCATGGGTACGCAGTTCAGCGGCACCATCAGAATTGGGCAGACGAACGATGTTTAGTTATTGGCAAGCAGATGCGGCCAGCGCTTTTGTCATCGGTGCTTCTGGTGGGGAGGGCACACAACTGGGGATTACAGTTGGAGATACACATTTTTCAATTGAAAAGGAGAACAGTTTGTTTAGCATCTCGGATGGCAATTGGCACCATGTTTGTTGCAGTTGGAGAAGTGGTGCGGTAGCTTTTGAAGTTTTAGATCCTGAATATCCTCTTTGCAGGTCCAATGGGAATCATGGTGGCCATCAAATTGGTTACGAAGGACATTCCCACGCGCATGGTAGACTTTCTGATACAAGAGGCTCACATTCGTGGTATACCATAGACAATACACCCGGTCGTTGGTGGTGGGAAATGAATATTCAAAGACCACGATTTGTTGTAGGTGTTAGAACTCTGGGCCGGCAAGGTTCTGGACAATGGACAACATCTTATCGAGTACGTGTCTCTGAAGATCGAATAACATGGACATGTGTGGACAATTGTAGAATTTTTCAAGGTAATACAAACTGGCAAACGCCCGTGGACGGTATGTTTAAATCTTCTATCGTAGCTCAATTTGTGCGGATTTATCCAGAAACTTGGCACAGTCACATGGCTTTGAGAGCCGGCGTTTTGGCGGTTCAAGAAGTCGAAGAAGGTGTGGACACTGGGGCTAGTTTTTGCATGACAGATCTTGGTAAAGAGAAATTTTATTTCAATAAAGCTTTTTCATTGTCAAGCAATGGAGTGGCAATTGTTGGACAACATCAATTGACAGAGGGCGGCTCTTTTGATCCGGCAAGATCTTGGTTGGGTTCAATTACACAATTGAGAACCTATTCTGCACGCCTTACAGAAAACCAGTGTGCGGAAGAAGCTTGGTCACCACATGGTATCAGGCCACAAGCACTCCAATGGGATGAATTCTCCGTCGTGGATCCAGAAAAAACCAATCTCATGAAACCAAGTACCTTGCAAATTGCTCGCAATGGACCAGGTTTGGGTCAGGGAACAGAATTTGATGCTGTTCTTGAAGAACCCAAAAGCGGCTCGTACCCTTGGTTTGCTTCAACACTTGCCGGAGAGGAAGATGAACCAACCGTATCAATCAGTGTCTGGGTAAGAACTGACAGTACTGCTCTGGCCGAAGAAAATACAATGACAATTTTGAGTATCGCCAACGCAAATGGCGGAAACGCAACAAATGTTCAAACTCAACTTAAACTCTACATCAAAACAGCTATAGGAGACACCAAAGCAACTCTGCATGCAGATATTCGTGAACAACCAACCGCATCAAAACAGCACACTGTTTCCACTGTCTCCGAAGGTAGCACAGGTGTTGCACTTGATTATGGCACTTGGCATCATGTGTGTTTTAGCATCTCCAAGACACCTACGTTGTTGGGGGTGGTAGATGGTGTGGTAAGAAACATAGCCGGTGACTCCACTGTTTATCCACGGCTCGATTTCAATGGAGCCACGGTAGGTGTTGGTGTTGAGTTGCAAGGTTCCGTGAATGATATAGCACCTGGAACTGCGTGGAAAGGTCGCATCTCATCATTGGCAATTTTTAAATCTGCGTTGAATCAAAATGAATGCAAAGAATTGTTGCTGTCGGGGTTGCAATCTACTGCGGATGGTACAAAACAAAGTTTATTGTTTTGGCCGGTAGATTATCGACCAATGAGAACTACTTTCAAATTTACATCGTGCAAACAAATAATGAAGGCAGACCCCAGTGCTAAATCTGGAATCTACGAGCTTCAAGTTCCCAATACAGTACGAACATGGCAAACATATTGCGACATGGTTATGGATGGTGGTGGATGGACGTTGCTCACAAAAGCGAAATACCAAGCCAAAGACAAACTGAGTATTCAATACGGATCTTGGCAAGAGTATACTTCGTCGGGCATTGGCCACCCCGATGATTCCGAAAGCGATGTCTTTTGGGCACCTTTATCAACGTGGAGAGCCTTTACACTGGCATTTCCAAAAAATACTTTTACAATGATTGATAGTAGTCACAGGAGTCCCAGTGAGAGTGCTTCGCAAATAGTGGACATGCGTTTGACAGCTGCCGAAGATTACTATCGAATATCATGTAAAAATACTTTTAACGATTATAATGATTGGATGAGAGACTCTTGTTTGAATGACAAAATGAGGTTTACAACGTGGGATCGTGATCATGATATTTACGGAGGTCGTGGAAATTTAGATACCCCTATTGTGCTTGGAAAAGTGGTACAAATAACGATTGAGCACACAAATCTGCATCATTTTTGGGCAACGTACCAAGTTGTGCCGGTTAACGATGACAGAAAAATTATTCGAGGCGTCGTCAAGCACGAGGGTTTTGGTGGTGCATTGGTCAAGTCTCAAGTTAGTAAAATAAAGAAATGCACTTGCAATGCAGATGGAACAGTTGGAGACAGCAATGGTTTGGGACAAAATGCTTGCGATGGTATTCTTCAAAAAAGAACAGATAACACTGCTTTTATTGTCCGTTGTTATGAAAATCAAAAAGGTTCAACAATTACATTGACGGTGATGGAAACTCCTAACAGTGGTGGTTGGGCCACGTATCGTGTGGTTCCATTGTTGTTGGATGCAAATGGCAATCAAATGACAGTTCAACAGTCGGCTGATTTGGTCATTGGCCATGAAGGTTTTGAACCATCTTCAGGTGGTCGGGGTGGCAATTGTGTCTTGGGAAACGGTAATTATTGTGGCCATGATCATAAATATTTTCGGAGTTACTACCCCAGGACTCATGGAGGAAATGTTTACACGTTTAAATATGGTTCGGATGTCGCAATGTATGGAATTTACATTAAACAGCACGCGAATGGTATTCACTGTATGAGTGCAAAAGTTGGAGATTACAATCTTGGCACTCGTTGCACCACCACCACCAGACGTGGTGGCAGTGTCTATTCAGAACGTCAAGAAACCAATATTCTTGGTTTTCCTACTTTGAATGAAAAGAAATGTATGAAATGGTATGTCGATTGTTCTCAAGCATGCAATTGCCGCAACAATGAAGACAATACATGTAACATTGGATTTTTAAATCGAAATGGACTTGATGATTTTACCAGTGATGTATGTCAGTCCAATTTAAACAATCGATACGTGTGGGATGTTAATGCAAATTCTGACAAATGCATCAACCAGTTTCCAACGGCACAAAAATCTTTTATGGACGACTTGCCAACGGCATGTGGTCGATTTAAAGATTTGTCAGTCACAAGTCCAGATGGATGTGAAGATCCTTCGTCGGGACGGTGCGGGTACGGCAACGAATACAAACAAAATTACTATCCTCGAGTGTCACCGAAGACTACTTACACGTATACATATTCTGAACCAGTTTTTGTGACGGAAGTATTAATTGAACAATACAAAAATGGTATCAATTGCATTCGAATCAACATTGACAATGTTGATTTAGGAATTAAATGTTCGCCACAAGGTCGTATGCAAGGTTGGAATCGATTTAGTATGCATCAAAAAAGTTACATTCGTATTCAAGGTGGCAATTCTCCAGGTCCAAATTGTGCTCGAAATTGGGTCGGTCATATTGGTGGGGGTTGGTTTAAGAGTTGCCATCGAACCATGCTTTGGTACAGAACTGGTACGATGAATTCCTGGACCAACAATAATCATGTTAAATGGATGAGAGGTATGTTTCGAGAAAGCGATAACCAAGAAATACCGTTTGAGGTTCAAACAGAAGAAGTATTGCCTCCATTATCATTGGGCGGTGACACGTTTAAAAAACGAAAATATTACGTCCCACCACAGACGGCTGGTGGTACAGTTTCAAGAGTAACTGCAATGACGTGCCGTGAGTTGCAGCTTGAAGACCCATCGATGGCGAGTGGTACATATACTCTTCGACACCCAACGAACCCACGTAAAACGTGGAACACTTATTGCATGATGGATAAAGATAATGATTGTTTCCATGGTGGAGATTGTGTCAATGGACATGGGTCCCAAGACAGACGTTACACGGATGGTGGTGGGTGGACGCTCTTGGCACGATCAATAAATCAACAAAACAATAATAATATGAACCAGCAAGATCAAGACATGTGGCGAGGTACTGGTAATGGTTATGCCGGTTCATGGTTATCGTATACCCAAGATGGCTTTGGTTCACCGGCTTCAGGCAACCAATTTTGGGCACCGCTTTCTTTATGGGCTGCTCTTTTGAAAAAATACCCCCAAAACATCGTTGCATTTACAGATTCGGCGTATGTGAATCCAAAAACAAATGCACCTCGAATGTATGATATGTCACTCGACGAAAAGGATGATTATCGAATTCGTTGTCGCAAACGTGAAAATTCTGATGTGTTCAACACAGTAGCTATTCAACATCCAATGCGTTTTACAACATGGGACCGCGACAACGATGTCTGGAATCGAAACTGTGCAAAAGACAATGGCGGTTATCGAGGAGGATTTTGGTACAAAGATTGCTATTCAAACAGCATGGTCCACGAAAACCGCCACATATATAGTATGAGGTGCAACACATGCCATCATGTTTATTGGATAGAAGTTTATTTCAAGGAAACATCGTCCTCATCAAAAAGATCGCCCTCACCGGCCGCCCAGCTGATCCGTGACCGGAATATATTGTTGAGTTCGTCGGAACTCGGTACGCGAAGAGCTGCATCCCTTCCTTCCGCGTTTGTGGCACGTTACAGTTCAACAAATACAGGCAGTTTTGGTTCTTGCAATTTGTGTGGTGGTAATTTTTGGTGCAACATGAATGAGCAATTTCCAGAATTACGTTTTGAAGATCCATTGAATGCAGATCCAAACGATTATTCGCGGCTTGGTCGTGAAATAACAAAACTTAGCGTTAAATTATTTGGGTCCTTTAATATTGATTCTGATGCTGCCACAATTTCACAAAACAAAGCATTGTTGACCCACAACGAAGAATCCAAATTCGTTTTGGGAACGGGTTCTTTGTCCAGTTGGGGGTGTGGGCAATGTTTTACGTCGCCCGAGATCAGTTTACCACTTAGTTCATATAATTATTCGGGCGCAAATATATTATCTTTGAACCCACCTGCCGATCATGCATGGTGTTTAAATCGTATTGAATATAGTATGTGTTCACGTCCTGGACCCCCTGAAATTATCGCCATGGAAATCGAACAAGATGGTCTCATGTATTTAGATGCATTGGGTGGCACAGTCATCAAAATAACAGGACGAAATTTAGGTCCTGAACTACCAGAAGTTGAATTTGGACCGGATGGATCCGGATACACGATTACCAATTGCACTGCGTCAGAACCTCCGTATGTGTTATTATTTTGCAAAACGCCACCTGGATTAGCTGGCCCATTTCTTTGGTCACTTCGGACATCGTCAGGCTCAACAACAAACCGTGCTGACTTACAGTACAGAACACCGAGTATCACAACCATTTCACCCAACACTGGCCCTACAGATGGTGGTACAACGGTTGTAATCTCGGGTGTGGGATTAGTTCCAGTTGGTCTTGTTTTTGACATGGTCATCGAATTCAATGGTGAACGTACAAGAAGTTTTTTCAGTGAATCTCGTCAACATCTTGGTACAGATGATGTTGTACATTTTTGGGTACCTGAAATGAATTCCGCGCATAGTTTTTCAAGAAGTGTAGCACTGTTTTGGGTTGTGTATGATTCAAAAGGAACAATCCTTGGACAAACAAATGCAACTTCTGCGGTCAGGTTTACCTACCAAGCGCCCGTTCTTGATTCTGTTTTTGTGTCATTCACTGGTGATTTTCAAGACATTACCATCCGAATTGAAGGCAGCAACTTGGGTAACACCTTGGGTGTTGCTCGAATATGTGCCGGTGCTCGTCCGTCACTCTACAGTTCGAATGCAATTACCACCGTAGTAACATCTGGAGCAGGTACATACGATGCAACAACCAATACAACTACGCATGTCAATGAAACAAATACATTTACTTTTGTCGGCACTTGGCAACCACCGATAACTATGGATTATGTTTCTGGATTACCTCCTACCTGTCCTAACAGCACTGCCACACCAGTATGCAATGGGTGTGCTGTGCTGAAAACGACTAAACACACACACAATGAATTAGTCGCAACCCTTGGAGACGGTGGGGCTTTTTTTCCAGCGACAGTGCGTGTCTTTTTAGGGGACATTGCATCGGGTGGAGAAAGCAGTAATCCTTTACTTTTTACAGGACATTCACCTGAAATTACTTCCAATTCAAGTTTGGCACTTGCTTCAAATTTATTCAACACCGATGGCAGTGGCATGGCAGTACTGGAAGTTGAATATCTTAGTATAAATGTAAACCATGTCACTGTTTGGGCGGGACCCGCATCCAATCGAAGCAAAGCTGAAGTCTTGTCAATTGTTGAAAATGCAGGTATCTTCAAAGTGACTGTGCGAATACCACCCAGTGCTGGAAGAGAATCATCCCTATTGATTTATCGTGCAGGCCAGCCAAGCAACATTGTACCCTATTATTATGCACCACCAGCAATTTTATCTGTTTTACCTACTGAACTACCCGTGAATGGTGGAGAAATTACAATCACCGGCGAAAATTTTGGGCCGTCTTGGATTGAGATGGGTGCTTTCATAGATCAAACCACCACATGTACAACAACATCACATTCACAAACAAGAATCACATGCGTTGTACCGGCTGGTTACGGTTCAACAGGAAAACAGATTTCAGTTTCGGTGCAAGATCAGCATGCCACCAGCAGTACGAAGATTAAATACTTACCACCAAGTATACTGACGGTCGAAGAACCCAGCTTGCGACCCACAAGTGGTGGGTTTTACATTAAACTCATTGGTACTAATTTTGGTGGTAGTTCATTGGTTTCTGAAGAGGATGTGAGTATCAAACTTGGTCCTGCTCCAGAGTTTATGAATGGTTTGGTTGATTGCGAGATCAAAGCCGGTTCGTTCAGTGATACTCGCGTAGAGTGTAAAGTGCCCGAAGGAGCCAGCATGTTCATTCCTGTACTGTTGACCATTGGCGATCAAAATTCTAACAGCAACGGCCGGGAACTGACTGGCACTTGTTCCGATGTTCGTTTCAGTACTCTCATCGATTGTACTACAAAAGGAGTGTGGACTGCAGCAGCGTGTCGCTGCGTGCCAGACGACTCGCTGGCTGGCCAACCCGGTCAATGTGTATTTGGTACCCCTCAGTCACTTGTTACATATCCAAATTTGGACGCTTGTATTGCAAAAGGTTATTCTTGGTCGGCTCAAGGATGTATGATGGATGCTCCCAACAGAACTGGAATGTTTATTGCACCCAGTCAAAGAATGTTGAGCAATGGACTGTGTACTGCGGATCCTGGTTCTTGGGAAAGTTCGGAATCAACCAAACCAGCTTTTGGCTATTCGTATGAACCACCATTAGTGACGCAAGTCTCATTTCCTGGCAATGGTTTCTCGACAGATGGATCAGGTTCGAGCCATTTAATTATTGAGGGAACCAACTTTGCACATAGTCAGATTGCGGATGTCAATTTTTGGATTCGTGGAGTACAAAGCAAATCTCACATATTACAACACAACCACACACATGTCATTGCTAGCATTCCAGCCGGTGAAGGACGAAATATTGAGATTGACGTGACAGTAAACCAACGTTCTGGGTTTACAGGGTCAAGTGCTGTACCTTCCTTTGATTATGCATACGCCGTTGTCAAGAGATTGGAAGTACCAAGTAAAAAAACGGGTGGGGAATATGCACCAACGACAGGTTGCAGTGTGATGGAAAAAGATATTTGTTTGACAAAAGAAATTTTGACTGTGCATGGTCAAGATTTTGGTCAAACGGCACCAATTGTGAAAATATCCAGTCTTCTTACAAATGGGTTGGAAAATGCTAAGATCTTGTCGTTTACACACAACAACATTGAGGTTGAGATGCCAGCTGGTTATGGTACCTCAAAAGTGGTAGTCGTTGCCGGGCCATCTTCTGAACGAATCATTGTGTCGCCCATAAATACAACATTGTCGTATCAATACGCCCCACCTGAATTCATCTCAAGTCTGTGGGGACCTGACATCCCAAGTGCAGTGATTTCAGGGTTTTTTAATGCGATCGGTGGTTCGCTTGCAGGTAGCTATGCTGCCGAAGAACAAGGAATGCAAGGATCAATACCTTATCGATTGTTTTTCTTTGGTAAAAATTTTGGTGTTTATTATGACGGTGGGAAAATACCACCAATCAACATTACATTGGACGGTAAAAATTGTCCTGGTGCAAAATGGCATGAACCAGACCGTTTATCAAAACCACCCAACACACCGTATCTTTCGTGTTCACCGCCCATGACTACGGTGGGTCAAAAGGCCCTCGAGATTTATGTTTTTGGGCAGAAAGCAATAACAAGTGGTGACAATGGAAACGATCAAGTACTCATTGAAGCTCGGTGCTTTAAAGGTTTTTATGGTCTAGAATCGGAATTTTGTGTGCGGTGTTTTGAATATTTCAATGTAGAAACCGGTATACTTGATTTAGCTGCAAATTGTTCAGGCCGTTATGTTCCAGAAATTCAAGGAACAAGTGAACCGATTGCAAGAGAAGGGTTTGTGTTGATGCCACCACCAGAATGCCGAGAAAATTTGACCGACACTGAAGGCCAGAATAATACTGTTCCTAATTGTCTTGGACTGGACTTGTATGACCCAACAACTGTGCCAGAAGAATGTCTTCCTAGTACAACAGATCAGTCAACTGGAACTTTATCTCTCACCTTGGACGCATTGAAATGCCGTGCGGCACTGGCTCCTGGTCCACATTGCCACCCGCAACGGTTTTCAGGATTTTGCTCTTCAACTGCATGTTCAACTGATTCTCAAGATTCGGAAGGAATTAAGATGCCAGGAACTCGTCAAAAATGTCCATACGTTTTAGCGTGTCAACCACCGGAGTCTTGCCTTGGTGACAACAAATGTGGTTTTGGCTATGTAATGTATTACGAAAAATATTACAACAATTCATGCAATCCTGGGCATGTATGGCTTCCAGACGGCAGCTGTTACGCACCAAGATGTAGTCTTTGCAATCCAACATCACATTTTCGTCTTGAAGGCGAATGTGTTCCGTGTCCCGACATTCCTTGGTTGTTGCCCGTCATGATGCTCTGTACGGCTATTTTGGGTGGCGCGTTCATGTATCTTTTAACAAAAAAAGGCGTCAATCTAGCTGTAGCGTCGGTTGCCATAGATTATTTTCAAGTCCTTTCCTTGTTTTCAAGAAGTAAAGTGAGTTGGCCAGAGGAATTAAAGTGGTTGTTCAATGCAATGAAATGGTTTAATTTTGATTTGGACATGACTGGTCCAGAATGTGCATTTCGAGGATTGATCACGTACGAATTGAAATGGTGGATGAAAGTTTTACTTCCCTTTCTTTGTGCAGCGTTGATCTTTGTGACTGTCCTTTGCCACCAAATTTATTTAAAAGTGTTTCCAAAGAAAACTCGAGAAGAAATCAGAGAGAAAAAATTAAAACGATGGAAAAGGAAACACCACAAAAAAACAAAAAAAACAACTTCAATCGTGCCAGACTCTGAAGGCAAAACCAAAAGGGATGTCGAATTGAAGCAGACCAATTTGCCAAAGAACAACTTAGAAAAAGACTACCACAGTGCAAAAATGATGAGTTCAGGGCACGGTGCACAACAGCAGCAACGTGGTCATCATCAACAGCAGCAGCAACAACGAAGACCTTCGTACAACGCTCCCAACGGAATGCCTCAACAACAGCAGCAGCAGCAGCAGCAACAATTTGGCCAACAACAACATGGACAGCAACAGTACCAGCAGCAAGTTGCGCCAAATCAACACCAACAACAATTTGGCGTCAATCAACAACACGTGCCGCAACAACAGCAACACGTGCCGCAGCAACAACATGTGCCGCAACAACAACATGTGCCGCAACAACAACATGTGCCGCAACAACAACATGTGCCACTACAGCATGTGCCACAACAACAACACGTGTCGCAACAACATATGCTGCAACAACAACACGTGCAGCAACAATATTCACAAAACAACCAGCAACATGTTGCCCCAAACCAACAACAGTTGATGTCAAATTCCAGTGGCGAGAAAAAAACAGACAATAATGCTGCACCCAGGACTCAAGGACAAGGAGTTCAAGGGTTAGTACCCACTCAAAAAATGTCTCTGTTCCCCGAACAATTTCCAGGCCAGGAAAAACAGTTGCATTTACAGATGAAATTGCAACAGCAACAGCAACAGCAACCACCACAACAGTTTCAGCAACAGCAACAGCAACCCCTGCAACAACCCCTGCAACAACCTCGGCAACAACTCCCACCCGCGGCAGCAAAAGAACAAAACAACAATGGTGCACCACTTTCCAGCCCCCAAATGCATCACAGACAAGGCGTTCAAGGATTAGTGCCCTCTCAAAAAATGTCTCTGTTCCCCGAACAATTTCCTGGACAAGGAAAGCAGCTGCAGTTGCAGATGAAAGTGCAACAGCAACACGTCAGTAACCAACGTCTTGGAGATTCTACCATGCAACAACAAACGCCAGAAGCACTGGGCAGAGGTAGAGGAGGAGGAAGAGGCGGTGGAAGAGGAAGGGGAAGAGGAAGGGGGGGTGGAAGAGGAAGAGGAAGAGGAAATGGACCACCAGGGCCAAGCCTAGGACCAGACATTGGGAGTGGGACCACTGGTACTGCACAAATTCCTGCACCAACCAAACCGTTACCACAAGTTTCCGCAACAACCGAACCGCTACCAAATTCACTCGAAGCAATGCAATTAGAAATGGCACGGCAACAAAAAATAATGCAAGATCAAATGGCAGCACAACAAAAAATGATGCAAGAACAAATGGAAAAACACCAAGAAGAATTGAACGCAATGAAACACATCAATAAAAAAGATATGGAAAAACAAAGCAAAACCCATTTACAACAGCTTTACAAAAAAAGTCAACCAAAACGATCTTTTTTTAGCAATACGATTGACAACAAAAAAAATAAATTTGGTGGTATGCAAGGAGAAGAAAGTGGTGTCAGTTCGGCAATATCAATGACAATATCAATGCTGGTGACACTTGTATATTTCTTGTTTGTAATTCTTACCAAGACTGCCGTTGGTGTTTTTAATTGCGAAGCACCAACACCTCCCACTGGAAAAGAGTATATGGATGACCTTCCACTGGAACAATGTTGGGTACCGGGTGGTGTACATGAACGGCTGGTGTTTCCAGCCGTAGTACTCTTTTTCGTGTATTGCCTTGGATTTCCTGTCATTGTTGGTACAATCCTGTATAAAATGAAAGCAGTTGTTAAACAAGACCAAATGTTACGCGCGCGTAAACGCGGTGACAGTTATGAAACAAATCCACATTATGTCTTTCGTAAACGATTTGGTCGTTTGTATTATCAATACCGACCAGAATATTATTGGTGGCTGCTCGTCATTATTTTTCGTAAATTTGCCATATGTTCAATTTCTATTGTATTCAAAGACAACCCAACTTTTCAATTGGCGGCAGCATTGTTTGTCATGTTTGGATGTTTTGCATTGCACGTGCGTTATCGACCATTTCTTGATGTGCTTGAATCGGCCGATGTTGTGAAGAAAATAGCCATGCAACAAATTCGCAACAAGCTTCATTTGATTGAAAAATTGAAATTATTTGCTGGCGACAACATGAATTCGGCACCCATTTTGCAACTGGAAGATAAAATTGAACAATTAGAACATGTGATGGAACGTGAAGATGAAGATATTAAACAGCACCACCATGCATTGTTGAATTTAAACACACTTGAAGCCATTCTACTGGGTATATCTGTGCTGGTACTGTTGGCTGGGATAACATTTGACAGCGTGTACATCATACGTGCACCCAGAACAAAATCTGTCATCACATGGACCACAATCGTCTTGGTTATTTTGAGCTTTGCATACATAGTGTTCATGGTTGCACGGGAATTATGGATTGCTTCACACAAAGCCAAAGCAAAATCTAAATTTTTATGGAAATCATTAAAACTTCAACGCCAACACATTGTGCACAAATTAATAGACCAGGCCGGTACGGGTGGTGGTAAAACAACGGCATTGATGAAACGGTTGAGAACAAAACGTGGGTTGGGAAATAAAGATGAACTTGAAAAAAAACTCAAGGAAAAAGAAGTGGCGATGAACGATCATAAACAAGAATTGGCGGGGCATAAAAATGAATTGGAAGCGATGAAAAAAATGGTTGCGGCCATGAAATCAGATCATTCGGACTCAATTGAAGAAGAAAAAAGAAAAAGTGAATTGGCGATGAGAAATCTAGAATTGCAAGTTGAAGCTGAAACAAACAGTTTGGTCGATGAACTGGCAGAGGTAGAAAGAGCACGCCGATTGAGTACAAGCATAAAGATGAGGGCTTTAAGTGAAGACGAGCTCAAAGCACATGCGAGTAAGTATCGCATAATACTTGTTGTTGGTACTTTTAAAATTGACAAAAATTGACTCTTTTAATTTGTTTTTGTTTTTTTTGTTCTACCACTTTTTATTACGACCACTGCTTCCCAGATGCCGTCATGGCAAATGCTGAAAAATCAAAACACCACGCACACAAAAGAATTAATGTACGACGTACAACCAGTCGGAAAAAATTGGAAAAAAGATTGAAACAACGGGCGAGTGTATCGTTACGAGTAATGACCAGGTTGAGCCACAAGAAAAGTTTTTTGGCGAACACACACTTGAACCAAGACGTGTTTGAAGATTCGTTGCTTTTGGACGAGGAAGAAAAACCGGCTGGCAATTTAAAGGGGTGGGGGGAAAACCTGGACGAGGACGACGGGGAAGATCTTTTTCCGGACGGGGAAGATTTGTAAAATTACGTGTTACCTTGAACAATTGGGGATAAGAAAAACAAAGAAGAAATAAATTTTCATACATACATGTGTGTACATAAATAAAAATAATTAACACGTACGTGTAAAAAATGTACCTGAAGGTGCGTGTTGTACAATAACAATAACGTCACATTCATTACGGAATGTAAAAAATGATTGCGATACCCCCACACATCAAACAAGGCAGCAATGAACTACAAACTACGTCGAGAAGAACCGGGTATCATTTGAATTCATAATTTGAATTCATTAACAATACTGTACTTCTGTACTACATGTACACGTGTACGACAGCTGCAACAAAAAACAGAATAAAATGTCATTTTCATCGGTTTTGATGGCGCCTGTTCAACTCAACAGAGCTCAAAAATCACAACAAAAAAAAGAACTGAGAATTAACACTTTTCGTATTCGCAAATACTAGTAATTGTAGTGAATGTCAGGTTCGGTGTGATTTCCCTGGTTGTTTAGGAACCAGCTCAAACTTGATTTCATTGTTCAAATCTGGGTCTTCCGACCGAACTGAGAACGGGGACAGGGACTGATCTGAGGACAGGAAACAGCCCCCTCTTAAAAGATATTAAACATGACCGCAATCTTCAACACTAGAGTGGTTTTCTCTGTATTGCTGGTGCTTCTCGCCTGTCTCTCTTATGTTGCTGATGCTTCGTGTGCGACCGACAAAGAGTGCAGCAACAATGGAAATTGCAACGCCGTATCACAAACGTGTGACTGTGCAACTCCGTGGAGTGGTGCGTCTTGTGACATCGTCCAGTTGGTCGGCTTCAATTGCAGCGTCGTTGGAAATACCCACACTTGCAAGTGTGAAGATGCAAGTCCAATCTTGGACACTACGTCAAAACAGTGTCGTGCACGAATCGCGGCAGATTGTACCGGGACCACGCCTGTTTTAGCTAACGGCCTCTGCCGGGGCTACCAACCCAGCGATTGTACCACTGATGCTCCCATTTTTGTGAATGCAACTCACCCTTGCCGAAAACGGACGCAACTCGATTGTGATAAAATTCCAAGCACACCCTTGTTGGATCCGAACACGAAGATCTGTAGGGTCTATAACCAATCAGATTGTACAGCTGATGCGCCCGTGTTGGGGTCTCCGGAATCTGGTTGCAGAAAACGGACGCAATCCGATTGTGATAAAATTCCGAGCACACCTTTGTTGGATCCGAACACGAAAATCTGTAGGGTCTACAAAAACAGCGATTGCTCAGGGGCCACACCAGTGTTGGTGTCACCCGACGCTGGTTGCCGTGCAAGAAATCCAGGAGATTGCGGCAATCAGATCTTGGATGCAACTACGCAAACCTGTAGAGACAGAGTTGCTTCTGATTGCAATGACCCAAACAACTCGAAATTTAATGCAGCGACAAAGACCTGTGTCGCAACTATATCTTGCGCCATAGTAGAAGCCGATCTTCGACATCCAGGAGAGCAAGGAAATTGCCCGAGCAACACCATGGAGAAGAGTACTTCCTGTACACCAACGTGTGAAGCTGGCCTTGCTGCAACGGGCAGTGTCACGTGCAGTGCGGCGGGGGTGCTTGAAAATGATTTCTTTTGCCAATTGATCACGACGGTGGGAATGTCTGGCGTGACCCCAGACAATTTTGAACAAGATCCAAAATTGACAGAAACTTTCAAATCGACAATCGTTGAGTTAACCAATATTGATGGTGCTGCCATCACGTCCGTCGTTGCCGCAGCACCTGGTACGGAGGCGTCCATGTCAACGACGGACGTTACTTTTAAAATTCGAGTGGACAAGGCGGGTGAACAAGAAACCATTAAGTCTGCAATTTCTGACGCTGTGGCCGATGGGAGTTTTTCTACCACATACAAAGAGAACATGAAGAAAGCCGATATAACCAGTGTCGACATTGATGATGTGCAAGCCGATGATGTGCAACACATTGATCCACAAACCCCGAGTGCTGGGCCGGATGGAGAAGGACCGAACAACAGTGCGGATCAATCGACCGATGGGGAGAATGGTGGTTCAAATAACGGTGGTTTGATTGCTGGTTTAGTTGTATTTGCCGTCGCTGTCGGTGTGGGTGCTGTGTGGTTTTTTAAATTTCGCAAACCAAGCAAACAAGGAATGAATAAATTGGACTCGAACCAGCAGTTGGAAATTGAAAATCCAGCCGCAAACAATACCGGCAACACGGGCAACCTTGAGCTTCAAAACCCACAAACGGTGGAAGAAGGTGGTGCTGTCTTTGCCTCTGACAAATAAAAAAAGGAAGCTGACAAATAAAAAAAGGAAGCTGTATTCACGCTGTAGGTACTGTGGTAAACGTATTAATAGTACACACAAGGTGGATGTAGTACGTACCTGTGTGTACCTGTACCTACCTGTAAACTACCTGTAAACACTTCAGTAACTAGTCTGTAAAAGTAAATAACTAAAAATTAAAACCAAAAAATTGGATGAATCCGTATTCACACCCATGCACCACGGCCACGTGTCCATACCAGTTTGC
>Ga0115007_10000891_pt1 | contig 19505 bp, 18 predicted proteins | sample ArcOceMetagenome_2_FD_87166 | JGI IMG/M metagenome (GOLD analysis project Ga0115007, IMG submission 87166) | Marine eukaryotic phytoplankton communities from Arctic Ocean - Arctic Ocean ARC135M Metagenome | ecosystem: Environmental > Aquatic > Marine > Oceanic | place: Arctic Ocean | collected...
CGCGATCCGAGTTGAGCGGGTGATAGATTGATCAGGGTTGGCTGAGAAAACTGGAGCTGGAGATGCCCGATGGCAGCTTTGAGCCCAAAATATTGGATGCTGCGCTACGCTGAATGACCGTGATGTGCACTAAAGCTGAACTCCAATATCGGTTCTGTTGTCGCGATTAATGCCTTCAGTTCATTTTGTAAGGGCTATCTGCGGGAGAGCCAGCATGATCCGTCCAGTTGCTGCTCTCTGCCTTTCTGTCGACATGCAGGACGCGGTAATGATCTGGGTACGTCACTATGTCGCCTGAAGACCTTGTGCCAATCACAAGATATCGGACCTCTGTGTTACTGCAATTTTGCAAGTTATGAGCAATTGGATCTCCAGCTTTAAACGTCGCAGCGTCGCCCGAGCACAAAATTACGCTATCATCCACCTCGTGAAGTGTGACTTATCCTGCAATACATAAATCATCTCATCATCACCTGCATGCCAATGTTTGACCGACGAAGAGGAACCTGGTGGCAAGATTTCTTCAAAAGCGCCAAACTGGGTCAATCCCCCGCTATCACTGAAAAGGAGTGCATGATACGGGCCGCAAGGGTTGCCTGCGCCATGATCACTCTCAGTTTTGGCAGTTTCCTTACTGAACACAGGCATGGCAATGTTCTCCTAAAATCATTCAAGTCTCAGTGAGTGTAACAACTATTTCCTGAATTCAAATCCTTTGCTGCTCGATCAAAAAAACCCACTTACTCCAGTGGTTTGTCCGTAAAGTCCACGTTTCTTGAGTTTAGGCTGTCCAAGTGTTGCTCATGAAAACTCCGCCACACCCCACACGCATCGAACTGGACAAATCGCGGCCCCTATGACACTCAAACCCCGCATAGGAGATCACGCAAATGACCATCACACGTTTCGCCCCATCGCCGACCGGCTATATCCACGTCGGTAACCTGCGCACTGCGCTGATGAATTACCTGATTGCCCGCAAGGCTGGCGGTACTTTCATTCTGCGCATCGACGATACCGATCCGGTGCGCTCGGAACAGAAATACGTTGATGGGATCAGGCAGGATCTCGAATGGCTGGGTCTGCATTGGGACAAGGTCGAGCGTCAGTCCGATCGTTTGGACCGTTACGCGGATGCCGCTGAAAAACTACGCAGCATTGATCGTTTTTATGAAGCGTTCGAAACCCCGACTGAGTTGGACCTGAAGCGTAAGAAACAGCTGAACATGGGCAAACCACCGGTCTATGATCGCGCGGCGTTGAACCTTAGCGCTGAAGAACGCGATACTCTACGCGCTGAGCGCGGTGATGGCGTCTGGCGTTTTAGGCTGGATCAGGAACGCATCAATTGGAAAGACGGCATTCTTGGCGACATCTCTATCGATGCGGCATCTGTCAGCGATCCGGTTTTGATCCGTGGTGACGGTCAGGTTCTGTACACAATCGCATCTGTTGTCGATGACACGGATATGGGCGTGACCAATGTTGTGCGTGGCTCTGACCACGTGACCAACACGGCCACCCAAATTCAAATTATGAAGGCGCTGGGCATGACCCCACCGTCCTTCGCACACCACTCGTTGCTGACCGGTCCACAGGGCGAGGCGTTGTCGAAACGTCTGGGCACTTTGGCCCTGCGTGATCTGCGTGAGCAGGGCGTTCAGCCAATGGCACTGTTGTCCATGATGGCGCGTCTTGGGTCGTCTGATCCAATGGAACTGCGGAGCGAAATGTCCGAACTGATTGATGGCTTTGAAGTCAGCAGCTTTGGCACCGCACCGACGAAGTTTGATGTCTCTGACCTATTCCCGCTGACGGCAAATGTGTTGCAAGTAAAACCATTGGCTGACGTTGCTGATCAGATTGCTGATCTTGGCGTTCCTGCTGATCTGGCCGAAACATTTTGGACGGTCACACGTGACAACATCACAACGCTAAAAGACTTGGCTGCGTGGTGGACATTGTTCAGCGAAGGCGCTGATCCCGTGATCGACGATGAAGACGCAGAATTCGTGGCCCAAGCGATGGATATGTTGCCTGAAGGTCCGTTCGATGACACCACATGGAAAACGTGGACGGGTGCCGTGAAAGAAGCGACTGGCCGCAAGGGCAAGGGCTTATTCATGCCGCTGCGCAAAGCGCTGACAGGTCAAAGCCACGGACCAGATATGTCCGCGTCAATGACACTTTTGCAGGTTGTTAAAGCCCGAGCTTAAGAACTGACTATCTGGGCCGCGATGCGGTCCAGATGTCCATCCACCAGCGCGGTTTCTGAGGCGCTTAGGATTTGGCTGCGCGGATACCGTGGCGTGGCGCGGTCGTTTAGGATCGGCATATCCCATCCATCGGTGGTGGCGAAAAATGCATCAACGCCGTCTTCACCAAATTGTTGCAGATACCCCTGAATAACCACATCTAGATAGCTAAGTAGGATGACCTGATCACCCTCCATTAGCATGTCTTCAGTGGCAACTGCATAGTGGGCGATATCGGTTGATGGATCGCCACCATGGCTAACTTTGCGCGCTGACGGAATGCGGCGGTACCCAGTTTCGCGTTCATCCAAAGCGGCCCAATCGGCATTGGGAACCGCGGCAATCAGACCTTGGATTTGTTCAGAGGGGTCACCCGGAACAGCCGTCAAGAGGATGGTGCCATAACCGCCATTGCGTACCCATGCACGGCGCCATCCCGATAGAGTCGCTTTTTGCGCGTTGGGGTAAATGTGGGTCGCCGTGTTGACGAGGCTGCCATAGCCAAAAAAGTGTGGATCGCTCATGGTCTTGTCCTTATTCTCGGGCCCGAAGCACTTGGGCTGGGCGCGCCGCCAATGGGCCCCATGCGAACAAAAGACCAGCAGCAAGTGTTGCAATAACACCCCCCGCAATGATCGCCAATGCCGATGGCCAAATCACGATGTATTCGATGTTCATGACAAATGTGCTTACAGCCCATCCGCCTGCGATACCGGCCGCCAATGCAACAAGGCCAGCGGCCAATCCCAGCAGGGTAGAGCGGAGTGCGAAACTGAGTAAAATACGCCCGCGTGTGGCCCCAAGTGTTTTGAGAACAGCTGCTTCATAGGTCCGTGCCTTGGTACCTGCGGCTGCCGCGCCGATCAGAACAAGGAAACCAGTTAGCAAAGTTGCCGATGCGCCATAAGATGTGGCGGCTGCGAGACCTGACAAGACATCCGCGACCCGCTCAATGGCGTCGTGCACGCGGATTGCGGTGATGTTGGGATAGGCTTTGGCAAGATCACGCAGGATGGCTGTTCCCACTTCTGGTTCTGCGTAGACGGTTGAGATGAAAGTATGCGGCGCACCCTGCAAAGCACTGGGGTTCATTGAGAGGATGAAACCGATGCCAACGGATGAAAAATCAACCTCACGAAAGGAACTGATGGTGCCGGTAATATCGCGGCCCAAGATGTTCATCGTGACGGTATCACCCAAGGATAGGTTCATTTCCTCGGCTTCTTCGGCTGCAAAACTGATAAGCGGAGGGCCAGAATAGTCCTTAGGCCACCATTCGCCATCTGTGATGCGGGTTCGTTTGCTGGGTCGGTCTGCGTAGGTGACGCCCCGATCTCCTTCAAGCACCCAATGATCCCCCGCAACCTCACGGGCGGGTTTTCTGTTGATCTGGGTAATGACCCCGCGCAACATTGGGGCGCTGTCGATCCGCCGGACCGCTGGGTCGCCTTCAAGGCGCTTGGTGTAGCCCTCCATCTGGTCGCGTTGAATGTCGACAAAGAAGTAGGATGGCGCGATGTCAGGTAGGTTTCCAGTGATGGCATTGCGCAGGTTGCCATCGATTTGGCCGACGCTGGCCAGGACGGATAGGCCAAGACCCAAAGACAGGATAACAGATGCCGCCCCTTCCTGGGTCCCTGAAATAGAGGTCAACGCCCAACGCCATGATGGAATCCCCTTGGTGAATTTTCCACCGCGTTTGGCGAGCCACTGTATGATGGCTGCAGAGACGACAAGCATCAGTAGGGCAACCATGATGCCACCTGATGTCGCCAAGGTAAGCCGCCATGTTCCAGAGAAGGTGGCCGCCAATCCGATCAAAGCGCATAGTACGATAGCGATGGCCAAAAGGTAACGGGGGGCGGGGAGCAGTTTGCTGCTGCCAAGTGCGTCGCGAAACAGGATCGCGGCGCGCACGTCTTCGGCGCGGGCCAATGGCCAGAGAGTGAAGATAAATGCGGTCAATAGACCGTAGATCGCGGCCTCAAACAACGGCGCTGGATAGATACCAAAATTGGCGGGGATCGGTAGGCGTGCCTCAATCAAGGGAGCCAGCAATAGTGGAGCAAGTGCACCAAGTAGAAGACCGATTGAGATGCCGATGAGGGATAAAAATCCGATTTGGATAAAGTAGGTTTGAAAAATCGTGCTGCGCTCTGCACCAAGGGTCCGCAATGTGGCGATGACATTGGTTTTTTCTGCAAGGTAGGCGCGTACGGCTGCTGCAACACCCACACCACCAACGACCAATCCTGACAGCCCAACAAGCACCAAAAACGCACCTAAGCGGTTTACAAATTCGGTGACGCCGGGCGCACCATTTCGTGCGTCTGTCCAACGCATTCCACTGTTTTGAAATTGGGCGCGTGCGTTCGCCTCAAGTCCCTCAAGGTCAGGATTTGGCGGGAGGCCGAGGCGGTACTTTGTGTTGAACAACGTTCCAGAGGCCAACAGGGACGAGTTCGCCAAATCGGCCGTTCGCACAAGTGTGCGTGGCCCCAACCCAAAACCATCAGCGGCTCCATCAGGTTCGTGCATGATTTCTGCGGATAGGTTGAACTGTTGGGTTCCAAGCGCGAAGGTATCGCCGATAGACAGACCCAAACGATCGATCAACGCACGTTCCATCACCGCACCGGGCATGCCGTTTTGCGTTGCTAGGGCTGCTTCCAAGTCCATTGCAGGGGATAGTTCCATCGTGCCAATCAGCGGATAGGCATCATCGACGGCTTTGACTTGGGTCAGTCCACGTTCAGTTTGTTCACCATTGTCGACCACGGCCATCGAACGAAATTCTGCGATTTCAGATACGGCATTGGCCTGCGATTGCATCCATTCCTTTTCCTCTGCATTGGCAAATCGGTAGGTGAAATCGAGTTCTGCATCGCCCCCCAAAAGGGCGGCACCCTCAATCGAAAGACCCGTTTCAATTGCGGTGCGTACGGAACCAACGGCTGCGATGGCAGCCACCCCAAGGGCAAGGCAGGATAGGAAGATTGTGAAGCCCTTAAGCCCCCCACGCAGCTCTCGGCGTGCAAAGCGGGCAGCAATGGCGATGCTCATTTGATGGTGCTTTCCTGGGCGATCAACCCGTCTTCGAGGCGGATGATTTGATCACAACGCGCAGCTAGGACATCTGAGTGCGTGACAAGGACCAAGGTGGCACCATGTTTGTCGCGCAGGCCAAACAACAGGTCCATAATGGCGTTGCCGTTGGTGCCGTCCAAATTGCCTGTTGGTTCATCTGCCAACAAGATTTTCGGCCTTGCGACAGAGGCGCGCGCCAAGGCAACGCGCTGTTGTTCGCCGCCTGACATTTGTGATGGATAGTGATCTGCACGGTGGCTTAACCCAACATCAGATAGTTCAGAACGCGCCCGTTCAAAGGCATCTTTGACCCCTGCTAATTCCAGCGGGGTTGCGACGTTTTCAACAGCAGTCATGGTTGGGATCAAATGGAACGACTGAAACACAATGCCCATGTTATCGCGGCGGAAACGCGCAAGTGCATCTTCGTTCATGGCGGTCAGGTCTTGGCTGAGGGCGTGGATGGTTCCGCCGCTTGCTTGTTCAAGTCCACCCATCAACATTAGTAAGGATGACTTCCCTGAACCGGATGGGCCAACCAGCCCGACGGTCTGCCCTTCTTCAATGTCCAAAGAGATGCCGTGCAAAATATCAACACGTCCCGCATTGCCGTCCAAAGATAACATTGCGTTTTTTAGCGAGAGGACTGGTGTTGTCATGCTTTGATGCCTTTATAGAGTGTAACAACCGATATGGAGCTTAGATCACGATGCGCAAGTCAATCATCAGTATTGCCACAAGTTTCTTAGCATTTCCGGCTATTGCAGACCCGATCCAAGTGGTGGCTTTTGGTGACAGTTTGACCCAAGGATATGGGCTGCAGGTTAAGGATGGGTTTGTCCCACAGCTACAAGCGTGGGCAGACGCGCAGGGGCTTGGGGTTGCTTTGAGCAATGCAGGTGTATCGGGTGACACGACGGCGGGTGGTCTGTCGCGGGTGGCATGGACATTGACGCCTGAGGTAGAGGCGATGATCGTGACGTTGGGTGGCAATGACGTTTTGCGCGGCATTGATCCCGCAGTGAGCCGTGCAAACCTACACGATATCTTGAGCGAAGCGCAGGCTGCGGATGTGACTGTTCTGTTGATTGGAATGAAAGCACCTGGGAATTTTGGACCGGACTATAAGGCCGAATTTGACAGCATATTTCCAGAACTGGCTAAAGAATTTAACGCGGTATTCTTGGATAGTTTCTTTGCGGGACTGGGTGATGCAATCACCGATCCCGTGGCCCTAGGACCTTATATGCAAGGTGATGCCATTCATCCGAATGCGGATGGGGTTGCGTTGATTGTGCAGGGGGTTGGGCCGAAATTGGTTGAACTGCTGGAACGCGTTGCCGGTTGATAGAAACAGAAAAACGGACGCGCTTGCGTCCGTTTTAGTATTATAATCCGGTTATAAAACCAGTAGCTTAAGACAGTGCTAGGTTCGCAGCGCTTTCGCGGCCATCACGGCCAGGTTCGATATCGAAAGTTACTTTTTGGTTGTCTGCCAAGCCTGTAAGGCCAGCGCGTTCAACTGCAGAGATGTGTACGAATACGTCATTTCCGCCACCATCTGGTGCGATAAAGCCGAAGCCTTTAGTTGAGTTGAACCATTTGACGGTGCCATTAGCCATCGTCTGTACTCCTGTATATTACTGCCCACAGTATGCGGCAGGTCGGCTAGGTCATAATCACATCGAGAGACTGAGCCGAAAGGAGCAGTAGGGTCGATAGGTGTAACGTCGCACAGGTAATATGGGGTCTGTGGGTAACAATTTCAAGACGAGAGCACTTAACAGCGAAAATCTGCTGAGTGGGATATTCTTGAAATCTATTAAATCTTACAATAACAGTGTTCTAGCTACCTGTTGTTCCATTGATAAAAATGAACAAAATTTCGATCAGGCATAAAAAAGACCGGACACTTTACAGTATCCGGCCCTTCTAATCGTTAAGCAAAGAAGCTTATGCGAGTGCGATATTAGTCGCAGATTCGCGACCGTCACGGCCAGCTTCGATGTCGAATGTTACTTGCTGGTTGTCAGCCAAGCCTGTTAGGCCTGCGCGCTCAACTGCAGAGATGTGTACAAACACATCTTTTGCTCCGCCTTCAGGTGCGATAAAGCCGAAACCTTTAGTTGTGTTAAACCATTTTACGGTGCCATTAGCCATATCCGTAGTCTCCAATTTACTGCCATCCGCGTAAGTGCGATGGCTCGGCGTGGTCGGTCTGTGATCGAAAGACTGAAGCCGTGTAAACGAGACAGTGGTCGAAAAAGATAACGTAAGCAGCTGCCATATGGCAGAGGTTTAGGATTCGGGCAAGGGGTATCTTTGGGCTGCGACAATTGTGCATGATCATATTTTGAAGGGCCAAATGGCAAATCGGTACAGCGTATGTATCGCGTCGGTATAACGTCGGTGCGCGGCGCAAGCTCTATTTTGGACGCGTTAAAGGATTTCTAGCAGGCTGTGAGGGCAGGCTAAAAACGGGGTGACGTGTTGGCGCAAATCAGCAAATCAGAGAAACTAGCGTGGCGACGCCTTATCTATCACATGTGGTCGTCGAGTGAAGATCGAGTCCCGATGCAGGAGGTCCGCGAAGAGGTGCCAGACGCGTGGCACATTATTGTGGTGGACCTAGACTGCCATGCGCCCAAGCAGAAGGTGACGCTGTATCTGGACGCGCCCGTGGCCAAAGCGTTCAAGGCGATGGGACAGGGATATCAGGCGCGGATCAATCGGATCTTGGCGACCTATCTAGAGATGAAGGGGGGTATCTGCTGGAGGCAGAAGCGATCATGCTGAAGGATCGACAAACGGTGATTTTAGCGGCGGAACAGGCGGAGGGGTCTGAGACGAAAGGGCGTGGTTGGGGGCAGCTGTGTGAGTGAGGTGTGGTGGGTTTTAACGGTTCGGTAAGGATAGAGTGAGTAATTTGGTGCATGTCATCGGTGCATCGTGGGATGGCAGCGGGGCGTTACGCAAACACCGAATGGGCATGGAAAGCGTAGGGCAGGGTTCACCCCGCCGATATTGGTGATTTTTGATGGGTGGTTATGGCGGGTGAACCCCGCCCTACATTATTTGTCTTTTCGTAGTTCATTTAGGAGTGAATAGGCGAGGGTACTTCCTCCGCCGAAGACAACCTATAAGGGTAGGCTGACGGCGGTGCCGAATGCTGCTATTCCAGCACCTTGAAATCCGAATAGAAAAATTGCAAAAACATTGCCAGCGATAAATGAGCGGAATTCACCCTTTCGCTCCACCCAGACAATGCGGTTTGTCTCATTGGCAAGATGTTTTATAACTGGAAGTAGTGGAGTGGATTTTTTAGTAGAGCTGAAAGTTGGTTCAGATTCTGTTTTCTTGTTGTTTTAGAAGCTTTAATTTTCAGCAATTCGGTTAACCAGCCTGTTAGAGCGGCTTGTTCTTCGTTGGTTAAACCCGCGACGAATTCGTGCGACTTAGTCTATGATCAGCTGTTCTTAATTTCTGTTTTGTCAAATGACATATTTACTACCTAACAAAACTGGGGGAAATTCCCAGCATTACCGACCGCGAGACAGAATACACTCATGCGCACCCTGCCTCGCACCCGTTAAATTAACTTCGTTAAATTAACGCGTAAACTTTTTATGCTTCAGACGCTTAGGCTCCATCGCATCGGCACCCAAACGGCGTTTCTTGTCTTCTTCATAATCTTCGAAGTTGCCTTCAAACCATTCAACGTGTGAATCGCCTTCAAACGCCAACATGTGTGTACAGATACGGTCGAGGAAGAAACGGTCGTGCGAAATGACGACCGCACAGCCTGCGAAATCAACAAGCGCGTCTTCGAGCGCACGCAGTGTTTCTACGTCCAAGTCATTGGTCGGCTCATCGAGGAGCAGCACGTTGCCGCCGTCTTTGAGCAGGCGCGCCATGTGAACACGGTTGCGCTCACCACCGGACAGTAGCCCGACTTTTTTCTGTTGCGCGGAGCCTTTAAAGTTGAACGACGAGCAATAGGCGCGTGAGTTTACTTCGGCGTCGCCCAGTACAATCAGCTCGGCACCGCCAGAGATGGCTTCCCAAACGTTATCATCAGGGTTCAGGTCATCGCGTGACTGATCCACGTAGGACAGTTCAACCGTGTTGCCGATTTCAACTGTACCCTCGTCAGGCTGTTCTTGGCCCGTGAGCATTTTGAACAGTGTGGATTTACCCGCGCCGTTTGGCCCGATCACACCGACGATACCGCCCGGAGGAATGGAAAGCGTTAGACCATCGATCAACAGCTTGTCGCCCATGGCTTTTTTCAGCCCTTCGATCTCGATCACTTTGTTCCCAAGGCGTTGGCCGTTCGGGATAACGATCTGCGCGTATGTTAGTTTTTCGCGCTCTGACACGTCGGCCATCTCGTTATAGGCGCTGATACGTGCCTTGGATTTTGCCTGACGGGCTTTGGCCCCTTGGCGCATCCACTCCAGCTCGCGTTGCATAGTCTTTTGACGTGATTTGTCTTCACGGGCTTCTTGCATCAGGCGCTTGGCTTTTTGGTCGACCCAAGAAGAGTAGTTCCCTTCCCATGGCACACCACTGCCGCGGTCCAATTCCAAGATCCAGCTGGTGATGGAGTCAAGGAAGTAGCGGTCGTGGGTTACGATCAGGATGGTGCCTTTGTAATCGATCAGGTGTTGTTGGAGCCATGCGATTGTTTCAGCGTCCAAGTGGTTGGTTGGTTCATCGAGGAGCAGCATGTCAGGTGCGGACAGCAACAGTTGGCACAGGGCCACGCGGCGGGCTTCACCACCTGATAGGTCTGCGATGTTCGCGTCATCGGCTGGGCAGCGTAGCGCTTCCATAGAAACGTCGATTTGGGAGTCTAGATCCCACAGGTTTTCCGCGTCGATCTGATCCTGAAGCTTGCCCATTTCGTCGGCAGTCTCATCAGAATAGTTCATCGCAAGGTCGTTGTAGCGATCAAGGACGGCTTTCTTTTCGGCCACACCCAGCATCACGTTTTCACGGACGGATAGGGTTTCGTCCAGCTTTGGCTCCTGCGGGAGGTAGCCAACTTTGGCCCCCTCAGCGTGCCACGCTTCGCCGGTAAAGTCTTTGTCCATGCCCGCCATAATCTTCATCAGCGTGGATTTACCCGCGCCGTTGGCCCCAACCACACCGATTTTCACACCAGGTAGGAAGTTTAGGTTAATGTTTTCAAAGCATTTCTTGCCGCCTGGGTAGGTTTTTGAGACGCCGGACATGTGGTAAACGTATTGATAAGCAGCGGCCATTTGGATGCTCCGATATATAAGGACTAGGTTGCGGGATGTCTTATCGTGGGATTGGCGCTGCTTCAACCATGTTCGAACATGCGGTACAAATGTGCTGGTTGATTGACATTGCGGGGTTCAAACGGGCAACAAGCAGCATGAAGTCTTCATATCCATATGCCCGCAGTGGGCAGACTATTGGCCTGCTTGGTGGTTCCTTTGATCCCGCCCATGCGGGTCATGCGCATATTACGCGTGAAGCGTTGAAGCGGTTTGGCGTGGACCGCGTTTGGTGGATGGTGTCGCCAGGTAATCCGTTGAAGGATCGTGGCCCTGCGCCGATTGAACAGCGGATGGAGCGTGCGCGGTCGGTGATGGATCACCCGCGGGTCGAGGTTACGGATATCGAACGCCAGCTTGGGACGCGTTATACCGCCCAGACATTGCAAGCTTTGCAGGCGCGGTATCGCGGGGTTCGGTTTGTGTGGTTGATGGGCGCTGATAACTTGGCACAGTTCCATCTGTGGCAGGACTGGCAGTGGATTATGGAGAACGTCGCGATTGGTGTGTTGGCCCGCCCCAGTGATCGTATTTCTGCCCGTATGTCGCCAGCAGCGCGTCTGTTTCGCGCAAACCGTATTGCAGGGCGTCATTCGCAGATGTTGTCACGTGTTGAGGCACCGGCGTGGTGCTTTGTGAATGTGCCAATGGTGGACCAGTCTTCGACCGCTATTCGTGCAGCGGGTGGCTGGACCGCTTAGGCGCGCAGGCGTGCCGATGTGATCCCTGCGCCCATGACGATCAAAAGTCCGACCCACGTGAGCATCGCAGGCCAAGTTTCAAAGAACACCCAACCCAAAATGACGGCTGCTAAAAGCTGGAAATAGACCAATGGCGCAAGTCTCGTCGCGGGTACTGTTTTATAGGCGTAAAGCAGCAGTAGGTTGCCCAGCATCGAGAACAGGGCCGATAGTGTTGTAAGCCACATGATTTCGCCAGTGAGAGTAGGGATGTTCATTGCCCCGATGGGAGACAAAACCAAGGCGCTAATAAACAGCTGTGTAAAGGTTAACCCAATGGGCGTGCCTAGATGCGCGATCCAACGCGATGCGGTAAGGAACGCACCATAACAGGTTCCAGCTGCCACGGCCCATAGCAGACCAACTCCAGCGTCTGAACCGGGGCGCACAACGATGAGTACACCAATGAAGCCAAGGAAAATTAAAGCTGTGCGTTGCCATGTGATGGTTTCACGCAGGAATATGGTTGCCAGAACGTAACTGACCAAGGGGCCGATAAAGAAGGCGGCGAAGACATCGGCGATGGGTTCTAAGGACAGCGCCATCTGAATGCAGCTAAGCCCCGTTGCCATCAAGAGCGCACGACCCCAGACACGGATGTCTTTTAAAAGCGCCCAAGTTCCTTTTGGAATGAAAGGGAGCACCATCAGGGTTCCAATGAAAAACCGCGACCATGACACATAGATTGGATGGGCACCCAAACCCCAGCTGAGCAGTTTGCCTGCGGTGTCCCCTGCGGGGATCATCGACATGGCGACAAACATGATAAGGATAGATTGGGTGCTAAGTTTGCTCATGGCTAATCGCTATCATGCCATTTAATGGATGCAAACGTGTACGATCTGTGACTTGAGCTTGTCACAATTCATTGGTTAACTCCTCAATATGTTAAAAGATATTTCACGACGCTCATTTATTAGCACTGCTATTTCTTACCTTGGAACGACTGCGGTTTTGGCCGAAGCACCGCTGTCTTCGCTGCGTCCTGCGCTGCGCGGTGCGGATGCGCCCAAGGTTGTTGTCAAAAGTGCCGATGCCCTTGTGCGTGCCTCACAGGTCAGTGGGCGCGTGACGTTTGCTGTGGTAAATGCAAAAACAGGTGCGCGTATTGAGGGGATGAACGGCAACGTATCTGTTGCACCTGCCAGTGTGACAAAGGCGGTCACGGCCCTGTATGCGTTGGATGTTTTGGGTGCGAACCATCGGTTTCGCACACGCCTGATTGCAACCGGTAGTATCGTTGGTGGCGTGGTTCAGGGCGATTTAATTTTGGTCGGTGGTGGTGACCCCATGCTGACCACCGATGACTTAGCTAAGATGGCAGGTCAGCTAAAGGTGGCTGGTATCACTGAAGTTAAGGGTAGGTTTTTAGCCTACGATGGCGCGCTGCCACGCGTCAAAACCATCGACAAAGATCAGCCGGTTCAGGTGGTTTACAGCCCTGCGGTGAGTGGAATCGCGTTAAACTATAACCGAATTCACTTTGAATGGCGGCGCAATTCTGGCCAATATTCAACCACGATGGATGCGCGAACTGCAAAATATCGTCCGGATGTGGCAATGGCAAAAATGAACATCGCGAACCGAAGTTCGCCTGTCTTTACCTACACTGACAAGGGTGGTGCTGATAATTGGTCTGTTGCCCGCGGTGTGCTGGGTGGTGGTGGGGCACGTTGGTTGCCTGTACGAAAACCTGCCCTTTATGCTGCTGATGTTTTAGCGACGATGTCAGGTGCGCAGGGCATTCGTTTGAAACCTGTGAAGGTTGTGAATCGGATATCGGCGGGAACGGCATTGGTCACACATCAAAGTGCGCCGTTGCGTGAAATTTTGCGCGACATGCTAAAGTACTCCACCAACCTAACGGCTGAGATGGTGGGTATGGCCGCGACGGTTAAACTCCGTGGCAAGGTCAGTGGTCTGAAGGCGTCTGCCACTGAAATGAATGCATGGACCCGCTCTGCTTTGGGCGTTCAGGGTATGAGGCTGGTGGACCATTCGGGCCTTGGCGCTGCAAACCGCATGACAGCAGACGCGATGGTTGGGGCACTGGTCAAAGTTTATGACAGCAACGCGCTGCGCCCGATCTTGAAAAGCATCCCTGTGCGTGACGAGAGCCGCAAAGTGATTGAGAACTCAGCAATCAAGATTGATGCAAAAACTGGGACGCTGAATTTTGTATCTGGGTTAGGCGGCTATATGACGACGCCTGATGGCACTGTCCTTGCCTTTGCGATATTCACGGGTAACGAAAAGATACGTACGCGGATTTCAAAGGCGGATCGTGAAGCACCCAAGGGGGCGAACTCTTACAACAACCGCTCCAAAAAATTGCAGCAGAAACTGATTGCTCGTTGGGGCGCTGTACACAGCAGTTAGCGCCTGCCCAGTGAGGGCAAGCGCCGTATTCTTAGGCTGCGTTTTTGACGCGGCTTGCTTCAACAAAGTCTGCTGTTGCTTCGGCAGTTGCGGCTGACAATGTCCAGCCCAAATGTCCGTGACCTGTGTTGTAGAACACGCCTGGTTTTGAACCTGGGCCGATCTTTGGCATCATGGATGGCAACATTGGACGCAAGCCTGCCCACGGAACGCAGTGCTCAGTTGATACTTCTGGAAAGAAAGTCTCACACCACTTGCACAGTGGTTTGATCCGGTCATCGCGGATGTCCAGATTGTAGCCATTGAATTCTGCCGTTCCCGCAATGCGGAAGCGGTTTTTGCCAAGGCGTGAGGTGACGATTTTCGCTTCATCATCCAACAAGCTGACCCATGGTGCAGCTTCTTGGGATTCTTTGTCGTCAAGGTTTACGGTGATTGAATATCCTTTGACCGGATAGATGTTCACGCGGTCCCCAAGGGCGCTTGCAATGGCTTTTGATCCAACGCCTGCACAGATGACGATCCCGTCAAAATGTTCGTCTTGGGCCCCATCGTCGGTGTCCCAGCTTAGCTTTACGCCATTGCCTGTGTGATCGTACTCGGACACATTTGCCTTATAGTGAAACTCAACGCCCATCGCTTCGCAGCCCTTTGACAGGGCGCGGGCGTAAAGGTGGATGTCGCCGGTGAAATCACTCTCAGTATAGTAGCCGCCAAGGGTATCTGTTTTCAGGGCCGGTTCGATTGTTTGGACTTCAGCAGCGGATACTTCACGACGGTCCAAACCGGCCTTGGTCAGCATTTCGTTGACGCGGCGAGCGTGATCAAATTCGCCTTGGGATTTGTAAACGTGGAGGATACCACGTTTTTCCATGTCGAACTCAAACCCAATTTCGCCAGCAAAGCGCAACAGATGCTGACGCGCCTCGATTGCCATTTTGGCGGTGGCGATTGTATGGGCTTCATAGTTTGGGATGTTGCCCATGAACTCTGCCATCCATGACAGTTTGTGCCAGCTTGGCTTTGGGTTGACCAACAAGGGCGCATCAGAATTGAGCATCCACTTGAGGCCCTTAAAGATGGTGCCCCAACGGGTCCAAACTTCGGCATTGGATGCACTAAGTTGACCGCCATTGGCGAAAGAGGTTTCCATCGCAGCGTAACGATTGCGATCAAATACGCTGACTTTGTATCCGCGTGAAGCGAGGGAATAGGCTGTGGTGATACCGGTGATGCCGGCCCCGATGACTGCGATATGGGACATATTCTATGCTCTTTTGTCAAACGCGATGGTAGGTGGACACAAAGGATCGTCAGAATTGCCGAGTCGTGTCCCCATCTGTCGCGTGACCTGAGAGCTTGACCACCAAGCCTTGGCAGCTTTCTCCTTCGGTGGGCCTGCTGCGTTAAAACAGACCTCTCTCCAGATACACAATGTCCGCATTTTGCGGCAACTTGCACGGTTCATGTGCCTGAGAGTTTCCGGGGCGTTGCTCCTTCGGCGTCAGCACTTAGCTGAGCTCTCCCATGCGAGTCGCATCATGTGGGTTTCGTATAGGAAACTTAATTGGAAAAGGCAAAGCCATTTTGGGATAATGCTGCACCGCTGAGCAAATGAGCAAAGATTATTAAACTGTGTGTCGTGCCCGTGCGCCACGCTCGATCGCTGCGGCGTGTAGGCGGTCGATGTTAAGCTCGTAACGGATTTCTTCAAGCAGGCGCAGTTCTGCCTCGTCCAAAGCTCCGTCCGCGGCAGCGACATCACATGCAAGCGCATAGGCAGTTTCGTATAGGCGTTCTGGCAGGGCTTCGCGTACCAGTCCAAACAGGGCATCAAGGCCATCTTCTTGCTCAAACAAATCAAACACCACTTGGCTGATTGACTTCAAGTGGTCGACGTCAAAGTCTGCAAAAACGGGCAGCATGTTTACAGCTGACTGAATTTTGATCAATTCAGCGGTACGAATATCTTCGTTGGATGCTGATACAGCGATCATAACTGCGACAAGCGCGTCTTGTGGTGTCATTGAATTTGGGAAATCTTGCACTGGGTAAAGCCCTTTGACTGTTCGAAATGTCGCATCTGTTGATATAACCAATTTATTGACCCTTGAGGCGTTGATCAATAGGTAGCGGCGAAACAGCGCGCATCGGGCGCGGGTTTATGCCGGATTGGATATTAAGATGACTGGGACAAGAGAGGCCGCACTGGCCAGCAAAGCGTGGCCCTTTGAAGAAGCCCGCCGTCTGCTCAAACGTTTTGCCAAGTCGCCACCTGAAAAAGGCTATGTGCTTTTTGAAACTGGCTATGGCCCATCAGGTTTGCCCCACATCGGTACCTTTGGCGAAGTCGCCCGTACAACGATGATCCGTCGTGCGTTCGAAGAGATCAGCGATATCCCAACCAAGATGGTTTGTTTCTCTGACGATTTGGATGGCATGCGCAAGGTTCCAAGTAACGTTCCAAACGCAGACAGCCTGACCGAGCATCTTCAGCGTCCATTGACGCGCGTACCTGATCCGTTCGGAACGCATGACAGTTTTGGTGATCACAACAATGCAATGCTGCGCCGCTTCTTGGACACCTTCGGGTTTGAATACGATTTCATCTCTGCCACGGAGTTTTATGGTTCAGGTAAATTTGATGAAGTGCTTTTGCGCGCAGTTGAAAAATACGATGAAGTCATGGCGGTGATGTTGAAATCATTGCGCGAAGAGCGTCGTCAGACCTATTCGATTTTCCTCCCTATCCACCCAGAAACCGGTCGGGTTTTGTATGTGCCGATGAAGTCGGTCAACAAGGCTGACGGCACGATTACATTCGATGATGAAGATGGTGTTGAATGGACGCTGCCTGTCACTGGCGGCAATGTTAAGTTGCAGTGGAAGCCAGACTTTGGCGCACGTTGGGCTGCTTTGGGCGTTGATTTTGAAATGTATGGCAAAGACCACTCAACCAACACGCCGATCTACGATGGCATCTGCCGTATCTTGGGTCACAAAGCGCCAGAGCACTTTTCATACGAGTTGTTCTTGGATGAAAACGGTCAGAAGATTTCAAAGACCAGCGGCAATGGCGTGAGCATTGATAAATGGCTGACTTATGCGTCCTCTGAATCCCTTACATACTTCATGTATCAAAAGCCGAAGACGGCAAAGCGGATGCATTTCGATGTGATCCCAAAAGCGATGGACGAGTATCATCAGCAGTTGCGTGCCTACGCTGGTCAAGACATCAAAGGCCAGCTGAACAACCCTATTTGGCACATTCACGGTGGTGACGTTCCTGAGTCTAAAATGGTGGTTCCGTATTCCATGCTATTGAACTTGGCTTCTGTTTCGGGTGCTGAGGAAAAGGATCAGTTGTGGGGGTTCATCCAGCGTTACGCGCCTGACACATCTGCAGAAACGAACCCTGACATGGATCAGGCTGCTGGGTTTGCAGTGCGGTATTACAATGATTTTGTAAAACCAACCAAAGTGTTCCGCGCGCCTACAGACATTGAGCGCGAAGCGTTGGAAGCTCTGCGTGATCGTCTCAAAGCGTGGGATGGTGAGTTGGACAGTGATGCGTTGCAGTCCGAAGTCTTTGCTTGTGGTCGTGAACGTTTTGACCCGATGCGTGGCTGGTTCACGGCACTGTATGAAGTGCTGTTGGGAGCCTCACAGGGTCCACGTTTTGGCGGGTTCATCGCGCTGTACGGCGTTGATGAAACTGTTGCTTTGATTGATCGCGCCTTGGCAGGTGAGTTGCTTTAAGTAGCCGCAAAGTGGTTTGAAATTAAAGGGGCGGTTTGTTTTGGCAAGCCGCCCTTCTTCATGTCCAGTTGATTTGGGCTGATTGCGGGCTAACTAAGCCGTATAACAGCTGGAGATTGGAAATGCTTCGTACCCTGAAAATCGCAATGATTGTGATGCTAATGAGCGGCCTAGGAATAGGTGGTGCGCAGGCGCAGGGGGTTGACATAAAGTCGACGATCGACCGACAAATCGAAGCATTTCAGGCCGACGACTTTGAGACAGCGTTTGGGTTTGCCAGCCCGAATTTACAGCGGTTGTTTGGCAGCCCCGACAATTTCCGCAGCATGGTGACACGTGGTTATCCGATGGTTTGGAGACCTGCCGAGGTGCGTTATTTGGAGTTGGCTGACGTGAATGGCAGCCTTTGGCAGAAGGTTCTGATCAAGGATCAAAAGGGTGTTGTACACGTCCTTGGGTATCGCATGTTAGAGACTGATATGGGGTGGAAAATCAACGGTGTTCAGTTGTTTCCAAGTCCCGGTGTTGGTGCCTAATCCTACCTGTTTGGCACACCACCATGCGGTGCTATGAGACCCTGTTAATGGCTTGTTGATATTTTACTTTCTGTTGGCACGTAACCATGTGGGTGGCGTTGCTTTTGGATTTGATCGGTGTCCATTCCTTTGGAAGTTTCAAAGGTGTGGCCCCGTGGGAAAGGGTGTTTCGAATGAACAAGGCAATTACTGATGGCGTGCTATTGATGCCGCCTGCATTTGCGAATGGGTTGGATGTTTGGTCGATTGGTGACGGCACGCCCGGGTCAGACACCTATGCAAACGCAAGCAACGCGGCGTTTGTTCCTGCGGATCAGGATTTTGTGGGATGCATCGAAATTCAGAAAACATCCGTCACGACCAAACTACGTTATATGGGTGAAACCCCACCATTGCCCGGTTGTTATCTGAGGGAGAAAGCAAGGATCAAAGCGATCAGCGGCAGTCTGCCAAATGTGCGCATCGCAGCCTATGCCGGGTAAGCAGGCGGTGGACCGGTAAGTGGCGTTTCCACGTCTGGCTCAACGACTACATTGACCAGTTATGGTGATGTGACAGAGGTCAGCGCGATCATCGGTGTGGGGCAACGGAACGGTGTTGATATGGTGTGGGGCAGCAATGCGCTTTAAGGTCACTTTGGTTTGGATTTGACGGGGCCAAATGGTGGTGTTGTACGTATTGATGACATCGAAATTGACGATGTAACTTCGGTCTTTGTGCGCGATCGGATTTCGCTTGTGGATGTTCGAGATTACGGTGCGTTAGGGGATGGTGTCACTGACGACAGTGCTGCATTTGATGCCGCCAACTCAGCGGCCAGTGGGCGCACAATTTTGGTTCCCACTGGTACGTACTATTTAAATGATGACGTGACGCTGGATGCTAAGGTGCAGTTTGAAGGCAAAGTAACCAAGCCGACGGACAAGTTGTTCTTGATGCGTAAACAGTTCGATTTACCCTCCTATATCGACGCGTTCAAAAATGAAGAATTGGCGTTTAAGAAGGCGTTCCAAGCATTTTTGAACAACGTTGATCACGTTTCTTTGGATTTGTGTGGGCGTCGTGTTTGGGTGACGGAACCGATCGATATGCAAGCGGCAAAACCCGAGCGGACGTCATGCGCGACCCGCCGAGTGATCCGTAATGGCCAGATCGAGGCATCCACTTCGGGGGATTGGGCAACAGAAGTGGCAACCTCGCAGGCAACTTACAGCACCTTCGACAATAAGAAGCTGCAGGGTGTTGCGAACATCGCCAACATTCAGGTCGGATCGCTTGTTGAAGGCGTCGGATTTGGGCGTGAGGTATGCGTGCGATACAAGGATATCGCGGCATAGGAATTGACCCTAAGTGCTGCATTATCTGACTCTGAGGGTACGCAGAACTTTACGTTTCGCAGGTTCAAATATTTATTTGATTTCAGCGGTTACAACAGCCTTAGCA
>Ga0115007_10000892_pt1 | contig 19488 bp, 16 predicted proteins | sample ArcOceMetagenome_2_FD_87166 | JGI IMG/M metagenome (GOLD analysis project Ga0115007, IMG submission 87166) | Marine eukaryotic phytoplankton communities from Arctic Ocean - Arctic Ocean ARC135M Metagenome | ecosystem: Environmental > Aquatic > Marine > Oceanic | place: Arctic Ocean | collected...
CTGAATTTCTTTTAAGTTTTCCTTAGCTAAACCATAGGCATATCTTCTTCCTTCAATTCAGGGAGTTCTCAGCCATTTAAATAGGTTGGGTGTTTTTCTTATATTTGAAAAAAAAAGCCGTAAATGGAATGGTATCTCAAACACAGAAAAAAAATCTTGATAGCAACTATAGACTATGTTATTTTTAGGTTTGTTTATCTGTATCTGTAAGTAACCTGTTTTTATACCAGCATAGGTTTATGTAACCTATAAGGATATACACCGTTTTATTTTAAAAGAGGGGCATTTCTAGGAATACTCCATATACACCCCTCTTCTTTGTTTTATTTAATGAAAGAAATGCACGAAATGAAGCCTAAAAAACAACTTTATTTTTTTACTAAAATTCTTATAGAAATAAGACTAAAATAAGTCAATCGTACAATAATCGTACAAATTAAGACACTAAAAAACCTCAACCTATTGACTAACAAAAGGTTGAGGTTTTAATTTGTACAGGCGGAGAGACTCGAACTCTCACACCTTGCGGCACTAGATCCTAAATCTAGCGTGTCTACCAATTCCACCACGCCTGCATAATCCGCAAGTAAACTTGCAAAAATTCCGAAGTTTCGGGTTGCAAATATAAACAATAGTTCTAAACTACAAACGTGTTCATTATAATTTTTCTACTTTTGATCTAGAAATAAAAAACCCCATTTATGAGTACAATTCAAAACTATATCAAAGAAAACAAAGACCGCTTTTTAGAGGAACTTATAAGTTTGCTAAAAATACCTTCTGTAAGTGCAGACAAGGCCTATAAATCAGCGGTTTTAAACACAGCTGACTTTGTGTTACAAAGTCTTAAAAAAGCAGGGTGTGATCTTGTTGAGATGTGTGAAACGCCAGGATATCCAATTATTTATGGTGAAAAAATTATTGACAAAAACTTACCCACGGTGCTAGTATACGGGCATTATGACGTGCAACCTGCAGATCCCATAGAATTATGGACTTCTCCACCCTTTGAGCCTGTGATTAAGAAGACCCCAATTCATCCAGAGGGTGCTATTTTTGCCCGTGGAGCTTGCGATGACAAAGGACAAATGTACATGCATGTAAAAGCACTCGAATATATGACCGCTACTGGAAATTTACCCTGCAATGTAAAGTTCATGATTGAAGGGGAAGAGGAAGTTGGTTCTGAAAGCTTGTCTTGGTTTGTGCCAAGAAATATAGAAAAACTTGCCAATGATGTTATTTTGATTTCTGACACGGGCATGATTGCAAATGATATTCCTTCAATTACAACAGGTTTGCGTGGTTTAAGTTATGTTGAGGTTGAAGTTACGGGACCCAATAGAGATTTACATTCCGGTTTATACGGAGGTGCTGTTGCAAACCCAATAAATATTTTAACAAAAATGATTGCCTCTTTGCATGATGAAAACAATCATATTACCATTCCAGGTTTTTATGACCATGTAGAAGCCTTGTCTGCGGCCGAAAGAGCAGAAATGGCCGAGGCACCTTTTTCTCTAAAAGAGTATGAGAAATCAATCGCCATTGGTTCCGTTTATGGAGAAAAAGGATATTCTACCAATGAAAGAAATGCAATTAGACCTACATTAGATGTCAATGGAATATGGGGAGGGTATACTGGTGAAGGTGCAAAAACAGTAATTGCAAGCAAAGCTTTTGCAAAAATATCAATGCGTTTAGTACCAAATCAAGATTGGAGAGCAATTACCACGTTGTTTAAAAATCATTTTGAGAGTATTGCTCCAGCCGCCGTAAAGGTCGTTGTAAAGCCACATCATGGTGGGCAAGGGTACGTAACACCAACAGATACTATTGCGTACCAAGCAGCAAGCAAGGCATATGAAACAAGTTTTGGTAAAACTCCAATTCCACAAAGAAGTGGTGGTAGTATTCCTATTGTAGCTTTATTTGAACAACATCTAAAAAGTAAAACAATCTTAATGGGCTTTGGCTTAGATTCTGATGCCATTCATTCTCCTGACGAGCATTTTGGTATCTGGAATTACCTGAAAGGTATTGAGACCATTCCTTATTTTTATAAATATTTTACAGACTTCTCAAAAACCAAATAAACGAAAAATTCATTTGTAAAAAAAAGCCGCAGCTTATTGCTATAAGTTGCGGCTTTTTTTCCTCGAAATATTTTTCACTAATCTACATTGTCGTGTAAAAAGGAATTATTGGATTTGAAATCTAAATTTTCACCTGTTTGAATTGCCGTTTTTGTCTTACTAATAGGTGCATTTACGCTCAGATCTAGTCCTTGTCTTTTATAGGCAGGCTGACGTTCAATTTCATCTATATTCTTACTAAGTTGATCATTAAATTTATAGTTAAATCCTTTCATTTTTTCGCGTCTCTCCTGCGCTCTTTTCTGAAGTTCAACGATGGTTAAATCTAAAGGAGAAACTTCTTCACTCTTGGTTTCAATGGTGTTAATCTCTGCCTGCGGCAGTATTGTTTTTAATTCAAACTGAACGGTGTCTTCCACTGTTTCAACCTGTATTGCTTTTGTTGCTATCTCAGAGCTTTTACCAATGGTTGGCTTTGCATCAAAATCTTCTAATACAAAACGTGTTTCTTGCACCTGATGCCCCAAAACAATTTCTTCTGCGCCAAAAACCTCAATATTATTAACATCCACTGGCACTTCTTCATTGAGTGTATACTTCACTTCTTCCGCTACCTTAACTTCTGTATACGTATTTAGTGGTAAATCAAATAATAAATCTGCTTTTATTTGGTGTGGCTCCTCAGCAATTTCCTCAACTTCAGGAGTGATGTCCGTGATAATAAAATCTTCTTCAGAAACCGTATCCAAAGTTACCACATCATCAGAAACAACGGTATTTTCTATCTCTTCTGAAGTAGGGATTGTATCCATCTCGGGATTCAACTTCACGACTTCTTCTTCAATATCTTCCACTAAAGTATGTACTATTTTCTCATCCCGCCCTGCCGCTATTGGCTGGTCTATGGCAGTGTCAACAGACATCGTTTTTTGCTCAAAATTATAGGTGGCCTTTTGCTCATCTTCTAGAGTATGTACAATTTTTTTAACCTCTGTATTTGTAATTGTACTTTGCTGATCTTTCGCAAAACCAGTCGCTACGATTGTTACAGCAATAGCATCACCTAGCTCTTCGTCCTCACCAATACCCATAATAATATTGGCATCATAACCCGCTTCATCCTGAATAAAATCGTTGATTTCTCCTATTTCATCTAAAGTAACTTCATTGGTACCAGAAACAATTAACAACAGTACATTTTTAGCACCCGTAATTTTATTATCGTTCAATAATGGGGAATCTAATGCCTTTACAATCGCCGTTTTTGCTCTATCTACTCCCGCTTCTTTGGCAGAACCCATGATCGCAGTTCCACTATTAGAAAGGACCGTCTTAGCATCATGTAAATCAATATTTTGCTTATAATGGTGTGTAATTACCTCTGCAATTCCACGAGAAGCGGTAGCTAAAACTTCATCAGCCTTAGAAAAACCAGCTTTAAAACCAAGGTTCCCATACACCTCTCTTAATTTGTTATTGTTGATGACAATTAAAGAATCTACATTTTGACGCAATTGATCGATTCCTAATTGTGCTTGTGAAGAGCGTCTTCTTCCCTCAAAGGCAAACGGCATCGTTACAATACCTACCGTAAGGATGTCCATATCCTTCGCAATTTTAGCAATAATTGGTGCTGCCCCTGTTCCGGTTCCACCACCCATTCCCGCAGTTATAAAAACCATTTTTGTTTGGTTATTTAACATTTGCTGAATCTCCTGCATACTCTCTTTTGCTGCTTGTGCACCAATTTCTGGATTGGCACCTGCCCCTAAACCAGAAGTAAGATTTGCTCCTAATTGAATTTTATTAGGAACTGGACTATTTTCTAAAGCTTGTGCATCTGTATTACAAATCACAAAATCTACACCTCTAATTTGCTGTGTATACATGTGATTTACTGCATTGCTTCCGCCACCACCAACACCAATTACTTTAATAGTATTTGATTGGGTTTTTGGCATGTCAAATAAAATGTTATCGAATTCTGCGCTCATAATAACGTCTCTATTATAATTTAATATTTTCTTATTCCCTCTTTTTTGCTACTTTATTTAGAAAGCAACTTGCTTGCCACATACGTTTCCTCTTTGTTACTCTGCGTTGTCTAGAAAGTCTTTTAAGCTTTCTATAAACTTCTCAAAGAAGGGTCTTTTTTTTACGGGCCTTGGTGTTTCTTCTTGTGGTTTAGATATTTCCTCCTGTGCATTTCCAGCATCCTCTATAACCTCTTCAAGAACCGCTTCCTCTTTAAATTCTTTACTTAGACCTTCCATTAACAAACCAACAGCGGTCGCATATGCAGGACTTGACAATGCCTCATCCGAATCGCCTGCTAAATGTTCGTTAGGAAATCCAACTCTAGCATCCATGCCTGTAATGTACTCTACTAACTGCCGTAAGTGCTTTAATTGCGCGCCTCCGCCTGTTAACACAATTCCTGCAATCAATTTTCCCTTTGCAGTCTCATGTCCATAATTCTTTATCTCTAAATACACATGCTCTATAATCTCCTGAACTCTTGCATGTATAATTTTAGATAAATTCTTTAATGTTATTTCTTTGGGCTCTCTTCCTCTTAATCCTGGAATAGAAACAATTTCTGTTTCTTTATTTTCTCCAGGCCAGGCAGAACCAAACTTAATTTTCAAAAGCTCTGCTTGCTTTTCTATAATGGAACAGCCTTCTTTTATATCATCCGTAATTACATTTCCTCCAAAAGGAATGACCGCGGTATGTCTAATAATTCCGTCTTTAAAAATTGCTAAATCCGTTGTACCCCCACCAATATCAATTAAGGCAACTCCAGCTTCTTTCTCTTCTAAACTTAATACTGCCGCGGCAGAAGCTAAAGGTTCTAAGGTAATATCACTTAAATCTAAGCCTGCACTTTTCACACAACGACCAATATTTCTAATAGATGAAACTTGTCCAACCACCACGTGAAAATTGGCTTCTAAACGACCCCCATACATGCCAATAGGCTCTTTTATATCTGCTTGAGAATCTACTTTAAACTCTTGTGGTAGCACATGAATAATTTCTTCTCCTGGCAACATCACTAATTTGTGCACTTGATTTACCAAATTCTCGATATCCGCCTCGTCAATGACCTCATCAGCATTGTTCCTGGTAATATAATCTGAGTGATGTAAACTTCTAATATGTTGTCCTGCAATACCAACAATCACATCTTCTATCTTAATACCAGAGACACTTTCTGCTTCCTCTACAGCTTGTTGTATAGACTGGATTGTTTGCGTGATATTACTAACAACACCGCGCTTTACTCCTAAACTTTTTGCTTTTCCAATACCTACAACTTCTATTTTGTCATATTCGTTTTTACGACCGATCATGGCAATAATTTTGGTAGTACCAATATCTAAACCAACAGCTATTTTATTGTCTTCCATTTTCACTTATTTTGTGCACACAACTTGGTTGTGATATTTTAGAGTAATCCTTTTATAATCTTGTATCGTTTTATTTTTAAAAGTGGTATTGTAAAATGCTTTTAACATGCTAAATTTTGTTTTCACCCTTTCTAAATTTCCAAAATCGACTTTGTAATCTCCGCTTCTTACTGAAAACTGAAATGCACCATCATCAGATTTAAGAATTCCTACAACCTCTTTCTGTAGAAAATCATCTTCTAAAATAACCGATATCAATGGCAAAACCAATCGAATATCTGCTGCGCTTTCAACACCAGAAACCAACAACACCCGCGCGGAATAATTTTCCGACAAAGGTACTTTTACACCTTGCTTGTCAATATAATAGGACGTTTTCCCTCCTATAATTCTAGCAACTGGAACCCGTTGTTTTATCTTTGATTTCAGCACCCCATCAATCGTTAAAAAAACGGCCGCTTTTTCAACATATGGATTTTCAGAAACCTTCTTTTCTAGACTGTATAAATCTATCACAGATTTTGGTTGATTTATCACTGTTTTGTTATTTTGTATTAACAATTTATTAACCATTGTATGGGTTAAAAAATTACTCTTATTTACCTGAAAACTAACTCGAACTTCCGCTATTTTTTTAACGCCATTCCTTATTGAAGTAAAACTATATAAAAAGCTCAAAAACCCAATAAAACCAATAAAAAAAAGATACTTTAAGCTTCTTCTAAACCTCATGATTTGCTGCTTTTAAAAGTTCATTTGACACCTCATCTGCCAACACACCAATGTCCCCCGCACCCAACATAACAACTACTTTTCCTGAGAAATTATTAATATCTTTTAGTAGATTCTTTTTTTGTGTCAATTTTTTATGCGGATTTTTAATTTTACTCAAAAGCCAGTTTGAATCGACTCCAGGGATAGGAATTTCTCTTGCTGGGTAAATATCTAACAACAAAATAGCATCGAACTTATTTAAAGCCAATGCAAAATCGTCAATAAAATCTCTTGTCCTTGAATACAAGTGCGGTTGAAAAACAACCAAAACTTCTGTCTCTGGATACATTTCTCTTACAGCATTCTCAACAGCATTGATAGCGGTTGGATGGTGGGCATAATCGTCAATCAAAACAAAGTTTTCAGTTTTAATTTTATAGGAAAACCTGCGTGCTACGCCTTTGAAAGTTCCTAAACATTTTTTAATGTTTGCTAACGAAACCCCATACACGTCGGCCATTGCTATGGCTGCTAGTGCATTCATAATATTATGGCGTCCGGGAAGGTCAAATGAAATATTTTCAATTTTTGAATTTGGGGTCTCTACGTCAAAAATACAGCTACCACTTTCAATTCTTAGATTGAATGCTCGGTAATCTGCGGACGTATCAATTGCATATGTCAAGCCTTTTAAAGGCAATCCTTTTGCTACGATTAGCGTGTCCGAAACCAGCTCTGAGAACGCTACAAAAGAATCCGTTACTGCTTCTGGACTTTCATACATATCTAAATGATCAGCATCCATAGAGGTTACACAGGCAATATTAGGACTTAATTGCAAAAAAGAGCGATCAAATTCATCTGCCTCTACCACACTAATTTCAGTTCCTCCTAAAATTAAATTAGTGTTATAGTTCTCCGCAATTCCGCCTAAAAAAGAGGTTGCTTTGGCGGTGGCCATAATATGACCTAAAATTGAAGAAGTTGTAGTTTTTCCGTGTGTCCCTGCTACGGCTAAACAGAAGGTATTTTTCGTTATTTCACCTAAGATTTCAGCTCTTTTTAGCACGGTAAACTGCTGCGCTAAAAAGTAATTAAGCTGTGCATTATTTTCTGAAACTGCCGGTGTATAAACAACCAGTGTGTTCTCTTTATCTAAAAAAGGCGGCAAAATATTTTTTACCACATCCTCAAAATTAATGGCTACTCCTAAATGTTCTAGCTCCATTGTAATCTTAGAAGGTGTTTTATCATAACCTGCTATTTTTTTTCCGTTCGCAGCAAAATAACGTGCAATTGCACTCATTCCGATGCCTCCAATTCCGACAAAATAAACGGTATGTATCTCTTTTAAATTCAATTATTTATCAATTTTTCAACTTCATCAACAATGTCTTTGGTTGCTCCGGGAAGCGCCAAACTTTTTATATTTTCGGACAAACTTTCCAATTTCCCAACATCCTTTATCAACGATTCAAAAACTACAGGAAAAGTATCTAAATCTGATTCCGATATTAGGATTGCAGCATGCTTCTCAACAATGGATTTTGCATTCTTTGTTTGATGATCTTCTGCCACATTTGGTGATGGAATAAAAAGTACTGGCTTTCCAACAATACAAAGTTCAGAAACAGAACTTGCACCGGCTCTAGAAACTATAATATCGGCAACTGCATATGCATAATCCATCCTATTTATAAATTCATGTACCTGCACACTTGCTCGCATATTATGTTTTTTATAGGCTTCAAAATACATTTTACCACACTGCCAAATCACTTGAATCTCTTTACTTTCAAAAAAATCAAGATTATTTTCTACAAATTCATTTATTTTTCTGGCGCCTAAACTTCCACCAAGAATTAAAAGTGTTTTCTTTCTTTTATTTATTTCAAAGAAAGACTGCCCATCCTCCCTCTTGAAATGGATAGACAACAAATCCTGTCGCACCGGATTTCCTGTTTTTATCATTTTATTCCCCGGAAAGAAACGCTCTAAATGATCGTATGCAACACAAATCTTTTTTGCCTTCTTACTTAATAATTTGTTGGTAATTCCTGGATACGAATTCTGTTCTTGTATCAGTGTAGGAATTCCTTTCCTACCCGCCATGATGAGTATTGGACCACTGGCAAAACCTCCTGTACCAATTGCAATATCTGGCTTAAATTTCCGAATTATTTTAGCTGCTCTATACAAACTGTGTATCAGTTTAAAAATAAAAGATATATTTTTAAAAGTTATTTTTCTCTGAATACCAGCAATCCACAATCCTTTAATTTCATATCCTGCCTGTGGTACTTTCTCCATTTCCATTTTATCCTTTGCACCCACAAATAGAAATTCAGCATCAGGATATCTCACTTTTATCTCATTTGCAATTGCAATTGCAGGATAAATGTGACCTCCTGTTCCACCTCCAGAAACTAGTATACGTAGCGAATTTTTCATAGATATTTGCTATTTTAAGAATCGGTTATGAGTGCTTTTGTACAGCATAATTTTTAAAAAATTTTTATTAGATGGTTTCATGCAATATATCTAATGGATTATCATCTAAAATATCCTCTTCTGTTTCCTGTTTAGAGGTGCTCACACTTAAAATCATTCCAAGCGCAAAGCAAGTCATCCATATCGAAGTTCCTCCACTACTAATTAACGGCAACGTTTGGCCGGTTACCGGAAATAAACTTGTGGCCACTGCCATATTTATGGTTGCTTGAAAAACAATAGGTAAACCGACTCCAATGACTAATAACATCCCAAAAACGGTAGAGGTTGTCCTTAAAACAACAAAGACTCTAAAAAGCAATAAGAAATAGATAAAAATAACTAAAACTGCACCTAGAAGACCATATTCCTCAACAATAATAGCATAAATAAAATCTGATGACGATTGTGGTAAAAAGTTTTTCTGTATACTTTTCCCTGGACCAACTCCCAAGGAACCTCCTGTTGCAATGGCTATTTTAGCCTTTTCAACTTGATATGCGTCTTTGCCTTCTGCACTTGAAAAGCTAACGATTCTACTTTGCCATGTTTGTACTCTATTTGGCATTGCATCTGGAAAAGCTTTGGCTATTAACACAAAAAAAGACAGCGCTAAAATTCCGGTAGCTAAGATAAATCCAATATATTTTAAGGGATATCCCCCCACAAAAACAAGGACCAAAATCATGGTGAAAATAATTGCCGTTGTTGAGAAATTCGCTGGTAAAATTAAAAACAAAACCAACCCTACTGGCAACCACAATTGTATTAAGCTCTGTTTAAAAATAATTTCTTTTTCTTTATTTCTAGCTAAATATCTTGCGACAAACACCATTAAAACAAGACCTGCCAAAGTAGAGGTCTGAAAACCAATACCTACAAAAGGGATGCGGATCCACCGACTTGCATTTGCACCACTAATCATCGTTCCTTGTGCCAAAGTATATATTAACAAAACAATTACAATGGGCATCATTAAAACAGATCCTCCAGAGAAATATCGGTACGGAATTTTGTGCACTCCATAGAGCACTGCAAATCCCATAATTAATAAAACCATATGCTTCACTAAATATCCAAATGTAGAACCAGCGCCTACAACATAGACCAAGTTGGTACTTGCACTATATACAGGCATAAATGAGAAAATTGCCAAAGCTGCAAAAATTGCCCAAATGGTTCTATCTCCTTTTATATGTTGAAAGATCTTTTTCATCAAAGATTACTTAATTCTTAGTGTTTTAAATTTCCGTTAATAAAGCGTAGGTGCTTCAGTTTTTTAAAGATTTCTTACAGCATCTTTAAACTGACGTCCTCTGTCCTCATAATTCTCAAATAAATCGAAACTTGCGCATGCTGGAGAGAGCAAGACAGCATCTCCATTTTCTGATAATTTGTGTGCTACTTTTACGGCCTCTTCTGCTCCTGCTGTTTCCACAACAATATCCACAACATTGCCAAACATGTCTTTTATTTTTTGATTGTCAAGGCCTAAACAAACAATTGCTTTTACCTTTTCTCTCACCAACGGTAATAAGTCGCTATAATCATTTCCTTTATCAACGCCCCCAACAATCCATACAGTTTGACGGTTCATACATTCTAAAGCATAAAAAGTTGCATTTATATTTGTTGCTTTTGAGTCGTTAATATATTCTACACCTTTTACTTTTGCAACGTTCTCTAATCGATGCTCAACTCCTTCAAAGTTGGACAAACTTTCTTTGATTGCCTCTTTTCTAATCTGTAATAACTGTGCAGCCATTGTTGCTGCCATTGTGTTTTTAACGTTGTGTTTTCCTTTTACTGCTAAAGTTGATATTGGCATCTTGAATGTGTCTTTATTAATATTGATTATTATAGTATTATCCTTTAAGAAAGCGCCATATGCGAGTTCTTTTTTTAATGAAAATGGTAGTAGTTTTGCTTTTGTATTGTTATCTTTTAACCAGGTATTGATCGCCTCGTCATCTGCATCATAAATGAGGTAATCACTTGCTTTTTGATTTTTTGTGATTCTAAATTTTGAGGCAATGTATTTTTCAAAGTCGTAATCATACCTGTCCAAATGGTCTGGCGTGATGTTTGTTAAAATTGCAATGTGACAATTGAAATTTTCAATATCGTCTAACTGAAAACTACTCAACTCTACCACGTAATTTTCTCGAGAACCCTGTGCAATTTGCTTTGCGAAACTGATTCCTATATTGCCTGCAATTCCTACATTTAATCCCGCATCTTTTAAAATATGATGCACCAACATTGTTGTCGTGGTTTTTCCATTCGAACCTGTAATTCCAACAATCGTAGCATCGGTATACTTTGCCGCAAATTCAATTTCAGAAATCACAGAAATACCTTTCGCCTTTAACTTTAAAATCAACGGCATTGATCCCGGAATTCCAGGACTTTTCATCACCACATCTGCAACTAAAATTTTACTTTCTGTATGCTTGTTTTCTTCAAATGAAATTTCATTTTTTAAGAGCACTTCCTTAAATTTATTCCCTATTTCGCCAGCATCGGAAACAAAAACCTCATATCCTTTTTGTTTTCCTAAAATAGCGGTTCCAACACCACTTTCACCACCACCAAGAACAACAAGCTTCCCTGCTCCATAAGAGCTTGCAAAGGCCTGTTTATTTATTTCTTGGTTCTTCATTTCGATCGCTTGCTAAAATTTATTTATTGCTTCTTTTTTACCTCAACTTGAGTGTTACAATTGTAAGCACTGCTAATAGAATCCCTATAATCCAAAAACGAACTACAATCTTACTTTCATGAAAGCTTAATTTTTGATAATGGTGATGTAATGGTGCCATTCTAAAGACTCTTCTACCTGCCCCAAATTTATTTTTTGTGTATTTAAACCAAAAAACTTGAATGATTACTGACATATTTTCTATTACAAAAACCCCTGCGAGTATTGGCAATAGCAATTCTTTTCGAATTGCTATTGCAATCACTGCAATAATTCCACCAATCGTTAAACTCCCTGTATCTCCCATAAATACCTGCGCAGGATATGTATTATGCCAAAGAAAACCAATAAGTGCCCCTGCAAAAGCAAGAATGAAAACAGTCATTTCTCCAGAGTTTGGAATGTACATGACATCTAAATAATCTGCAAAAACAATATTCCCAGAAACCCATGCAAAAACAGCCAATGTGACCACCATAATTGCTGAAGAGCCCGCTGCCAAACCATCGATACCATCTGTTAAATTTGCACCGTTGGAAATACCAGTAACAATAAACACAACAATGAAAATAAAAACGATCCATCCGTATCGCTCATATCCTTCCCCTAAAAAACGAAGTGCTTTTGTATAGTCTAATTCATTATCTTTTAAAAAGGGAACCGTTGTTTTCGTTGATTTGTGTGCAGCTCCAAAAACTGTTGTTCTACCGTTTTCCTGGATTATTTGCTGCGCTGCTGGCAATTGCTCTTTAATCGTAACATCTTCATGAAAGTAAAGCATAGACCCCACAATAATTCCCAACCCTACTTGTCCAAGAACTTTGAACTTTCCTTTTAGGCCTGCTTTATTTTTTTTAAAGACTTTAATATAATCATCTAAAAAACCAATCAACCCCATCCAAACGGTTGTGATTATTAAAATAATGACATAAATATTATCTAATTTGGCTAATAAAAATACCGGAATCAAGGTGGCTAAAATAATAATGATCCCACCCATAGTTGGAGTACCTGCTTTTTGAATCTGACCCGCTAGCCCTAAATCTCTCACCGATTCTCCGACCTGTTGCTTTTGTAAGAATGCAATAATTCTTTTTCCATTAATTGCAGAAATCAGTAAGGATAAAATGAAAGCTGTAGCCGCTCTGAATGTAATAAATTGAAAGACACTAGCTCCTGGAAAACTAAATTGACTTTCTAAATATTCAAATAAATAATACAGCATTTTTTATTAATTTTTTAGTTGATTAAAACAGTTTTTTATTTCCTCTAAATCATCAAAATGAGTTCGAACCCCATTTGTTTCTTGATAATTTTCATGCCCTTTTCCTGCGATGAGTATGATGTCCCCAGCCTCAGAAAACTTACAAGCCGTTTTAATCGCCTGCTTTCGATCTAAAATGGTGAGTGTTTTTTTATAATTTTCTACCGAAACACCCGCTTCCATCTCTTCTAAAATAGTCTGTGGGTTTTCTGTTCTTGGATTGTCTGATGTAAAAATTACTTGCGTGCTTAAGTGCGAAGCAATATGCGCCATTTTTGGTCTTTTTGTGGTATCCCGGTCGCCGCCGCAACCCACCACTGTAATCACTTTTTCAGCACCCTTCTTAATATCGTTGATAGTCTCTAAGACGTTCTTCAGAGCGTCTGGGGTGTGTGCATAATCTATAATAGCCGTAACTCCATCTTGTGAAATCACATATTCAAAACGACCACTTACACTCTCTAACTCACTCAGTAACTTTAAAACCTCCAACTTTTCTAAACCTAATAATTCTGCGGTTGCAATAATTGCTGTTGCATTATAAATATTAAAAACACCTATTAGTTTTGTCCAAACCTCGGTTCCCCTTACTGAGATCAACGTCCCTGATAATTGTTTTTCTAAAATCTTAACTTTAAAATCGGCAGCCGTTTTTAAGGCATATGTTTTCTTTGTTGCTTTGGCATTTTGCAACATAAAATATCCGTTTTTATCATCGATATTGGTAAGTGCAAATGCAGATTTTGGCAATACATCAAAAAAGTGTTTTTTTACATTTCTATATTCTTCAAAAGTTTCATGATAATCTAAATGGTCATGAGAAAGATTGGTAAAAATTCCACCAGCAAACGTTAATCCCTCCGTTCTTTTTTGATGAATTCCATGAGAACTCACTTCCATAAAACAAAAATCAACACCCGCAGCGATCATTTTATCTAAATACGAATTAATAGCAATAGAATCTGGAGTGGTATGTGTTGCTTTAAACTCCATTTCATCTACAAGCACCTTCACGGTAGATAGCAAGCCCACCTTATATCCTGCCTTTTTAAATAATTGATACAATAGTGACGCTATTGTTGTTTTTCCATTCGTACCTGTTACCCCAATCAACGGAATTTTTGAAGAAGGATGGTCATAAAAATTTGAAGCCATAATTGCGAGTGCAACTTTTGTATCCGCCACTTGAATGTATGTGATTCCTTCTTTTTTTTCTAAGGGAAAATCCTCGCAAACAATTACAGTTGCACCCAAATCCAAAGCTGTAGCTATGTATAAATGACCGTCTACCAAAACTCCTTTTAAAGCAATAAAAACTGAATTTTGTGCTGTTTTTCTAGAATCAAAAACAAGATTCTTCACTCCAATATTCGTCGTACCAAAAACTTTAGTAATCGCAACGGTATACAATATGTCTTTTAAATTTTTCAGACTATGATAATTTTAAAGTAATGGTTCTTCCTTTTATTAATTTCGCACCCTTTTTAAGGGATTGATATTGCACTTTACCGACTCCAGAAATTTTTACTTTTAAGCCAATATTTTCTAATAAAGACAAGGCATCCATTCCGGACATCCCACGTACATTTGGTATTTCACTATGGTTTTCTTGAAGCTTATCCTCATATTTTAAATATGCATCCTCAATTTCAGCAAAGCGTACTCTCTCGTTTACAACGTGATTGTCTATGGGAGTTGTGGTATATATTTTCTGAGCAATCTCTTTAAAAACGGGCGCAGCAACAGTAGCTCCATAGTAGCCTTTTTCCTTCTTGGGCTCATGGATGACTACAATACAAGAATATTTAGGCTTTTCCGCAGGAAAAAAACCAGCAAAAGAAGCAACATAATGGCCGTTGGAATATCCAGCAGCAACCGTCTTACCATTTTTATCTAAGTGCTTTGGAAGGTATTTTTTAGCAGTTCCTGTTTTTCCTGCCATAGAAAAATTAGAAGAATAAATATTATTTGCGGTTCCACGAACGACTACATTTTCCAATATTTTTCTAACCTTACTTAAGGTCGTATCTGAGGCAATTTTTGGATTTAAAACAATCGTTTCAAAAAGTTTTTCAGTTTTATCTTGCCTTCTTAATTCCTTTACGAAACGAGGCTTCACCATCACTCCGTTATTTGCCACTGCATTATAAAACATGAGTGTTTGCATTGGCGTTACTGAAATTCCGTATCCCCAAGACATCCATTCTAAAGAAATTTTATTCCACCTTTTATTAGAGGGCACTGGCACTATAGGCTTCCCTTCTCCCTTAATCTGAAAACCAATTGGTTTTGTAAAGCCATAGGACTCAATTTTTTTTATAAATTTTTCAGGCTGATGGTCGTAGTGCTTTTTAATTAATTTCACGATTCCAACATTAGAGGAAACCTCTAACACTCTGGCGGCAGAAATTTTACCATAGCCCCCTTTATGAGAATCTTCAACTTTAGAACCGTGTATATAAATTCTACCTTTTTCGGTATCTACCACAGTAGTAGTGTCAATCATCTTGTCATCTAAAGCTGCAATTAAACTTGCCAATTTAAAAGTAGAACCAGGCTCATGGCTTTCCCAGACGGCATAGTTTCTTTTTTCGTAGTAAGTTCCTTTTTTTGTTCTTCCTAAATTAGAAATCGCTTTGATTTCTCCCGTTGCCGTTTCCATTACCACCGCACAACCGTGATCTGCCTCAAAGTACTCTAACCTTCTTAACAACGCATGGTGTGTAATATCTTGAATATTTACATCTATAGTAGTAATAATGTCATGCCCATCAATCGGTTCTTTCTCATTGTAATCTGCAATTGGTTTCCATTGGTTTTTGGCAATTTTCTGCTCCCATCTCAGTCCATTTTCACCTTGCATAAAAGCTGCAAATGCACCTTCAATTCCTGCCTCCCCTCTAAAATCATCATATCCAATAGTACGTGCAGCTATTTTACCAATAGGATGTGCTCTTTCTGTGCGCTGCTTTGCAATAAACCCTCCTTTATAAACTCCCAAATTAAAAATTGGGAACTCTCTCATTTTTAGATAGTTTGTATACCCTAAATTTCTTGTAATTAAAAAATAGCGGCTTTTTTTATTTTTAGCCCTTCTTAAAGTCTTTTCATAGTAGCTTGCCGCAGGCCCTAACATTTCTGAAAGCGCAACAGACAGCCCTTTGACATGTTTTTCAAAAACAACCGGATCTACCGTAACTAAATCCATGAAAATATTAAACTTAGACATAGAAGTCGCTAGTAAGTTGCCATCTGCAGCATACACATTTCCTTTATTCGCGTAAATGGTATCTTGTCGTATGGTAAGTTCTGTTGCTAATTTCCTGTAGGTATCTCCTTGAACATACTGAAGATTGATCACTCTCAAAATTATTGCCAATAAAAACACCGTCATAAAAACTGCTACCAAGTAGAATTTAGTAAGAATGTTTTTTTTCTGAGTTGCCAATGTTACTTTTTTTAATTCGTTATTTTTATTTTCTTTGGAGGCGTTTGAGAAGGATATAGGCCTCTTAATTTTGCTTTTGCTCTGATACTCGACTCCATTTTCATTCGCATTAAAATAGTACCCGTATCTACATATTCCGCCCTTAACTCTCTTTTTAATTTATTTAATTCTGAAATCGCAATTACTTTGCGATCGGAATTATGAGCACTGGAAATCATTATTAAAAGCAAGCCTACTACAAAAATGATAATTCGCCAATTTTTAAAAGCAGATTCATCTGTAAGGAAACTTCCTCTTAGAAAACCATACACTCCTTTTTTGATTTTAGACATGTTACTTTTTCAAGGTTGCGATTCTTAATTTAGCACTGCGAGCTCTGTTATTTATTTTAACCTCTTTCACATCGGGAACTATTAACTTCCCTACTTTCTGCATCGGAACTTCTATATTTCCGAAAAAATCTTTTTCTGGCTCACCAATAAACAGTCCTGTTCTAATAAATCTCTTTACCAGCCTATCTTCTAAAGAATGGTAAGAAATAACACTTAATCTTCCTTCTTCTTTTAATAAGTTTGGTGTTTGCAACAAAAACTCTTTCAATACCTCTAGTTCCTCATTTACTTCAATTCTAATCGCCTGAAATATCTGCGCCAATATTTTGTGCTCTACTGCATTTGGTAAATATTGCTGAAGTGCCGCTTTTAACTGAAAACTTGTTTCTATCTTCTCTTCTTGTCTTTTTTCTACAATGGTTTTCGCAATATTTCTAGAGTTTCTTAACTCTCCATACAAAAACAAAATTTCCGCTAATTTTTCTTCTGAATAATTACTAATAATTTCCTTGGCAGAAATTTTAGACTTCTGATTCATTCTCATATCTAAATCACCATCAAAACGGGTAGAAAACCCTCTTTCGGCTTCATCAAACTGGTGCGAGGAAACACCTAAATCTGCTAGAATTCCATCTACTTTTTTTATACCATGAAACCTCAAGAATCTTGCGATATATCTGAAATTTTCAGGAATTAAAGTAAAACGTGTGTCTTCAATTGTGTTTTCTAAAGCGTCTGGGTCTTGGTCAAAACCAAACAATCTACCCGATGTACCAAGCCTATTTAAAATTTCTCGTGAATGACCTCCCCCACCAAACGTAACATCTATATAAATGCCGTCTTCTTTAATAGCGAGCGCATCAACACTTTCTTTTAGTAAAACTGGACTATGATACTTCATCGAATTCTGTGTTTCCCATTACCTCTTCAGCCAACGTTGCAAAATCCACTGTAGCATCGTTAATTGCTTTTTCGTATTTTTCTTTATCCCAAATTTCTATAATATTAACGGCAGAAGACAAGACCACGTGCTTAGAAATTTTAGCAAAATCAGCTAAATCTTTAGGAATCAAAACTCTTCCAGCTGCATCAAATTCAACTATTTTTACACCTGCAGTAAATCTTCTAATAAAGTCATTATTCTTCTTGATAAATTTATTCAACTTATTAATCTTAGTCATTATTAGGCGCCATTCTTCCATTGAGTACAACTCTAAACAAGGCTGAAAAACAGCTCTTTTGATAACGAAACCTTCATTCAAAACTGGCTGCAACTGCTTTTTCAGCGCTGCGGAGAACAATACCCTGCCTTTCGCATCTGCTTTACATTCATATGTACCAATTAGACTAATCACAAATAAAATATTTTATAGATATCAAAAATATATAAATAATACCACTTTTTACCACTTTTTACCACAATGTTAATAAGTAAATAGATTTCCTACTAAAAAAGGGAGTGTACTTCCTTCAAAAGGGCAAATAATGTGATGTATATAAAAGATATTTATGTTATAAAAAAGAATTACATTTGCGTTTAAGTAAAACGAATTGAATGATGACTGACAAGTTAAAAACTGAGGGGAAATTCACATATGCCGAGGCGGGGGAAGGGCCTGCTATAATTGTTTTACATGGTCTCATGGGGGCTTTAAGTAATTTTGAGAATACTTTTGACCACTTTTCAAAAAATGGCTACAAAGTATTAATTCCTGAATTACCGTTGTACTCACTTCCCTTGATAAAGACCAATGTTAAAAATTTAGCGGACTTTTTAGTTGATTTCATTGAACTAAAAAAATTAGATAAAGTAATCTTATTAGGGAACTCTTTAGGCGGACATATTGGTTTATACTTCACAAAACACCACCAGGAAAAAGTGCGTGCACTTATTTTAACGGGAAGCTCTGGTTTGTATGAAAAAGCGATGGGTGATAGTTTCCCGAAAAGAGGAAACTATGAATATATTAAAGAGAAAACGCAAGGTGTTTTTTACGACCCAGCTATTGGGACAAAAGAAATGGTTGATGATATTTTTAAAATTGTAAATGACAGAAGTTCTGTAATAAGAACGCTAGCAATCGCGAAAAGCGCCATACGCCACAATATGTCAGGGGATCTACCCGCAATGAAACAACCTACCTGTTTAATTTGGGGAAAACAAGATGTAGTAACGCCGCCAGAAGTAGCGGTAGATTTTCATAAAATCTTACCAGATTCTGATTTGTTTTGGATTGACAAATGTGGACATGCTGCCATGATGGAAAGACCTCAGGAATTTAACACCATTCTTCACAACTGGCTTACATCCAGAAACATATAATTTAATGAAAATTAAGTCGGCAGAATTTATAATGAGTAACAGTAATGTTATGAAAGCCCCCACTGAAAGAATGCCAGAATATGCTTTTATAGGCCGCTCTAATGTTGGAAAATCTTCATTGATTAATATGTTAATGGAGCGAAAAGATTTGGCTAAAATCTCTGGGAAACCAGGAAAAACCCAACTTATAAATCACTTTAAAATAAATGAAGAGTGGTTTTTAGTCGATCTACCTGGATATGGGTATGCATCCGTTTCTAAAAAGAAAAGAGTAATTTTTCAATATTTTATAGAGAACTATTTTAAAGAGAGAGAGCAACTGGTTTGTACTTTTGTACTGATTGATTCAAGACACGATCCTCAAAAAATAGATTTAGATTTCATGCAGTTTTTAGGTGAAAACCAAATTCCGTTTTGTATTGTTTTTACGAAAGCAGATAAATTAGGAAGTTCTAAATTGAACAAACAAATTACTTCTTACAAAAAGAAATTACTACAACATTGGGAAACATTACCAACATCATTTTTAACATCTTCTTCTACGGGCCTCGGTAGAAAAGAATTTTTAGATTTTATTGATGGTATAAACCAAGATGTTGCTAAAGATTTTAAATAACCTTTAGACTTATCTAAAGTAGTATTAAAATGTGCTATGAACTCCACAAAAGAAAATTTACAAGTTTTATTTGAAGACAATCACATCATTA
>Ga0115007_10000894_pt1 | contig 19462 bp, 14 predicted proteins | sample ArcOceMetagenome_2_FD_87166 | JGI IMG/M metagenome (GOLD analysis project Ga0115007, IMG submission 87166) | Marine eukaryotic phytoplankton communities from Arctic Ocean - Arctic Ocean ARC135M Metagenome | ecosystem: Environmental > Aquatic > Marine > Oceanic | place: Arctic Ocean | collected...
CAGGCACTTAAACTAACCGCTGAACATCTTAGCTCAGATGACGACACCCAAGTCCTTAGCTCTACTAGCCAAGATGAAACTTTTCTCGATATAGAGCGCCGCCAACGCCTCTCAGCTGAATATAGTAACGAGGTTGCTACTGCGCTATATGATCAGATGACGGTATCGCTAGACTGGCAGAAAACTACCAATGATCAAACCCAGCAATTTTACAATGCCAGTGCACCCTACTTTGGTGACTATATATACGACGCGGACTACGACGAAACCACACGCGATATAAAACTACGCTTACAGAAAGGTCTCGACCTATCCACTACAGCCCACCAGATCAGCTACGGCTTCAGCTACGAAAATACACTGTTTGAACAACAACGGGCCAGTAGCTTATCAGGCGCTAATCGCTCAATGCCGCGCGCAGAAACTCAACTCGCTGGCATCTGGGCACAAGATCTAATTGAGTGGTACGACACAGGATTAAGGATAACGCCGGGTATTCGTTACGACACTTATACTGTTGATGCGCAACCCGATGCCACCTATTTAGCGAGCAGCCCACCGGAGGCTGACCCTGGGGAAAATACGGATCACAATATCAGCCTCAAGCTCGGCGCCAATTACCCTCTCAATGATACAGTCACATTATTCGGTCAGTTTGCACAAGGGTTTAAAACCCCCGATATGGATCAGCTATTTGCCAATTATGGACGCACAGGCGCCTATCAATTTATTGCCAACTCCGCTCTAAAGCCTGAAACCAGTAACAGTATCGAATTAGGTCTACGTTACAACGACGATGCATTATCGACAGAAATTGTCGCCTTCTATAATGATTATCAAGACTTTATTGATCAAACCGTACGTTACAACGACCCTAGCTACCCCTACGGAATTTACCAACAAACCAACTTACAAGGCGCTGTTATTAAAGGTATCGAATTTAAAACGCAGTGGAATCTAGGCATTACCCAACCTGCACTGCGTGGCGTGTCGATCAATGCTTCATTAGCTTATGCAAGAGGTACGTATGATGAATCAGGAGAAACTCGACCTATCGATTCCGTCTCGCCATTAAGCGGTGTCATTGGCCTCAATTACGACCACCCTAGCACTCAGTGGGGCAACTCCCTGATACTAACAGCAGCCAAAAGCAAGTCAGCGGGCGATGTAAGCGATTCGGCGACCTTTAGACCTTCGGGTTACGGAGTCGTTGATCTTACTGGCTATTACGAATGGACACCCGTCTTGCGCATGGATGTGGGCGTTTACAACCTTACAGATAAAACCTATTGGCAGTGGGACACAGCACGGGATTACACGCAAAGCACAAGCGGTCTAGAGCGATTTTCTGAGTCAGGACGGCATCTTCGCCTTGGGCTTACCTATAACTTTTAACAATCAGGAGAAAAGTTAACAAAAATATATTAATTTCCCCCTCGCTAACACCTGAGGCACTGCATGAAAGGCTGTTTGATTTTATGTGCTCCCCCGCCATTAATCTAAACCGCTGCTCTGTAGTTCCTCAGGCTGTTAGCACCCTTTTCCCTGCGTTAGAGTGTTATTTTGCACCACCAGCAAGCTTCCGAGCCGATGGATGTGCTCTTAATAGAGCCATAGCAACAATACCTATGATAGGCCCTGGCACTAGCAGCAAAAACGCCCACTGCCATCCTCCAAGCCACTCAACAAAACTAGGCATCCAAGATATAGCCAATACAGTTAGGGCAAAGCCTATACCTAACTGCAGAGCCAACGCCGTACCGACAAAGTTATGATCAGCTAACTCAGTAACAGCCGCAGAAAACTGAGCACTATCCCCAATGATTGTTATGCCCCATAAAATCGCGACTATCGCTAACAACCAAGCAGGCCCATCAAAGAAGAATCCAATTAAAAAAGCACATAAGCCTGAAACAAACATCATCGCCATTGTGGTGTAGCAACGACCAAACTTATCGGAAAGCACGCCACCTAACACACACCCAATACTTCCCGAGGCAACAATTACAAAGCAAAACAGGGATGTTGATCCAAACGGAATCGTCACTAACTGCGAAGCCGCCGCATTAGTAAAGGCTAACATCCAAGCCCACATGGCATACAGCTCCCACATGTGACCAAAATAGCCGAGATTAACGAGCAATAAAGGCTTGGATGAAAACACCTGTAAACACTGCCTCGGATTAAACATAGCCTTACCAAAAGCGTTCGGCCCTTCCTTTACAACGGCAATAAAAAGCAGAGCTCCCAACAGCGTAGCTATAGAAGACCCCGCCACAACCCACTGCCATTGAATATCACTGACTATCGCTCTAAATAAATGAGGAGCCGATGAGCCAAGGGTTAAAGCCCCAATCAAAAAGCCTAAGGCTAAACCGCGGCCTTTAATAAACCACGTCGACATGATTTTTAAGGCGGCAGGATAAACACCTGCCAAAAAAACACCGGTCAAAAACCGTAAAAAAATCGCTAGCTCTACTGAAGGATTAAGCAATAATGCCCCGTTAACAACCGCCGCACCTAATGCTGATAGTGCCATGAGCTTAGGTAAGCGAATGATATCGGGCAAATTCACTAATGATGATGCGATAGCCCCCACAACAAAGCCAATTTGCACGCCATTAGTTAGCCAAGCAGCTTGGCTAGCTGATAAACGCCATGCCTTTATTAGCTCAGGAACGACAGCCGTAGCAGAAAACCACGTTGTTAATACACAGACAACGCCCGTACAAATAATAGAAAGCGCAACCCACTGATTCGATTTTTGAAGTGACATCGCGTCTACCCTATCATGATTTTTATACTGTCAAAGTAACACCAACGGACAAAGTCCAACACCCGCCTAATAAGCTATACAACTTAATACCATCACTTTTAGTACATTAGGCACAAAAAAGCCCACTCAAGTGTGGGCTTAGTAAAGACGAATTAATTCAACAATTAATTATTTCTTTAGGGGTTATTTACCTGTCTGCTGCGCTAGCTGATGGGCTAAGAACTCTTCGTATGTTCCTTGGAAATCATTCAATTTATGATCTTTAATTTCAATCACTCGGGTTGCCAAAGACGATACAAACTCACGGTCGTGACTAACAAAGATCAAAGTGCCCGGATAGTTTTCTAACGCTAAGTTCAAGGCTTCAATCGCTTCCATATCCAAATGGTTGGTTGGCTCATCCATAATTAGCACGTTCGGATCAGACATCATTAGCTTGCCAAACAACAAACGGTTCTTTTCACCACCGGAACACACTTTAACCTTCTTGTTAAAGTCATCGGCGGAGAACAATAAACGGCCAAGTGTAGCTCGTACAATCTGATCGTCATGGTTTGGTTTGCGCCATAAACTCATCCAATCAAATAGATTGATATCGCTATCAAAGTCATCGGTGCTGTCCTGCGGGCAATAACCTATTGTTGCATTTTCAGCCCACTTCACTTCGCCTTGCTGAGCTTCTAATTCACCAATTAAACAACGCAGCAACGTTGTTTTACCTGCACCGTTTTCACCGATAATAGCCAAGCGAGAGCCAGCATCAAGCAGCATTTCACCGCCTTTAAACAACAATTCGCCCTCGTAGCCATGGCCTACATTTTCTAAGGTTAGCGCTTGACGGAACAGCTTCTTATCTTGGCTGAAGCGGATGTAAGGATTTACACGGCTTGATGGTTTAACTTCATCAAGTTTAATTTTGTCTAATTGTTTTGCACGCGATGTAGCTTGTTTTGCTTTAGACGCGTTCGCCGAGAAGCGACTAACGAACTGTTGTAAATCAGCAATTTGCGCACTTTTCTTGGCATTTTCTGAGTGTAATCGCTCACGTGCCTGAGTCGATGCCATCATAAAGTCATCGTATGTACCCGGATAGACACGAAGCTCGCCGTAGTCGATATCAGCCATGTGTGTGCACACAGCATTTAAGAAATGGCGGTCATGCGAAATAATAACCATGGTACTTTTACGATCATTAAGCACACTTTCTAACCAACGGATTGTATTGATATCCAAGTTGTTGGTTGGCTCATCGAGTAACAAAATATCAGGATCAGAAAACAATGCTTGGGCTAAAAGCACACGTAATTTCCAGCCTGGCGCCACTTCACTCATAGGTCCAAAGTGCAAATCTTGATCAATGCCAGCACCGGTTAGGATTTCTTGCGCACGACTTTCGGCACTGTAACCATCCATTTCAGCGAAAAGCACTTCAAGCTCTGCCACTTTCATACCATCATCTTCAGACATATCTGGAAGTGAATAAATTCGGTCACGCTCTTGCTTAACTTCCCACAGCTCTTTATGTCCCATGATAACGGTATCAACGACACTGTATTCTTCAAACGCGAACTGGTCCTGATGCAACTTACCCAAACGTTCATTAGGCGTTATTGAAACGTTACCGGCCGTCGGGATTAATGAACCATCCAGAATTTTCATAAAGGTGGACTTACCGCACCCATTCGCGCCAATTAAACCGTAACGGTTACCGTTACCAAATTTGACGGATATATTTTCGAACAATGGCTTAGCGCCAAATTGCATGGTGATGTTAGCGGTAGAAATCACAATTAAAGTCCTGGATTTTCGTTGACGAGGTAAATAGATAGCTAGAAAAGCGGATGCGTACTATAAAGCATTTTCACCCGTATTCATAAGGCTATCTACCCAACGAAACTACCTATATTAAATAGATTCATATAGGAGCGGGCAGCTATTAGATAAATGTTAATTAAATACAAGCCTGCAAAATCCCAGTTAGTTCGTCAGGTGTCAGTTTTATAGGATTAGTTTTCATGCTATTTCCGCCTGATGCCGCTACGATCGACTCGAAATCCTTCCTCTCCATACCAAACGAAGACAATGAGGGTAATAGAGATTCACCCTGCCATCGGCGTAACAAGATGACTAAGTCATCCAACTGTTTGCAGCCCAGCAACTCCGCTACACGCTGATATTTTACTAAAGCGGGGTTACCCTGATCACGCGCCTGCATAGCGGCCACATTAATTGCTGTAGTCTCAGCCAACAAAATGCCACACGCCGCGCCATGGGGCACCGAGAAAAAAGCCCCTAATGGCGAAGCTATCCCATGCACAGCCCCCAACCCTGTTTGTGCTAGGCACAAACCCGATATCATCGCCGCATAAGCAATACCGGCGTAATCTCGAATAGGCGTGTCATTGTTAGGATCAAAAGCAGTCATAAAGTGGGCTAACCCACTTTCCACCAACGCCAACGTCATTGGGTTAGCCTTGGGAGATGTATAAGACTCAATCAACTGCGTCAGCGCATCCATCGCGTTAGCTACCATCACTGATCGTGGGCATGAGTGAAGCAGTTCAGGATCTACAATGGCTACCTTGGCAAGTAACTGGTCATCACGAAATGACTTTTTAAAGCCACCGGGTCCATGTTGAGTAATCACTGCGTTCTTCGTCAACTCGCTGCCTGTCCCAGCCGTGGTCGGTACTGCTAAAAAAGGTAATGAAGGTCCGGGGTACACTAACTCAGCTCCTACTCCTTCTAAATAGTCTCGAATCGATGCAGGCTCTGCTAAACCTAACAAACCGGCCATCGCTTTAGCCGCATCTAATGCACTACCGCCTCCCAGTCCCACAACAAGATCTACTGAGCCATAGAATTGTTGAACAAACACATCTATTTGCTCAGGTGTGGGCTCTCCTTCTACAGAGCACTCTCGATACTGAATTCCATTCTGCTTCAACTCTTCCACGAGATTTGCCCAATGCTCACTCGTACGAAATGATCGAGCCCCCGTCACCAACAAGGGGATCGACCCCCACTGTTTAATCTCGGAAACTAGCTGTGCAACAGCACCATTACCGAAACGTATTTGCGGTAGATGCGTCATAGAAAAAGGACGTATCAGATGAGATGCAGAGGGAATTTCTAGGGTATTCATTACGCTCGTTCTCGTTAGTTTTTATTGATTTTCGATTATTCGTCATCGGAAGTTGTACGGCTGACATACGCGGGCTTGAACCTATGTAAAAGGCCCCCTTATACAAAAAAGCCCCTAACACAAGAGCGTAGGGGCAAAAAGCAACATACGACAACGTCTATCCGTGCTGTTTACTGCTGCCAGCTTTTCAGTAACTCATCATAAGCAACCGTTTTGCCTTGTGGTTTCTCGTTTGCTAGTTTTGGTTTAGGTGCACCAGGCTGATCTAACCAGTATTGCGCATCACGCTCTGGATTAAGCTTAGGACCACACTCGCCTTGAACATTTGCTCGTTCCAAACGCTGCATGACTTTATCCTGTGCTTCGGCTAGTCCATCCAAGGCTTCTTGTGCTGTTTTCTCACCCGAAGCGGCTTCTGATACGTACTTCCACCATAGCTGAGCCAATTTTGGATAATCAGGAACGTTCGTCCCTGTAGGGCTCCACTGTGTCCGTGCTGGGCTACGATAGAACTCGACCAAACCACCCAACTTTGGCGCTGCTTTTGTCATGGCTTCTGATTGAATATCCGATTCCCGAATAGGTGTTAAACCAACCAGTGTCTTTTTCAAAGAAACCGTTTTAGCAACCGTAAACTGAGCATACAACCACGCGGCTAAACGCTGCTTCTCTGGCGTAGATGTCATGAAAGTCCATGCGCCAGTATCTTGATAACCCAGCTTCATACCTTCTTGCCAGTAAGGCCCTTTTGGTGAGGGGGCCATGCGCCATTTTGGTGTACCGTCTTCGTTTACCACCGGTAAACCTTCAGATGTCATGCTTGCGGTAAACGCCGTATACCAAAAAATCTGCTGAGCGATATTACCTTGGGCTGGTACTGGACCGGCTTCAGAGAATGTCATGCCTTGCGCTTCTGGTGGCGCATATTCGCGCATCCAATCCACATACTTCTCGGTGGCATAGACTGCCGCTGGGCCATTAGTAGCACCGCCGCGCGTGACACTTGAGCCCACTGGGCGACATCCATCGACGCGAATACCCCATTCATCAACCGGTAGCCCATTCGGGATACCTTTATCCCCAGCCCCAGCCATGGAAAACCAAGCATCAGTGAAGCGCCAGCCTAATGATGGGTCTTTTTTACCATAATCCATGTGGCCGTAGACTTTTTTGCCATCAATCGTTTTGATGTGCTTCGAGAAAAACTCAGCAATATCCTCATAAGCAGACCAGTTAACGGGCACACCTAAGTCGTAGCCATAGATGTCTTTAAATTTCGTTTTAAGATCCTCGCGGGCAAACCAGTCAGCACGGAACCAATAGAGGTTAGCGAATTGCTGAGTTGGCAATTGATACACTTTACCGTCTGGACCTGTTGTAAAACTCAAGCCAATAAAGTCTTTCAAGTCCAATGTCGGCAACGTGTAGTCTTTACCATCGCCAGCGATCATGTCAGAAATAGGTACGACTTTACCGTATCGAAAATGAGTACCAATTAAGTCGGAGTCATTAATATACGCATCATAGATATTACGACCGGACTGCATTTGAGTTTGCAACTTTTCAACCACGTCTCCCTCTTGGATAAGGTCATGATTTACTTTGATGCCCGTTATTTCTTCAAATGCTTTTGCTAAAACTTTCGCCTCATATTCATGCGTTGCGATGGTTTCAGACGCTACATTAATAGTCATTCCACGAAACGGTTTTGCTGCTTCGGTAAACCACTTCATCTCTTCTAACTGTGCCGCTGTATCCAGTGTCGACTCTGCGAACTCATCGGCGATCCATTTATTAGAAGCATCTAGGTACTGATCTGCATACGCTTGGATGCTCATCCCCAGACCAGCTGCAGCAATGGCAACGCTCATCAGTAACACTTTTGGTAATTTATTATTTTTTTTCATCTTAACCTCTCGGAAGTGAGTGATGTTTAAAAGCATGGCTTTTGAAAAAACCATGCTTTTATTCGTTTTCAAAGTCTATGTGTCCACAAATACACAACAGAAAAAGAAAATCGAAAGCAGTAAATCGAATATTCAGGAACGAAATTAATTCGTTTTAGAACATATTTCAACCATGAATTGTTCGATTTCGAAATTAAATACACAGTTAATGCCTTAACGTGAACAAAGTTATACCAATGACTTAGATCTTTATCCCCAGCGCATCACAATAGCTAGCCATACCACTGAAATACCTAGAGGGATCCATAAGCTCATATCCGACACCGCCAATACCCCTAAATGGATATACGCCGCCATCAACAAGCCAATGAACAGTCGATCACCACGCGTTGTAGATATGGGTAAAAACCCCCGCCTTTCGACACAAGGGTGTCTCACTTCGTATACTGTCATGCCGACTAAAATTAACGCGATAGTCGAGAAAAATATTGCGACCACTGGGGTCCATGCCATCCAATTAAACATGATGATATCTCCTTAAACACGGCCTAGCGCAAAGCCTTTAGCCACATGATTACGGACAAACCAGATAACAAGTAGTCCAGGAATAATGGTTAACGTACCAGCGGCGGCTAATACGCCCCAATCAATACCCGTCGCCCCCACGGTACGCGTCATAATGGCACCTATAGGTTTGGCATCTACCGACGTCAAGGTGCGAGCAAGCAGCAACTCTACCCACGAGAACATAAACGCAAAGAAGGCAGTAACACCAATACCCGAGCTAATCATCGGAATAAAAATACGACCAAAGAAACGCGGAAAACTATAACCGTCAATATAAGCTGTTTCGTCAATTTCACGCGGCACACCTGACATAAAGCCTTCCAAGATCCACACAGCTAACGGTACGTTAAATAAACAGTGCGCTAACGCCACCGCTATGTGCGTATCAAATAGACCTACCGATGAGTACAGTTGGAAAAATGGCAGTAAGAAAACAGCAGGCGGAGCCATACGGTTCGTCAGCAGCCAAAAGAACAAATGCTTATCACCCACAAACTTGTAACGGCTGAACGCATAAGCGGCCGGTAACGCTACCAGTAAAGTCAGTACCACGTTCATGAATACATAGGTCATCGAGTTCAGATAACCGTTATACCAAGTAGGGTCAGTAAAGATCACGTGGTAGTTAGCAAAGGTGAAATCTTGCGGCCAAAAAGTCAGACCACCTAAGATTTCTTCGTTCGTCTTAAAGGACATGTTGATCAACCAGTAAATAGGAACCAACACAAAGAAAATATACAACGCCATACCCATGGACTTGCGTTTTGACATTATCATTACATCCACCTCACTTCGCTTTATCCATGTGACTAATCGTTGTAAAGAACAGCCAAGAGACCAGTAATACAATCAAGAAATAGACCAACGAAAACGCCGCAGCAGGCCCCAAGTCAAATTGTCCGATCGCCATTTTGGTCAGCGTTTGACTTAAGAAAGTCGTCGAGTTTCCTGGACCACCACCGGTGAGCACAAAGGGTTCGGTGTAAATCATAAAACTGTCCATAAAGCGCAGCAGAATACCAATGACTAATACACTTTTAAGACGCGGTAATTGGATATAACGAAAAACGGCCCATTTTGACGCACGATCGATCTCTGCCGCTTGATAGAACGCATCAGGAATCGCTCGCAGACCGGAGTAACAGAGCAAAGCGACTAAGGGTGTCCAGTGCCACACATCCATCAACAATACTGTTGCCCATGCATCACCTGTGTTTGCCGAATAGTTATAATCGATACCCATGCCGTTGAGTGCAGCACCGAATAATCCAATATCAGCACGTCCAAAAACCTGCCATATGGTTCCCACGACGTTCCATGGAATCAATAACGGGATAGCCACTAAGATCAAGCACAAAGACGCCATCTTCCCTTTTGTTGGCATGACCAAAGCGACACAGATACCTAACGGAACTTCAATGGCCAACACCGCAAAAGAATAAAGAAACTGACGAATGAGTGAATCGTGCAAATCTTCATTCCGTAGTACTTCACGGAACCATTCAGCTCCTACAAAGTACGCCGTATTCTGATCAAAAATATCCTGCACGGAATAATTGACCACCGTCATCAACGGGATAACCGCTGAGAAAGCCACCAGCACAAACACTGGAAGTACTAAAAACCACGCTTTGTTATTTTCTGTTTTATTCATAGCGCTTCCTCCTCTAATAGGAACTCGTCCACGTACACTTTTAACCACTGCTGTGGAAAGCTAACGTAGGCCTTGCCGTTCGGAATAGGCTGATCCTCATCCAAGCGCGCTTTGATATTCTGTTGCCCCAGACGCATGGTGAGAATTTTGTATGTGCCGAGGTCTTCACACGTCGTTACATCACATAACAGCGCATCCTCAGACGGCTCAGCCCATATATGTACAAATTCAGGACGGATCCCGACCTTTATATTGTTAGACGGATGATCGGCCAAAAAGAGGTTAAGTTTCTCACTCAACGGAAGATGAATTCCATCAAAGCTCACCCCACCTTCAGCACGTTCTACTTCGATGAGGTTCATACCCGGACTGCCAATAAAGTAGCCAACAAACGTATGGTTAGGCACCTCAAATAGCTCGCGAGGAGTACCAAACTGTACAATTTGTCCGCCATACATGACGGCAATTTTGTCAGCAAATGTTGAGGCCTCTAGCTGATCATGTGTCACGTAGACCATGGTCAAATTAAACTGCTCATGTATCTGCTTTAGCTTGCGGCGTAGCTTCCACTTAAGATGTGGATCGATAACCGTTAGAGGCTCATCAAATAGAATCGCAGAGACATCATCACGCACCAAACCGCGTCCCATCGATATTTTTTGCTTCTCATCGGCCGTTAAGTTCTTTGCCTTGTTCTTTAACAAAGGGGTTAATTCAAGAATCTCCGCGACTTCGCTTACCTTAGCGTGGATCTTAGCTTCGGGCATTTTGGCGTTACGCAATGGAAAGGCCAAGTTATCGTAAACACTCATCGAATCGTAAATAACGGGAAACTGAAACACCTGCGCAATGTTTCGCTCTTTCGGTGACAGCTCATTAACCCGAACGCCGTCAAAAAGAATCTCACCATCGGATGGCTGAAGTAACCCAGAGATAATGTTAAGCAAGGTACTTTTACCACAGCCAGATGGCCCTAATAATGCATACGCACCACCTTGATGCCAAACATGGTTCATCTCACGAATAGCATAATCAGCTGGCGATTGTGGTGATGCACTGTAACTGTGTGCCAGTGCCTTGAGTTGTATTTCTGCCATGATTTACCCCTTAAGGACCTGAACCTGAACCGGTGCTTGAATCAACAAACCATCTAAACCGAACACAAATAGCTTATGCGTTGGCAAATACACTTTAATCGGCGTATCTGTTCGGTATTCATGCACACCTGAGAGCTGTAGCACTAAACTGAAATGATCATTACGTACGTGCATGAAAGTTTCAGAGCCGCTAATTTCAGCTAACTCGACCTGCATCGATAACTCGAGATCATCATCGTTATGCGGGACCAAACCGATATGGCTTGGGCGAATACCAAACTGGTAATCACTACGCGGCAAATCACATAAGTCTTGATTAAGGGGAAAATGAGCATATTGATCGAAGGTAACTTCGGTATCAGTCACTGTACCGCGAATCAGATTGATCGGTGGCTCACTGAATAGCTCAGCAGCGTTCACGTTAACCGGATTCCGATAGACCTGATTGACAGGGCCGGTCTGCAAAACACGCCCTTCATGTAAGAGCGTCGTTACACCGCCCAACGCCAAGGCCTCATTAGCTTCCGTCGATGCATACACAGCAATTGAGCGCCGTTCTTTGAACAGCTCTCGCAGCTCGGCACGTAGTTCCTCTCGTAATTTATAATCGAGGTTTACTAATGGCTCATCAAACAAGATGAGACTCGCATCCTTCACCAATGCTCGCGCCATCGCTGTGCGTTGTTGCTGCCCTCCCGATAACTCTAGCGGGCGACGCTTAAGGAAAGGCTCTATCTGCAACATAGCCGCCGTTTCCTGAACGCGACGTTTGATTTCCGAATCAGGCATACGAGCAAGGCGCAAAGGAGAAGCAATGTTCTCGTAAACCGTTAAGCTGGGATAATTAATAAACTGTTGATACACCATTGATACATTGCGCTTCTGAATAGAAAGATGAGTAACATCTTCTCCATTCATAAGTACACGGCCTTCATTGGGTTTATCCAAACCCGCCATTAAACGCATCAAGGATGTTTTACCGGCCAGGGTGCGGCCGAGTAACACATTAAAGGATCCCGGTTCTAAATTGAGGTTGATATCCGTGAGATAAGGCACGCCATCAACAACACGGGTCACACTTTCAAGAGTCAGTGACATGTGGTGTCCTTGTTCTTTTTATTATTTTCAAAACTCGCTAGCAAAGATGAGTGTTCATCACACCAGAAAATTCGTTTTCGAAAAAACAATAAAGCCAGAACCATGCCAAATGCTTACCAATCGTGATGAATAAAAATAATTCCTTATAAAACAGTAAAATACGAATATCAAAAACAGATCATAACGAACATAAACAAACAAAAAACGAAAAATAATTGTTCAACAACTGTTGACATGAACAGTATTCACATCAACAATTGAACACATACCGCCTTTATATCAATCCGTATTGAACACTTAAGGCCAAGAATGCACTTCATAAAATAATGATAATAAATAGGTAAGCCTCACATGCGCCGTGATGACTTAATAGATGACAACAGCCATGCCACCATGATCCAAGCCTCGTGGCAGCGATGTGAGCATTTCGGTTTACACCACCATTCAACGCCGCAACTAGAACGACTTCCACAAGAAGACTATCGCAACCTACAATGGATGTATGGCGACCTAGTCAACACTACAGCGACTGAAGTTCTCCCTTTTTACGAAAACATCCTATCTAATAGTAAATGCATGGTAATGCTAGCTGACGCTCAAGGGCAGGTACTACAAAGCTGGGGCGATACACGTTTTATCACACCTGTCCAAAAGCCATTTTTTGCGGCAGGAGTGAGCTGGCAAGAACGCACCAACGGAACCAATGCGATAGGTACAGTGCTGGCTTCGGGCCAACCGGTTCAAGTATTGCGCGATGAACACTACTTAAAAGCGAATCGATTTATGATTGGCTCCGCCGCACCCATTTTTGACGCCAACCGAGATTTACTAGGCGTCCTCGATGTGTCTAGTGATGCTTACTTACCACAAGCACATACGCTGGGTATGGTGCGATTAATGTCACAATCTGTCGAAAACCGGCTTATTTTCAAGAAATATGCAGATGAACACTTCCTAGTTACCTTCAACACCAACATCGACACCCTAGATAGCCAATGGTCCGGGCTATTGGTCGTGAACGAGGACGGCATGATCATTTCTGCGAATAGACGTGCCGAACTGCTGCTAAGTGTCGAGCTGAGTATGATCAATATCGGTGATGTCTTTGATACACGCTTTTTCGATATGAAACACCAACCCGATAATTTACCTATGCGGCTAAGAACACAGCATGGATACCAAATGCAGGCATTAATCCGCAAGCCAACCCAAACAATTGTTGAACCGGTTGATTACCGTAATAAACCCGCAAAAAACACCCCTCCCCCCTTATCACTCACCGTCTCTCTTAATCGTATTAGTTTTGGTGATGCTCGTGCCGACAAGTGCGTACAACAGGCCTCCCGCTTAATCGAGAAAGATATCCCTATCTTAATCCATGGCGAAACTGGCGTGGGTAAAGAGGTCTTTGTTAAAGCACTCCATGAGTTCAGTTCACGTAAGGCTCACTCGCTTGTCGCGGTTAACTGCGCTGCTATCCCCAGTGAGCTAGTAGAATCAGAACTGTTTGGTTATGTAAAAGGCGCTTTCACAGGTGCCAATCAAAAAGGTGCTATTGGCTTAATTCGTAAAGCACACAAGGGCACTCTGTTTTTAGATGAGATTGGCGAAATGCCAACCAAAGCCCAAGCTCGCTTACTCCGTGTCCTGCAAGAAAGAAAAGTAACGCCACTTGGCTCAACTGAATCCTTCCCTATTGATATTCGATTAATTTCAGCGACGAACCGCAGCCTGCGCGATGAAGTCCATCAAGGTAATTTTAGACAAGACCTGTACTACCGAGTTAGCGGTCTAAATTTAGAATTACCTCCGTTACGTGAACGGACCGACAAACGCCAGCTATTCCAAGAGATTTATCAAATGGAGGCCGGTGTTGAGCAAACTTACCCGCTTTCTGAACACCTATTAGCACTCTTTGAACAGCATCCGTGGCCAGGCAATATCCGTCAGCTTGTCAGTGTTATTCAAATAGCCCTTGCGATGGCGGATCATGATCCTGTCGATACGAGCCACTTACCTGATGATTTTTTCAGCGACCTTGAGCGTTCACCTTTAATGGCATGCCAAACACTGAAAACAGTATCAAATCAAGCTCACAACAACGAGCCGCAAAAGGCAACCATCAGCAGCCAACCACAAGTGATCAGCGATGATATACAGGCGCAGACCTTAGCACTATTTGACTACTACGAAGGGAATGTATCTCAGACAGCAAAAGCTCTTAATATTAGCCGCAATACCTTGTACAAACGCCTGAGAGAAGCGGGCATACGTTAGCCCACTTTTGGATAGAACAGTTTTCAGAATTTAGCTTTGCACTTTACCGATCGCTTTCGTCCAGCCAGCATATAACGAATCACGTTTTTCTTTCGTCATCGTAGGCTCAAAACGATGCTCACAACGCCAGCGACTCTCCAAATCTTCTAGCGATGAGAAAACCCCTGCTTTGAGGCCCGCCAAATACGCAGCACCTAACGCCGTGGTTTCTATAATTTCAGGGCGATCGACTGTTGCCCCTAATATATCTGCCAAGAACTGAAGCACCCAATTGTTCGCTACCATTCCGCCGTCTACACGAAGCGCGGTAGGACGCTGACCGTCTTCTTCCATGGCTTTTTGTAGATCTTTGGTTTGATAACACACCGCCTGCAACCCTGCAGTCACAATCTCTTTGATACCGGTATCACGGGTCAAACCAAAGATAGCACCACGCGCATTGGGGTCCCAATGCGGCGCACCCAACCCGGTAAACGCAGGTACTAGATACACACCATGATCAATGTCCGTTTGCACTGCTAAAGGTTCTGCATCATCCGCATTATTAATCAACTGCAGACCATCTCGTAGCCATTGTATGGTGGCCCCTGCAATAAAAATACTGCCTTCTAAGGCATACGTTGGTTTACCGTTAATACGATACGCAACCGTTGTTAGCAAGCGGTGCTCAGAACGGAGCGGCTTATCGCCGGTATTCAGCATCAGAAAACAGCCCGTACCATACGTACTCTTTGCCATACCGGGTTTAAAGCAGGTTTGGCCAACCATCGCTGCTTGCTGGTCTCCTGCCACACCATAAACCGGTATAGGCTCACCCAAAATATCCTGATCCAAAACGCCAAAATCATCAGAAGAGTCCAACACGTCTGGCAGCATGGAGGCAGGAATATCAAACAAGGATAAAAGCTCGGAATCCCACGATTGAGTATGGATATTAAATAACAGCGTACGCGACGCGTTCGTCGCATCCGTTAAATGCGATCGCCCACCCGTTAAATTCCATAACAAGAAAGTGTCGACCGTACCGAAAACCAATTCGCCTTTTTCAGCACGCTCTCGTACACCCGGTACTTCGTTTAGAATCCAACGCAGCTTGGTTGCCGAAAAGTAAGGATCTATCAACAAGCCGGTTTTATCCGCGATCATCTCTGCATAACCCTGACTATTTAAAGACTCACAATATGCCGCTGTGCGTCGGTCTTGCCAAACAATTGCATTGTAAACGGGCTCTCCAGTTTTTCGATCCCACACCAACGTAGTTTCTCGCTGATTGGTAATGCCGATCGACCCAATTTGAGAGGCCTCGATGTCGCCCTCTTTAATTACTTGGCGGCACGTATGTAGTACGGATTTCCAGATATCCTTAGGCTCATGCTCAATCCACGCATCCTTTGGAAAGTGCTGTGTGAATTCTTGCTGACTTACGGCATGGATACTTCCATCATTGTTAAACAGAATAGCGCGGGAGCTGGTAGTGCCCTGATCGATTGCCAGAATATACTGATTCATGAGGTGATCCTGAGAGTAATTGTTCTTTTTTGTTCGTATTTTTACTTTTTCGAAAAAAAATGCAACTCCTTTTCGATTAAGATTTCGCATTTAGCGCTACACAGTACCCCGCTGGGGACTTATAATTGGTCATCAGGAATTATAAATTTGTTCCTAATTATTAATAGTTTACTTCACGTGCGACAGGCCAACTCATCGAGCAAGAGTATGGCGTTTATCCACTGTAAAATTAATGACCCAATAAACGCATTATAAATAAGAGATCACCGAATGACTCAAAAACGGCGTCAAGATCAAATCTTTGAAATGGTTCAACAGAAAGGCTTTGTCACTATTGATGAGCTCGTTGAGTATTTTCAAGTTACGCCGCAAACCATTCGTCGCGATCTCAACCAGCTCGCTGAAACCGATAAAATCAAACGCCATCACGGCGGTGCGGGGATTGAATCCAGTACCGTAAACACCGCTTACCAAACCCGTAAGATCATGAATCTCGAAGCGAAGCAAAAAATAGCGACCTCTATCGCTAAACAGATTCCTGATGGCTCCTCACTTTTTATCAATATCGGTACGACGACTGAAACGGTCGCACAAGCACTACTCAATCATAAAAACCTACAAATAGTCACCAATAACCTGCATGTTGCTACGATCCTATCCGTAAAAGAAGATTTCAAGATTATCATCGCGGCGGGGGAAGTGCGTCACCGTGACGGCGGTATTATCGGCGAAGCTACCGTCGACTTTATGAACCAATTCCAAATGGACTTTGGCATTATTGGTATCAGCGGTATCGATGAAGACGGCTCACTACTTGATTTTGATTATCGCGAAGTACGCGTGGCACAGATGATTATTAATAACTCGCGCCAAGTGTTACTCGGTGCTGACAGTGATAAATTTGGGCGAGGCGCCATGGTTCGCCTAGGTAATATTACACAAATGGATCATGTCTTTACCGATAAAGCACCCAGCCAAGATATGTGCCGTCTACTGAAAGAGCACAACGTCATTTTACATACGTCTTAGCACTAATTAGTATCTCCCAGTTTACTTTCATCGTCATACCGACGCGGTGACAACACATTTTTCGCTACCCATCAATTAGTCATGCCATATATACAATTCAGATTTCAACTGAATTGCATGTATGGCCCGTAAAGTAATTCGAATATAAAGATTCGATATCGAACTATTTTTCAGTAAAAAACAGTTTAAAATCCACACCTATTATCATTATTCATTATTAATGTTCGTTTATGGTTGATTTATTTCACTTTCGAATCCATTATTAGCTCACTCGAATTTAGCCTATTGCTGAATACATGGCACTTCACCTAATCTAATAATAATGACGTTTCAGAGGACTCTTCATGGCAGAACATCAAAGAACCTACGACCTGGTCGTGATCGGAGGCGGCGTTAATGGCGCAGGTATCGCGATGGATGCTAGTGGCCGAGGCCTGAATGTCATGCTCTGCGAAATGAACGACCTCGCGTCAGCCACCTCATCCAACAGTAGCAAACTTGTTCATGGCGGCCTACGCTACCTAGAACACTATGAGTTTAGATTAGTAAAAGAAGCTCTCGCTGAACGCGAATCACTGCTCGGGAACGCTCCACATATTATGTGGCCACTGCGTTTTCGGTTACCGCATCGCCCTCATTTACGTCCAGCTTGGATGATTCGTATCGGGTTATTCCTTTATGATAATCTAGCTAAACGAGAGCGATTAGCAGGCTCTAACTCTATTAAGTTTAATACTAACAGCCCTATGAAACCCTCAATCACAAAAGGTTTTGAATACTCAGATGGCTGGGTGGATGATGCCCGATTAGTCGTGCTATGCGCACAAGCTGCGCAAGAAAAAGGGGCTACCATTCATACCCATACGCAGTGCATACGTGCACGACGTGTTGGTCCGCTATGGGAGTTAACACTAAAGAACAGGCGAACAGACACAGAGCAAACGATTCATTGCAAAGCATTGATTAATGCTACGGGGCCTTGGGCAAGTCACTTTTTTGAGGACGCGATTCAAACCAAAGCCCCTAAACAGATACGCCTAGTGAAAGGTAGCCACATTATTGTGCCTAAAATTCACGATGAGCCCCAAGCCTATATTCTCCAAAATGAAGACAATCGCATCGTATTCGTTATACCGTATGAAGATGAGTTCTCTCTCATTGGCACAACCGATGTCGACTACAAAGGCGACCCTTCCAAGGTTAAAATATCTCAGGATGAAATATGTTACCTATGCTCAGTGGTGAATGATCACTTTAGTCACACCATCGGTCCTGAAGATATCGTCTGGACTTATTCTGGCGTGCGCCCTCTTATGGATGACGAGCGCGGCGAAGCACAAAAAGCATCACGCGATTACACGTTTGAACTCGAAGCGCCGGATCAGCAAGCACCTTTGCTGTCGATCTTTGGAGGGAAAATAACAACTTACCGAAAATTAGCAGAAGCGGCGACTAACGCGATTGCCCCATTCTTCCCTAACAGCACACCCGCTTGGACAAAAAAAACGAGACTACCAGGCGGAGACTTCGAATCCCATGAAAGCCTAACTAAAGCTATTTCGGCTCGGCATTCGTGGTTACCTACATCGCTCATCCAACGTTATGTACGTACGTATGGGACTGCCTGCTATCACTTTTTAGAAGGCTGCCAAGCAATTGACGACCTTGGTGAACATTTTGGCGCTTCATTGTATCAAAAAGAGATCGACTATCTCGTTAATTACGAATGGGCAATTAGCCCAGAAGATATTCTGTGGCGTCGTACAAAAATGGGCTTACGCTTAACCAATGAACAAAAAAACGTGCTATCGAGCTATCTTGAAAGTTGTTTATCAAACCCATTAAATGAGCAAGTAGCCGCTCAAACACCTACCCCTGAACTAGCCCCTATTAGCTAGAAAATTACTCGGCTAGTTCAATCAATGCCTTAATGGCTGACGGATGATGCTGAGCGGCTGCTTTACGTAACCAAAGCATTGCCGCTTGCTTATTCTCAGGCACCCCGGTTCCTGTCACCAACATAACCGCAATGGCGTATTGGGCATCCGAGCTCCCCTCTTGAGCCGCTTGACTAAACAGCGCTGCCGCTTGATTTAAATCCTTTTCTACGCCAATACCCGCCTCATACAACCACGCCAGCTGCGTTTTAGCAGCAGTATTACCTTCCTCCGCTAACAACTGAAGTCGCTCAACAGCCGAGTCGTTACTCCCTTGTGCCAACAAACTCTGCACACCCACCATGTTGTCATTATTTGTTCCGTTAGGATTTAAGCTAGCCAGCAAATGTGCGGCATCCTTATCCCCTTGATAAGCCGCCAGTGACAACCAGTGCCTTGCTGCTTCCTCATCATTTTGGATACGTTTATCATGCAAATAAGTCAGGCCTAACTGATACGCCGCTGA
>Ga0115007_10000897_pt1 | contig 19421 bp, 10 predicted proteins | sample ArcOceMetagenome_2_FD_87166 | JGI IMG/M metagenome (GOLD analysis project Ga0115007, IMG submission 87166) | Marine eukaryotic phytoplankton communities from Arctic Ocean - Arctic Ocean ARC135M Metagenome | ecosystem: Environmental > Aquatic > Marine > Oceanic | place: Arctic Ocean | collected...
AAAAAAGTTTTTACGACTTTCTTTATTAACAGCTTCATAAACAGGTGAATCTTTTTTACCATCAGCAGTTGGCCGGGCCGATACAGATTGTAATGGATCTTGACAAATTTTCATACCGATCGCATTGTAAAATTCTACAAAACCATCCTGTTCTTTCATTAAATCAAATCCACGTAAAACCACTGCACCATGATCTTGCATTTTTTGTTTAATTTCCATACCATTTTCTTTAAAGTATTTTAATTGCGCAACCTTATCAGTGCTATCAATACCAACATCGGCACATGATATTTCTGGACCAAATTCTGGTAAATCTTTTTTACGATATTCTTGTTGAAGAGATCGAATATCAGAAATTGTTTCTCCCCATGCAGTTAATGGTGCAGGTGGCATGGGTTCTGCTACTGCTCCTACAGCTAAAGGTGCGACATGGCGATTATGCTGTTGCTGTTGCTGTGCACCTAATGGAACGAAAGCACTTGCTGTTGTGACACAGCACGTCAATAGAAAAATAGAAGGATTGTACCGAACCATTGTTGCTGCTGCTATTGTTGTTGTTTAGCTTTTTGTTGATTAATAATAATATACTAGTAATACAATTATTGTCCTTTTGTTACAGTCTTGTCATCAGAGTTCAGAAGCGATTTCCCTGCTTTTTTTTTACGAGGAAAGTTCAAAGGATTTGATTTCTTTGAGTTCAAGGAATGAATTTTGTGCTGTGACTCAACTACAATCGATTCCGCGTGTAAAGGCTTCGAATCGAATCAATCGAATCAATCACGAATGAATCAATCAAGAAAATCAACGAATGAATCAATCAATCAAATCGAATCAAGAATATGAATCAATTAATCGATTGATTGATTCTTTTTTCTTTCCCTACTTGTTAACCATAACCATCCTATACAGATATAGTTAGTGGATAGATTCAACTCAACTTACCCACTCATTCATACATAAAGAAAAGAAAGAAAGATACTGGGTCTTTTCCCGCTATCTTCTATTCTCCACCTTTCAAAAAGATTTGCATGCATGCGATGCATGATGAAATATTCAATTATTACCACTCCCAGTAAGTCATAATGTGTGCGTTGCTGGGCACTCAACTCAACTTTGAATAATTCATAACTTTGTTTAAAAATATGGCACTTTAGAATATTAAAGATATAGACAAACAGCATAGTGAGTTGAAGAATAATCGATTATAATAATACAGTCCACACAACGTACATATTGTTATACACATCAATTCAGAAATTCATCATTTTGATGACTTTTTAAGGTCCGGTGTGTAGAAGTTTCAATAGCCCATTCATATATTATTATTATTGTACTACATTACAGTAGTGGTGGTGGTGAGAATTTTATGCTTTTTTGTGAGAATACACGCAACATTATTATTATTATTATAAATGCATATCATATTTTAACTAGAAGTATCATATACTACATAGCCATGATGAGACATACTGGGTACTAGTATATGGAAATAATATCTACTAAAGTAGGTAAAACAAGGGTCATTGTGTGGTTCGCCATCTCACTCAGCGTGCCGCTTCAAGTCGTGCGTATAAACAGTAACGCGCAACCTCGTTTTCAAGTCATAAGGTTAAGTGCTATTTCTACCGTAACACTAATAAAACGTAACGTTACCGTGACAAAACTTCCATCGAACAAAACATTCCATATTTGTTATTCTTTGTTGTGCTTACAAGGGATTTTCGTATTCATAGAAGTAGTTGTGGATGTACAATCAAGCCGAAACAAAAAGTACAAGCAATATCTCCGCATTGATGGAACTTAAATAGAATTGAACGAAAAAGAAAAGAAAAAACGATAACCTCCTCGAGCGCCGGAGGGAGGCGAATGTGCAAAAAATAACATCATATAAATTTGCATATTTAGCATTGATAAAACGCAGCGAGCGAAGACGTACGTGATCATGGCGGGTAAAGATACGGATACAATTAACGAACGTTTGAATGGGTTGGTTAATCTCCTTCAAGTGGCAGGCATTGATGGTGTCGATAGCGATGCACTGATAGACGAACAAAAAAGACCGTCTTCTACGAGATCAAAAGGTAGTAGAGATAAAAAATCGTCTTCTTCCAGCAAGAAGAAAGCGTCTTCCGATACGGCGGCAAGTAGTAGTGATGCTCAAATTTTAGAAATCATTAAAAAACTTCAGCAAGCTCAAGCTGATTCACCAGAACTCTTAGAGGCGCTCAAAAATCCACAACTAATGGCATTAGCTAGCTTAGCTGCACAAAACCAATCAACAGAACAGAAACAAAAACAAAAACCGTCGTTGGCAACTTCTCTAGACGATGTCTTAGACGACGATGACAATTTTCCTAAGATTGGTCCTGGTTACTCCGATGAGTGCTCTGTAATTAGTGAGATGTCTACGCCCACTGTCATGACTAGGCAAAATGTTGCAGAAGAAGAGCATTATCGCGAAATAAAAGGAATGCATATTGGTTCAGGAGGAGGAGGAGGACAACAAATATCAAGTCCAACGCCTCGTAGAAAATCTAGAATGGGTAGATCTGCCATGGGAACAGTAGGAGGAGGGGGGAAAACAAAAAATATGCTCAGTCAAGTCCGCCCGATGGCTGCAACTCGTCGTCAGACTCAGATCCCGATTCCGACTCCCAAACCGGTTGTTAGTGTCGGTGGTGGTGGTGCTGCAGCTCAAAGACGTCTCAATTATCAAATGGCAATGAACAAGTTACAGTCCACAGGATTTGGGAAGCAAACACCGTCTTCCGAAACTGGAAATAAAAATGACAGTTTACTATCTCCAACAAAGAAACAAACAGAATTCGTTTCCGTTCCCTCCTCTCCTGCGAAATCAGATAGTAAAGAAAGAAAATCGTCGAAAAGCAAGTCTGCTAATAGTAAATCTACAACAGCCACCTCCGGTACCGGAAGTAGTAATGATAGTGGCAGTGGCAGTGGTGGTAGGAGGAAAATCAGCAGCAATGACAACAGTAATGGTACAAACATCGACTGGGGTATGACTGACTCAAACGGTTGGCCTGAATTTGATGAAGGCAACACAAAAAATGACAACAAGGATGCCTTCGTTGATAAAGATGGTTTCTTCTCCGATGATGTATTCTCGTCAAATGATGGATTTGATGCTGGGCGATCACCAACTTCTACCACTCGACGGAAGGAAAATGGCAGATCGTCTGCAAGAGAAAGATCACCTCCAAGGAAATCCAAAAGTACTTCTTCGGGATTGAAAAAGCCAAAACCTTCCCGTAGTGATGAAAAGAAATCTTCCCGTACTGTTGATGATGGAACAGGTACAGCAGGTACTACCAAAAGGACCCATAGAGCGAAGAAGGATAAAGATAACGACCATACATCTGATAATACGAGAAAAAGTAAAGAAGAAGAAAAATCGGGGAATAGGACAAGAAAAAGTAGACGACAATCATCATTGGCCATGTAGAATTAATAAAATTTAAAAAGAAAAATGAGGCAACTAATAGACACTACTAACTACAACTACTTTGAATGTATACAAATGAGAATTTGTAGGTAAAAAGCTAATAGATATCGCTTTTTAATAGAGTTAGTAAAAATATCACGTACATCAGTCAGGCGTTATGTATTTGAGTACAGTACTACATATTAGATAATTGAGGCATAGCAACTGCCATTCGCAATGTTGAAAGTCAAAAGGTATAGGCGTAGTAAATCTTATTTATTATTTCTAAAATAACTTCTCCGAACATGTGCTTTCCACGGCAACTTCAGCGATTTCAGCGTGGACGTGCGTGGGATTAAAATTATTCTGCCGGTATGTTCCACATACTAAGAACAATCAGTCACCCAACGTCTATAAAAAATATTCTATTCGTACACCAATTTATACTTTCCTGGGACCGATTTCCGGAGTGTCGTTAACCGAGGTTTGGAGGTGTGTTGTAGCTTTTATGTAGGCATGATGAATGATATGAGAGTGCAAGCAGCGCATATGAAAAGTCTCGTAGGTCCTACAGCAGTATTTTTTGAATTCTAGTAGTTACATTTCTAAACCGACAAACGCAAAGAATGAATGATAAAAATAAGAGATTTATACCATTTTTTAAAATAAGTTCCTGGTGGAAACGACGAAGATTTCAGTACCTGGTTCACTTTGACACACAAGATGAACAGAGTACAAAGGAACGAAGAGTGGAAATCGAAATCGGCGATTCTACAACGGAAGAAGTTTTTGATCCACCGATCGAGCTCTACTTCAATGAGCAAAAATCGACTGAGAATAATACATTTTCTTTCGTGAGTAGTACACCTACCGATTCATTTCAAGATTCGATCGAAAGTATGGACTCGGTTGTCGATTCTCATTATCTCCATCCAGAAGATGAGTGTTCCCAACCTGTGGCATTTGCTACCAATGTACATCTAGATCCATTCTTGATGGCTCATTTAAATTTTCTCAGTCAATCTACACAACCTCAAGAAGTTGAGCTCGTGTATCGAGAGTCGTAGGATAAATGACAAATCTGACAATATATATTGGAGTTGAGTTGAGTTGAGTTGAGTTGAGTTGAGTCGAGTCATCTTCGCGCCATCGTACCTTCAACGGATGGAGGTTTCTGTGCCGAATCTTCGTCGATACATATATAGAATTCACGACCCTTTGAAGAAATCTTCTTACTATAAAGATAGGAAAATGCTTTGACAAAGATATTCAGACTACCGTAGATTTCTTTCAATTCTATTAGTGCAGATATAGGCTGAACCGTCAGTTTCTCTGTAAGACGCCTTTTATAGCTAGCCTTGTTTGCTGCTAAATAACGGCCAACATCCCTTGAGCTCGCTTGACCTCCTGTAGCATGGAGATATTCAAGGACTAGCATTTCCAAGTACCTTTCAGGCTTTAAATCTCCTATCGTAATTTTCACCTGCTGTTTTTGCTTCTTCTCACTTGCATTGTGTTCTTCAATTCGCTCTATTATTTCAATTTTTTTCTTAGCGGCGATTTTCAACCCTTTTTCACGGCATATGTCCTTTAATTCGACAACAGTAAGTGTGTTGTAGTCTACTGGTGACGATTCGCTTTCTATGACATCAGAATTGATAGGAGCCAATATTGTACCGGTAGCATTGGAAAGATGAGAAACTATATCGAAACCCGGGTCAGGGTCGTTGAATGTAAATTCGTATTCTTCGTTCTTATCCTTTTCTGGCCGTTGCTTGTAAGATTTCATGAATTGTCTCTCATCCTCGCTCAACCCCACTTCCGCATCTAAATCGTCTTCGTCTTCATGTTTCGCTTCACTACTATCGCCACCACCGTACAAGGACACCCAAAATGCCTTGATATGCCTTCTAGAGTCTGCCTCAACGAGATAAATTTCAGAAAGATACAAAAATTGATACAGTCCACCATATACTTGCTTGATTTCATTCACGAATGTTTTTCCATCAACAGTAAGCTCTTTCAAATGTCTACCAACATCTCGAGATGAAACTTTAGACTTTCCCGATTTCTCTATAAAGTTTTTTATAACTATATTCAATGTATAGGGCGATATTTTTGATGATTCCTTTTTTCCCGTTGTAACTTCTGATGATGAATTCTGTGGTGATCTTTTTCTTCCAGATGAAGTAGAACTACTACTACTACTACTACTACTGCTATTCATTTCTTTGGGAATCTTTTTCCGGATCCATTCGTTCACGTAGTCCTCCAAAAATATTGTATCGTAGTCTTTTAAGTTTGGTGTGTCTTCAAATGCTAATGATCCTGACCTCGTACTGACTAGACCTATCCGACGACCCTTTTGACGACATCGAATCACAGCAGGAAGAAAATCACGATCTCCTGTTAGAAGTAGTGCAACATCGTACGCATCCGGTACGGTAGCATAATACAACATATCAACTGCTAGTTGAATATCTACACATTTTTCTCCCCTACCAACAGTTTCCATCATATTAACATCAAATCCTGCCTTACTCATTTCTGAAAACATTTTATACCGAAATGAATCCTGTTTCGTATCACGATGCATAGAACTGTATACCATAACTCTAGATACTTCAATTGGTCGTATTGTTTGTGGTGCTGGTGTTGCTGATGGTTGTTGTGAGTTTGTTGTTGTATTACTTCCAACCGGCATGATTGCTGACCAGGATGATTTAGGATCTTTCAATAGAGCTTGACAGGCAACTCTTGGTAAGCTAGACCAATCAGGTGTTGATTCGTCTTTCCAATTTCTACCCAATTTTTGTGCTATTACATCACGTTCATATTCACGGTCGTAGATACTATAATATAGCCAAGTCCCGTCAACAAAAATCATTACCTTGAGTGGGACAACGTTTGATGCTGTTGGTAATGGTAGAGCGTCATTGACATTATGGTTGATTAGTCCCTTCAACGACGATTGCCGTCGTCCTTTATTGTTGTGCGTATTTGTATTACAACGTATTCTTCCAACATTATTATATAATGAATGCGTCGTCGAGGAGTAGAATGATTTAGAAATAAGTTGATGTGGATTGTTCGAAAAACATTGACAAAGATCAAGAACAGTAACAAAAAGAAGAATTATCGTCGTCCGTAATAATAATGTATTTCTACCATCATTCCAATAAAATCCAAAATCATTTCTGGCGAAACCGATCATTTTTCCGCGGTATAGTGTGTCACTCCTCGTGTACAAAGGCAGATGAAAGAAGTCCGTGCTGCCGCTGCCAAAGAAAAGAAAATGTTGAGCTGATTGGATTAGATTAGCATTAGATTATTCTATCTTGAATGAATACGCCCATAACAATTCATATACTTTATTGTAATAACTTTGTACAGCAATTGACAGTCGACAAGCAAGAGCACAGAGTATCAATGCATTATGCATTAATTTATTTATTTATCCTTTTTCGAAAGCGAAAAGCCATCGACCCATCACGACAAAATTGACTGAAATATCACTAGTGACTCAACCTGGTTAAGGACAGTAGGTGCCAAAAAATACTGATTTTCGTGCATGTGCAACGTATTCAGTAGATGTTGAAGCATAGGAAAACTGACTGCCACGAGGACCAACAAAACTCATCAATTTTGCCAATTTTTATTTTGGATTGCATGCAAGGCGTCAAGCACTGTCACACACCAAGAACATCTCTCACAGCATACTGTAACTCCCACTCACCTTCGAAACGGATGTATCGGCAATTGTAAAGAATCATATTTGTACAAGAGATCAATTATCTGTGCTTGAGAGACGCCAACAGTAGCATTAATTTACTCATCAAATATCATACTTGTACTGGTTCTGTTCAATCGTCAAATCCGAGACAACGCAATTTTTCTTCTTTTCGAGAAGAGATTTTCTACGAAGAAATTTTTTGAGATAACTACACAGAATGATGAAAGACGAAGAACAACAGGGACAACGGCTGATAGGGCGTAGTAGTCGTCATGGAATATTATGTCTATTAATTTTACTTGTATGCAGTGGTGAGACAACTGATGCATTCCTTTCACAATATTCATCCTCGTCGCCGTCCACATCGACAGCTACTACTAGGACTTGCAATAATTATAATTCGGGAATAATCTCCCAAACGACGTCCTTGCGTTCAACAACGTCGCCTTTGAAACAATCAGCTTCATCTGCACCGTCATCTTTTAAAAGTTTAAAAGAATTCAATTTGCAGTTAGAAAAAATGGCTGAAAAATGTGGTTCACTTCATGAACCTGTGATTATTCGTGCGGCTGAATGTCAAGATTTGTGGGAGATTGAAGTCCGTAAGGCCAAGAAGGATAATGGAAATCTACAACCGGATATAAGTTCCTTTCGGTCTACACTCAACGCATGGAGTCAATGCACCCAAAGTCTAGTTAGAAGTCGCAGGAATCGCAAGACGCTGCCTGAGACACCTAAAAATAGTAAATTAACGGTCGAGGTATACACACCATTAGACGCTGCCAAGCGTGCTACATCTCTTTTACTTGCATATCCCGAACCTGATTTGGTTGCATATAATATTGTTATGGATGCATGGAGTAAAAGTCGGGTACCAGAAGCACCGGAGGCTGTAGAACGACTACTAAAACGTATGCGAGATGCTGAATCGGTTCAACCAAATACGTATACGTACAATCTTCTCATTGATGCATGGGCGAACAGTAACCGAGACAATTCCCTCGAGAAGGTATTACAAATATACAGACATATGGAAACTTTGAGCAAGGACAGCAAGAGTAAGGATGTTACCCCATCGATTCGAACTATCAATGCTATTCTGCACGCATATGCAAGGAAATCTGCTCAATTTACCAGCCAAAATAATCAGGAAGGGTACGACCAGGCTGCAAAATGTGCTTCTGAGGCATTCGATCTCCTCCAAGAAACCAAAAAACGGTTCGAGGAAACTCAGGATACCAATTGGCAACCAGATATGGCTACATATACAAGCGTTATGGATGTACATTCGCGTTGCGCAACCTACAAAACAACCAAAATCGCGGGACAACTTCTGGAAGAATTGAAACAATTACATTTAAAGACCGGAAATCAACGTCATAAGCCTAACTTTCGTACGTACACAACTCTCGTTACTGCATGGTCTCGCACAAAATCAGAGGAATCTCCTCAACGGGTAGAGGCCATCATGAAGGAAATGACCAAATGTGGTGAGAATCCCAATTCTAGGACATATACTGCCGCCATACAATGTTGGTCAAGAGCGAGAGATCCACTAAAGGCGAAACGTGTTTTGAAATTACTCATGGAAATGAGAGGTGAATATAAAAAGACACGTAGCGAACATCTCCGTCCCACGACTATTACGTACAATACTGCGATTGACGCATGCGCAAGATGTCAAGGATCTGCGGACCAAAAGACAGAATCATTAAAAATTGCTTTTGCTATTCTCAAGACAATTGAAATGGATGACGAATTAAACGCAGATGGTGTTACGTATTCTACCTTAATCAGATCTTTGGGTTTTTTGATGCCAACCGGTGATGAACGAAATAATGTTGCAAAGGCAGTTTTTGAAAAAGCAAAGAATGCCGGACTTGTCGAACTTACTACACTTAAGAATCTTAGTCTCGCTGTGGATGCCAAGACCTTAAAAATAGCCATGGATGGTAATGTAGATCAAAATGGTAATGCTGACTATACAAATATACCGTATGCCTGGAGAAAAAATGGTAATAAATAAAAATGAGTTTTAAATATTTCATATGATAAATATCAAATATTTTTATTATTATATAGAAAATTATTTTTCGTATTATCTTTATTGTTATGTTATTGTGAATATAGTATTAATATCATGCCATGCAATATAACAGCATGCTTTTAGAAACTGTAGAAACTTCGTCTAAACTTCAACTAGTGACGTTGCCAAAGAACCTTCGAGTGAAAGATCGATGGTGTGCTGGGATGACTCCTTGGGCTCGATCGACGACTGCTCTACTGACGATAGAGTTTCTGAAGCAGAACCAACAACACGAATCGACTTCATCCATTCCGAGACAGATGGTATTGCTGACTTTGTCGTAGTAGTATTCCTAATAGTTCGATTCTCTTCTAGGGAAATGTCCCGCTCGACATCGATTCGGAATACGTCTTCAACATTCACCTCTTCAATGTCTTCGAGGGCTTTTCTCTTTGACTCAAGCCAACTTGTACCGAATTCTTGCTCATCAGTTGCAGTCATAATGGAACCATTCATAACATCATTTTCCTTATCACCAACAGTTGATTCAGACGAAGCAGAACGAGCGGACTTGATAGATTTTTCACCATCCGCTTTGCTTTCACTCTTTGAACGTGAGATGGTTTGCTCAAGGATTGTAGGTGCCGATGCAATAGAATTAGCATTATTGGCTTTGACCGTTTAGTCGGAAGATTCTGCACCGAAAAGGCGTAAAAGCTTAGATGCAAGACTACTCGAAGTATTTGTAGATACTACAGTTTCATCATCACGGTCGTCATCTTCTTGCTCAGTTCCTATCGAATTCGAATCTACGGTAGATTCCTCCTTTTTACAAGAAGTAGAGGCTTCTCTTGTTGACGACGTTTTCGAGTTTTCTTCTGACGAAGAGGTACAGGTCGATTTTGAACAACTCGAAGATGTAGAACCAGAACCACCAGAAGAGGATGATGACGACGACGATGATGATGATGATGATGAAGCATATGACAACACTGGGGACTCTGCAGAGGTCGATACAACGATCTGAGTTTGACCGTCTACAGAACTTTCAATGCTACCCGCTTCCATAGCAGATAATACCATCAAACCCTGGCTATCTATAGAACTCTCGAGACTACCAGCCTCGATGATGTTTCCTTCGACTTGGAGCATTCGTCCCAATGATCCAACCATGCCTTCCTCGTTGGTAGTATTATGGTTCGAATCCTCATCATCAGGTTTGATGTTGTTGTTACCAGTGGGTGTATCATCATAAATCCTTCTTTTTTCGTTAAAAGAATTTTTATGTCCAATTTGTTGAAAATCGTCTTGTTTTTTATACTGAGTGACAAAGACACAGATAATACCGATTACAATGAATGATGATGCAATGATCAGAATAATGTCAATACTTGACAACAAATAAGTAGATTCATCACCAATTCCATCTACCTTGGTATCGTCGTTGTTTAAATGCCCGACTAAATTAATATCAATGTCATCGATTCCTATAAGCAATGGATCCCTTGTTAAAGATAAAAACTCAACAAAACTAGATTTCGTTGAAGGCTGAGAGAACGTTTTTACAATCAGATTATCCATGGCAAACTGAGTTGGTAGTCTAGACGAAGAAGTTGATGATGATGATGATGATGATGTATCCTGTGTGCCATCATCGAAAAACATTGTAACTTCAAACTCGATAAGTGAGGCCTTGGCGAAAAAGGTAAAGTTCTTATTATTGTTGTTGACGAGAATTCCATAATAATAATCTTCCTTGAATTCAACTCGTTGAATATCGATTACGATACTATCAAGAGAGTCAAAACCTGTTGTGATAGAAGATGATAGTAATAGTGTAGTCTTGATTGTGTGTTGTACTTTATTTGTTGTTGCAGTGTTAAACTTTTCCGGTGTAGGATAAAGAACCATTTCAAATAATGATGAGGTCGTCGTTGTTACAAGACGATCACCATCAATTTCTTGTAGTTCCTGCTCGTCGATCTTCTGTGCGTGAGTATTAGCATTTGGAAGAAGTAAACATGCTGTTAGAGCAAACAAGATAGCGATGAATGGGGATGATTGCATCATGGTATCAATATTTATATAGATAATAATAATAGAATGATGATGTGCTGAACTTTTTATACTGTGGATTTTCGTATTTGTAAGCAAAGTATTAATTATTAATTTCCCAAAATATAATAATTTACCACGAGAGTTTCAAGCTGCAGACTGTGGCGTGGCATGTTGATGATTTAAAAAAGAAAAGAAAAAAAGAGGAACTCTCAATTCAATTGCTGATTACTCATTCTAAAATAAGCGATACTTCTCCTTCTGACATTTCCTTTTTTATCTCAGTGGCGAGTCGTCACGCTGCGATTTAGAAGCACTCATCACCGGGTAGGTAACAAATTTGTTACTTTTGATTGAAAAATCAATCGGACGGAGAGATTTCAATTAATTGTGTACAAAAAAAATTCCTTGAGATTTCACCCTGCTCGCTCAGTCGTGGTGCGAAAATTTTGCTTACTTTTGTTACCGTATGTATCATAGGTATGATAATTACTTTATACTACCTCTACCTCTTTTACTAAAGTTTAATCACGTAGAATTAGTACTAAGAGATACGCACATTATTTTTGCTCTTTATTGAATTTTGCTTCATCAAAACGAGTACAAGCCCCTCGATAAAGACAAACAAACGAATTTTTCAACGATCGCAACACCAACATATTGATCATCAACAGTATCATCAACCTAAAATATAACCCCCCCCCCCAAGAAAATAAATATCTCAAAATGGCTGAAGCAAAAGTAAATTGTATGAAGGAGATCAAGGTCGACAAACTGATCTTGAATTGTTGTGTTGGTGAATCTGGTGATAGATTAACCCGTGCTGCACGTGTGTTAGAACAATTGACAGGTCAACAACCATGTTACTCGAAGGCACGATACACATTACGTTCATTCGGTATCCGTCGTAATGAAAAGATCGCTGTACATGTTACCGTTCGTGGTGAAAAGGCACTTGAAATTCTAGAACGTGGTCTTAAAGTTAAAGAATATGAACTTTTACAAAAGAACTTTTCGGAGACTGGTAACTTTGGATTCGGTATTAACGAACATATCGATTTAGGTATCAAATACGATCCTACAACTGGTATTTACGGTATGGATTTCTTCGTTAACTTAACACGAAAGGGTGCCCGTGTCGCTAAGAGAAAGATCCGAAGATCTCGTATCGGTTTCAGTCACAAAATTACCAAGGAAGATGCCATCAAATGGTTCCAAGATAAATTTGAAGGTGTTGTACTTGCTCAAGCAATTTAAATTGCTGTAGTTTTGCACAATCCAAATATAATAATTATAATGAACTTCATTTATATTCGATACAATACAAATCAAAAAAATCTCAAAATAAATGTACAACTATTCTATACTTTATTCAATAGCTAGAGAAAGAGGTAAATCAAATATTTATCTATATCTCTCACTTCTTATAAGTTCTAAAAGCAATATAATTTTGTTATACACTGTAGATACAATCCAAATATAATAATTATAATGATATCGTTTATATACAATGCTGTCAAAAAATCTCAAAACTATTTTATATTTTATTCAATAGCTATAGGTAATAGCTATAGGTACCTATTCAAAATAGCTAGTAAAAGAGGTAAAATCAAATATCTATATTATCTCCCACTTTTCGTAAAAGGTGTATGCTAAGTCTACTTCTAAAAGATAGTATTTAGTGTGTGACTGATAGCACTATCAAGTAGGAACAGACGATAATGATGGTGGGGGGCCATATTAGTATTTTCTGACCAATGATTTAGTTGTTTCTTCAATACATAGTAAAATCCTTCAAGCTCATCTCCAATGTTACCAATATTGATATTATTTCCATTATTATTACTTCGATCATTCCCTTCATCATCACCATCATCATCATCGTTGATTTTGGTCTTAACTGCTGGTGGTGCTGGTAGAATTTTTTTTCCATTCTTCTTGACTGTTGATGATGACCACATTTGAATCATAGTAATTGCCCCTATTGCAATTTCAACATCATAATTAATTAGATCATCCACATTAATTAAAGTTTGTTCTTTTTTATTCCAATACTTTTTGAATAAATTATTATTAATTATTGACATAAGAAGATTCCATAATAGTACACGTACTTGTGCAGTATCATCGGCGGTTTCATCATCAGGATCACCATCATCATCTTGAGAAGAAGAAATTAGTATAATTATTGGTCGAAGTAAGTCTAAAAATCTTGCTTGAAGACCAGGCGGAATAGAACTATCATTTTGTGTCAGCTTCTCAACAATTTGTACCTGACTAATTGTCGTAAATCGATCCAGTAGAGCCTTGATAAGACCAACGATCTGCTGGGAACGCAATTTGAATTCAACTTCTCCATTATCATTAGATGGTAATAATGATAATGAATGCTCCTTTTCTTTGTTTTCACCTTCCTCCTCTGTTGTTGTTAAGCTTGTTATAGTTGTTTTTGATATTCGAGCTGTCAATCGATTCGATAAAAGATGAAAGATTTCCAAAGAGGACGCATCTGATTCGTCATATATTATTCTTTCTTCGTCAAATACAAGAGATTGTTCTGGCATTAACTGAATAAGTGACTGAAGAAATGAAATTGATTCATTTTCTAATAGTACAGCAGATGGAGAAGAATCTTGAGATTTCTTCAACAATACTATAAGATGGGGGAACCAAACGATCCAAATGTACCTTGGATGGTACACCATAGGTCGATGATTATGATGAAACGCCTTCATAGCAAGTAATGCAAGACCAGCTTCATTGATAGAAGTATCCATATTTGCAATCCGTTCTTGTGGTTCATTACAGTTATTGTTATGATGAATCATCCACCACGATACATTATCCTTATATACCATAAAGTTAATATCATCATTATTGTTTCGATTATTTTCTTCTTCTTTTATGTTGGGTTGCAATCGTAAATAAGGAGCTATCCATAATGATGCCAATTCGTCGTTGCCAGAGCATAAAATACTATCAAACCGATCAAAAAATATTGTACTGATTGATTGGATTGTATCATACATAATAGATAATGAATTTGAAAACTGAGACGTAATAATAATATCATTGATGCCTTTTCTACTGTCTTTGTTATTAGTGGATAGACGTAGTATTTTTTCGTCGTGAGCATAACAACATAATTCTTGGTTCAAAATTCTTTCTATAACGTTAGTAGTTATTCCTACCATACCAGAAAAAATTGCAACGTAGTATGAATCCTTGATAGGAAGTTGATTTATTGCATGAATACATGCTGGTACGATATGATATATCCAAAGAGAAACTATCACACCAGATGATGATGAACCGAATTGATGTAGATGTAAATGATCATTATAATTGTCTTGAAAGAGTCGTAGCGTTTCACATACAAGACTTTGCCATCTTCTCCATCGTTTCTGTAACGGTGAAGGACATTGTTGTAAAGAATATGTACAAAGGAGTAGACATAATATCCAATGTGAAGTTGAGGTTGATGATGATGTTTTTGAGTCTTCTCCCAGTGACGACGACGACGACGACGAAAATAATATAGATTGACTAGCGATGTAATGAATTTCAAAGGGAGTATCGATGATATGTGGTAACAAATCATGGATGTATCGTAAGGCTATAGACCATTCTTCCAATAAAGGATCATTATTTTCGTCTCCGTGTTTGATAACATCGTCGGCATTGTCATTGTATTTGAATAAAACTGAAGATGGTAACGAATCTTCAGTGATTATCTTCATGAAATATGTTACAATATCATCATCATCATCATCATCATCACAGTGTTGTTGGGACTGTTTGATGTTGCTGTTGCTGTTGCTGCTGATGTTGCTGCTGATGTTGCTGCTGATGTTGCTGCTGATGTTGCTGCTGATGTTGCTGTTGTTGATTACGATGTTGAAATCTAAACTACCGCCTTTAGTACTAGAGACGATATCTCCTTGAGTAGAAAGTAATGAGAGAATATCATGTAACAAACATTCATAATCTACTTCTTCTGAACGATCCTTGTAGATAGCATACAATTTCGACGGCAGCATCAAAGATTCGTCGTCGTCCATTCTTCTGGGGATTTTCTTTTCATTGAACGACCTACTTGTACCTTTGCTATTGTGAGCCTTAGCGTATTTCTCGATTGTCGTCGGAATGTCGAATGATGAGGATGATGTAAAATGTAAAATTATAAAAATGAGTCTCTAAATGCGAAATGCGAGTGAGAAATTTTGTTTCAATCGTGAACTGTGAATGAATCACGGATACAAGATACTTTGTCTTTTTGTAAATCAAAAATCAAAATAGACTGTATTTCATTAAAAGAACATACCACAAACGACAACGTTTAACAACGACGACGACAACACAACAACAATAGCAACAAGATGTAGAAGAATTATGTATAAATAAGCATCTAATTCAATATATTGCTACCTGTTCTTGATGCTGTTATTACAGTTGTTTTTCTTATTTGCGTGATGGAACTAAGGCAAGACTTTGTTCACGTCGTCACGGCATCGAAATCGAAATCAATCGATGGAGTACAAGAAGTAGTAGCGCCAAAAACAACAAGCCACCGATTCGTCGTCATCTTGGAGGCCGATGCTGTCGCCCCGAGGAAAGATACGGATGGTATTCTGGAGGCACTCTCCAAACGCGGAGGCAACAGCATGATAACCCCTAGCGTTTACCGTTGGTCAAGGGGTGATGTGCCAGCCAATTTCGTTGCTGGTCTCAAACTAGGCCCATTCGCACGCTGCTTATCGGAGCAGGTGTCGCCGCAGTTTTGTGTACTGGTACGTGTAAATCCCGAATCACTAGTGAATAATCCTAACTTTGACGAAGATGAATTTTGGCATTTCGTCCAAGAACTGAACGAACAATATTCGACGACTGTAATGTCGGATCCGAATGTTATGGTGAAACTTGCCGATAAGCGGATCCTAACGAGCATAGGGAATCAGATATGGTATGGTCTGCGGGACACCCAATTTTATTCTAATCGAGAAGAGCTCGTTACGGGTTTAAATGTTCACATGAAAAATGCAGCTGCAACTGCAAATTTTAGCAAGAATACTATGACTACTGTCGAACGTGTACTAAAAATGAATCGGGGTAGAAGTGGAGAGTCCGTAATAAAATTTACCTTCTCCTCGTCACGTATAACTTACAACGAGTTGGACAAACCAGATGAGCCACCTCACCACTTTCAGAGTGTTCATGAGCTGCTGCTGATGAGTGATAGTGATCGAACGAAATTGTTTCCATTCGAGAATGGAATCAGTTGGATTGATATGCGTTTCCTACCACACATTACCGATGGTGAGGTGCGGTTGATAATGGACGGTAATGAGTGCATCTCAGTTATGCAACGGCCAAATTCTGGTGCCCTGTGTGCAAAGGCGGGATCGCCGTGGTCGCCAGTCCAGATAACAAATAATGTGGCGGAAGATCTTGCGAATGCAGAGGAAGTGGAGGGTGTATCATATGTTTGCAGTTCGGTTGAAGCTGACCGACTACGCATGGCATTCGTTGATTCTCTTCCAAAATTGAAAGAGATTCTACAAATTGAAGATGCTGTGCTACCTCCTCTTTGGACAGCTGATTTTATTCGTAATGACCTGATGGCTACTGGGGATAATAATGCTGTTCCTTGGATCCTCGGCGAATTCAATGCTATGTCAACTGGATACACAGCCTTTGGAAGTGACCAAAATCCAAGAACAATGCAGGTGTTTGGAAATGCCATGGCAAAGTCAATTGAGAGGAGATTTGGGATAATTAATGATGAGACATGATTCAGAAGATTTAATCTCCTCCTTCCAGATCAAAGTTTAATCATCTTATAATATAGTAAATTCGTAAATTCATCTTTTATTTAGTAGTAAAGCCTATATTTTATTCTATAATACTACTACACAGAAATAATGCACTAGATGAGACTAGAAGAGAATAAATTAGTAGTGATGTCCAATAAATACATGTTTCATTCCCATTGTTCTTTAATGATCTATGAAACAGTCTGTTGTAGTTGTAGACACATTTTAGTACCATATTATAACAAGTTAGAAAGGTGTATCTTCAGTCCTTTTATGTATATCATTATGGCAACTTTATTTGTTGGAGAAACCTCTCACCAAATAGGAGATATGTAAATATCTGCAATATCAGAGCACATGATCATGCATACTAGAAGATAGAAGTACAAGCATCTACTAGTATTCGAGATATTCATATAAGCCACAAAAGAATTGACAACAATACAATGATAACGGAATCCATCAGTTTGATAGTAACCATTGTGTGATAGCCTCATTTGATAAGATTTGTTGTGGAAATGATTTTGTGATGTGCTATTATTAGCAATTTGCAATTTTATTCAACGCACGCGGTTGATTTTGTATGCGGTATGTGCAGTTTTATGTGCACAAATTTTGTTTCGTAAAATCCTTCACCGAAGTAACCTCAATCTTTTGAGCTCCCGACATGATACAGTGGTATCTGTATCGATATCTAGTGATAGAACAACCCTGTGTAAACTTTTATTATATTATCCTTCAACAGTGATGAAAGATATATGTTCTCATAACCTGTAAATAATGTGTCTAGCTACCTAACTCACTATACTGTAGACTTCTATGCTATTAATGTATGTAAATAGTGTTTATTAGAAGTGTGAGCTTAGTTTGCTCTCTATATGCGGTGAGCTTAGTTTGCTCTCTATGTGCAGCTATATCCACTCGTATGGTCTATCCTTGGTCAGTCATTCCAACACCATAGCTACTCATGTCTTACTCCTACACAAGCATGTAATAGTAAAGCCTACAACAATGATGAGTATACAACAGTCTGATATGGTTACCAGTAGGGGAAGACAAGGAACATCAACATATTATGTTGTCAAAACTATACTGCTAAATAAAGTGTAGTAGTAGATAGTAGTCAAAAGGGTAGTCAAAGAGTGTTTTCATAAGAGTGTTCTATAACTAATAATATAACTATTATAATACTGTGTGTTGTTCACTAAAGTCTATTGTATATATATTTGGCTACCAGCATTTTCTGTTCGTTTGCACTGCTAGTAGTAGTTTGATGGATTAACAGGCCTGTTAACATGGGCAGCACTGCTATGTTGGATTGTTTGGGTCACTCACTCATAATATGCATGATTGATTGGTTGTGAATCATGGCCTTGACACACATGATGCATTGTTAACATAAATTGTTGGTTGATGCTACACAAGGAGGAGGATGCTAGTAGTACATATAGCAATATAGGATTTTCAGCAGCAACATAACAGCAGCAATAGATCACTACTGTATTATCTTTTAGCTGTAGACCATTTACTATTCACCGATTTGCTTAGGGATAGGATTGGCTCTATCTCTCTCTCTCTACTAGTACTATACTACTATCATATTTTTTCTCTATCTCTCTCGTTCTCTCCCTGGTCTGTACTACAGTACCTGTGCTGTGTTATTTGAATGCATTGTGATTTCAAACAGTAAAAAATTCTGTCAGAAGCAAAGCAAAAGGGTGAAATCAGAAATCATCAATCAATTCTTGATCAAAATAGGTGGAAATTCATACTAATATTATTTATCTGTAGAACTGTATAAACCAGATTGAACAAAAAAAGATCAGGGAGACAAAAAGAGAATTTTGCATTCTGGGGGATTCGAACCCCCGCATACGAACGTATAGTGCATCTTAAGTGCAACCCCTTAGACCAACTCGGGCAAGAATGCTTATTCTGAACTGTTAACAATCCACTCAAAATTTAGGTATATAAATTTTAATTTTAAGCGCGCCAATTGAACACTAAACTAAGCAAAAACGATCACAAATTTATTTATTTCTAACAAAACTCGATCATCTCAAATCTCAAATCTTCACAATTTTCACTTCACAAATCTAACGAAGTAACCAATAAAGGTATACTCACTACGAACAGTAAAAGAAGATGAAGCCATCATCATCATCAGTTGCTACTAAAAGTGCTTGTGTAGGACTAAGTAAAAGAAGAAGAAATAATACTGCTATTTACTGTTATTATGTTACGATAACGCTGTTGGTAATAGCAGTACAAGTAGTAGCGGCTTGGACGTCACCATTATCATCAACGATATTAACACCTGCACAACGACAACAACAACAACAACAACAACAA
>Ga0115007_10000898_pt1 | contig 19421 bp, 15 predicted proteins | sample ArcOceMetagenome_2_FD_87166 | JGI IMG/M metagenome (GOLD analysis project Ga0115007, IMG submission 87166) | Marine eukaryotic phytoplankton communities from Arctic Ocean - Arctic Ocean ARC135M Metagenome | ecosystem: Environmental > Aquatic > Marine > Oceanic | place: Arctic Ocean | collected...
CTTTTAGTATTCTTGATTTCCTCAGCGGCGGAGGCAGAAGAATCGACATCGACTGTTGATGTTGATGTAGAATTGTCGTTTGTGGTAAATGCACGCATGATTGAATTGGCATCCCCAGGACGAAATCTCGACAGACGTGATGATAGACTGCCAGTAGGAGACGTAAAACCATGAACTGTTGTGACTCCAATAGCTGCTATTCTACTACTAGTAGTAGAGCTGCTCCACAAGAGTAGGAAAATCCCCGTCATCATCCTACTAAAAAACGCCAAAGACGAAAGAATACGATAAGAAGAAGTGCTCTTTCTGTTTCGATCACGTCTGTTGTACATATATCAATTACAGTATCAACGAAGCAATAGGAAAGTTTCTTCTACTGTACAATGGAATCCTTGTTTGATGCTGGATAGGACAGGCTCTTCGTCTTTGTCGTCACTCTTCTTGCTGGTAGAGAAATAAATAAATAAATCTAAAATCACACAAAACACAAAAACATTCAAAACATCACATTTAAACATCCCAACTTTTAACTTTCCCCTTTGAAACTCATCATTCCCACGAGGACCGACGCACAGACTGCACAGACGTGTGAGCAATTGAAATAATTCAAGTAAGTACTTCAGTTGATAGTCTATTTATGTATTTTCCAGTGCTTAGCACATTGGACTCCTACTCCTCCTCTGCTTCTAAATGAGTATGTTTTAGTTTCCCAAATGAGTGATGAGTTTCATTTTGTGTTACATCATATATACCATGTCAGTCGGTATGAGAGTAATTTGTTGGGCATTTCTTCTGAGTGTTGGAGTAGTGTGGGCATATGGGTTGAGTAGACCTTTGGCTTTAATTCAAGTAGTAGAGCAGCAGTGATACAGTCATTATAACAGTACAGTATGATTAACATAAGATGCAAATTGGTTTTTATTGATAGGTTTCAAATCTACCTATTTTTACAAATTGAGACACCACGAGCAATTTTTTTGGTTTTGGTGAAATGGCAGACCATCAATTGAGGATAAAACAAAAGATGATGCCAATTTAGCACACCAATGTATTTAATTGCAAAACAATTCAAACTGGTTTATCACAGGTGCATGTTGGTCAATTCCAATTCCAAAGAAATATCTTATCTGATAATAATGATGTTCCATTAAGAACTATGTCTTTGATGAGAAAATTATTGCTAATGGAATATTAATAAAACAGTTTTACAGGTACAACTTGTGTAGTACATTTAATATACTACTCGACATTATTATTTTTATCCTTGTTGTTTTGATCATTATCACCAATAATAAGATTCAAAGCCGAAGCTCCTATACTGAAAATACCCTTCCCTATATTAGTAACGCCACTTGTTGCAGCTCCCATAGCCGCTCGTTGCATTGCAGCTCCTGGATCAGCTACAAATTCGTGTCTATTATACCGCTGCCTACTTTTCTTATCAGACAAAATTTCATATGATAATAGTATTCGCTCCCACTCATCTCGAACATCATCGTGATTATCACTGTTGGAACCAATACAATAAAACGAACCAAAACAAAAATGATGAGAAACCACATAGAGGAACGATGAACACCAACGAAAACGAACCACTGTCGAAACTTTCGTCTTTTCTTTCTCTATTTGATTAGCTCGATAGAGACAGACGGCAGCGTACGATTTGTCCATTTCCAACAACAAAAAATTTGCAACTCACCATTTTCCTGGCAGTACTTCACGAAATCTTACTCCATCGGGATGATACCGTTTAGAGAGTTTCCTATATGCATCTTTGATCTCCTTCTTTTCGGCATCTCTTGGAACTTTGAGAACTTGGTATGGATTTCTAAGAATAGAACGAATGAATGAGAATGAATCAATAATAAAATGAGATGAAATGAAACACACGAGAAACAAAAGTGAGCACGAACAGGTATTATTTTTATTATATGAATCATCAGTACTAGTACAATATATACGATGCAAACGCAGCTAGAGTTCTAGTACACGTACATAATTTCACCTGTTGATGTTGAAAACTCTTCTAGAAGAAAATGTGGTTCTTCAATTACTTCGTCTTGACGACTAGCCATATTAATTCTCGATGAAGACCTTATTACTGGCGACCCCAACGACGCCGACGACAAGGGCGTCGTTAGAGAATACCTTGTTATTTGAAATGCAAAATTGGATTCTGCTATCACCAGTAGGATAAGGGACAACAGCTGCAACTGCTGTGTTTGACTCGAAATCATCTTCATTGTTACTTTCGAACTTGTTAACCAATCTACAATAATTTGAGCAGACTAGTATAGACGACAATAACCCCTCCTGAATAATAAAGGATTAATGTGCGATAGATATATATTATTGCGCTAGTCGCTAGTCGTACTTTTACGCGTGTAGTTATTGATTGGCTTATCAGCTGTTTCACAACACAACGTAGTTATCGCTATAAGAGTGTGTCACGCAATTCATTCGATGCGTGTCAACAGAATTTGAGAATCTTCTTTTGAAGTCCGTGATCAAATCAGTCCCGTAGAGCAAGTATGACATCGTAACATACAAAAACCCAGAACAGAAACGCGTAAAAGAAAACAGCGCAACAGCCGCAACTAGATTGTTCCATCGTCAACCATCACTCGAAGAAAACCCACAACAACAACAACACATTATCATAGATCATGGACGACGACTCCATTTTGCCTACTCAGGGGAGCTTTATGTTGATCTCACATTTGAGATAGAAGAGTTTGACTCTACATCCGTTACTACTGGAGATTTTGGCTTATTCTATCCCGACAATTGGCTCCTCCTTGATGGACAAATCGAAACCTACCATAGCCTTGTTGCTGCGCATGAGGAGGCCTACCCGATATTTCTGAACACAGCAGTTCGTTGGAAAGAGACAGATATTGGTGTGAATTCGGAGATGATCTCGACTTCCAAAGTCCACGATCGCCATCCATTTCTTGGTTTTTTGTCCTGGCTTGAAAACGCACAAGTATACTCGGCTGTTTATTTGAGCATTCCTTATCTCACTGACAAGTACGTCATCGACCAGCTTTGTTACTATGCCGATCCAATACATGGTCGTGGCCTCCAGATTTATACTATTCTTGGCCCACAGTCCATGAACCAAACTTTCTTGAAAAGGTTCATTAGTGATAAGAAAGAAGCGCAAATCCGTACTTCATTATCTCGACTTCATATCAAATCCTTTGGTATCGATGATAACACAAATGAATCGTACTTTAGTCATTCTAACGCCATGGTTTCTACGGCCGGTACTATGATTGGATCCTACAACTATACGGCTAAGGCACGGCTTCGCCATTTCGAACATGCTGTTCTCTTGGACGCAGATTGCAATGCAACGCTTTTGCTCTGCAAAGAGCTAAGCGCTAGATGGGAAGCCATTCCGAGCGAGGATATGGTATTATTTCCCGCTCCTACGAGACAGCAACCAACAGGATATATTACAGTCAACCCATACGCAAAGAAACAAGCAACTCTAATTAAAGTAATATTTAAACTCGTCAGTGATTTGAAAAAACTTCGGCTGTTAAATTTCAATAAAATCATACAAAAGTTTACGAAGACATCAACAAAAGCTACCGGTGCGAGGTCAAAGAACACACGCGAATTATTCTCATAACTACAGTACACTTCAACAACTCACTCTTGAATGAATGTGTTTCAATTAAGAATGCAAAATACTACTACTGCTGTATTACGACACACGGTATCGTGGTAAATATACGAAGACTAATTACAATATGCATTGATTAATTTTGTTTGTAGAGCTCCAACATACTAATGTTGGTTTCGAATAAGTGATTTATTTATCTTCAGAAAATATAAATATGCCTCAGTAGGAGAGACCGGGAATTGAATTAGAATTGAATTGAGTACGCAAATTCTAAGTGTATCGCTTTACGTAAGATCATCATTTTGAATTGAGTCGACGAATAGATTTACTAGCTATGTATAGTCTTGTTTTGTATAATGCAGTGTATCATGACAGCCTTGAACAATCTTTACAATTTTCATAGGTCAATTGAATAAAAATTATTTAATAGCTAGCTAGATACAAGTGCAGAGCACTCCCAGACTTATTATCTTTAGGGAATCATCATAAAAGTGACGAAAAGTTGTCATTTTGAAGAATCAAATCTAATCAAATAATATATATAGCCTAACAACAGTCGTCATTGTCTTTGTCAGTCGTGAAGTTTATTTGAGAGGACAGCTTTGCGAATATCTTCTAGACACTGTAAGCTAGTTTCTAAAGGCATACCATCAACCGTACTTTCAACTTTTCCACTAACCCCATCTCTACATCCTACAGCGACACAGCGATCTAGTAATGCTATTTCGTCTTCTTTTGTGGGTAAACATCTATCGACCCATTTTTGTACTGAATCAGTCTCATTATTATTCAATTCACCCACACGGACCACCGCTGATGAAGCTGCTAGAGCGTACCCTCCCCAATTAGAAACACTTGCTGCGATAAGAAGATCAGCAGCAATGACACATCCTATTTTTTGTCCATTTGAAATTTTTGGATTGTTAACAATTTTGTCAATAACCTTACCCATACCAAGCTCATTTCCACCATCTCCAATTGATATCATTTTACAATCAACTTCTTCGACAAACCGATGAAGAGGTGCAATCAGTCCTTTTTCGTTCATATCGATCTCTCTCATCGTATAGCATTTCCCATCTTGACCTGGTCCAGCTCTTTCACATGATATTAATAAATCGCATATTTGTGCAAATTTTTTAAATCTTTCCTCGTCGCAGATTTCAAAAGTCGAAGGAAATGTCTCCAGTGAAATTTTTCCGCAATTTTCCGGTAACGAAAGTCCATTTAAGGCAGCCGCAAAGACAGCTGCGACGGCATCGATACGGACGTTTCAAAGAAACATTTAAAAAAAGGGTAAGAAAAGGTTGAGTTTCTCAGTTGTTGTCGTTGTGTAATTCGCAAGTGGTTACAAAAGCAAAAGAATGAATCTTGATGGATTTGCGATGACGAAAATCTTCTACGATGTCAAATAGTTTTTCTTCTGGATAATCGCTAAGATACTACTTATACCTTCATCGATCGTCGACTTTGCTTACCCTTATTACAATCGTCAGTAATAACAGTCACAATGTGACCAAAAGCAGCCGCAGCTCTGGCAATCGCAAAAGTACCGGGAGGTCCATCAGTTTCTGTAGGCGGACTTTCATTCACACAGCAAGGGAATCCTGATAATACCAAAACATTGGATGGTGGACATAACTTTCCGAGAATTTCTGCTGCTTTTTCGAGATCACCAGGAACGATCAAACTTTTCATTCCACGATCACCAGCATCGGTACCGATAATTGCCTGGATTTTGTCATGAACATTGCTTCGAGTAGTAGTAGAGGAAGACATTTTTATATAATTGGATGTTTATTTTATAATTTTATGAATCTAAGAGATGAGATCGATGACGAATAAGGATGAACTTGAGAAAAAGATTTCTCACATCACGATTCACGCATTAAATCAACTGTCCTTCGACCGTGTTGATGTGGGCGCGCCATTTTTGGTCAAGTCCATCAATAAAAAAATCGTGCTTTTTTTTTGCTTTTGACGCATTCGTTATCTCATTGCCTCTGACTTAACCATACTACTAGTAGTACAGTAGAGCATTATCCTGATACAAGTCACAAGTAGAGGGATTAAAAGAAAAAAACGGAAGCACGATAGTCGAAACATTAACTCGACTCACTCCATCACTATTAACAGAATTATTTATTTCCTCAGCTACCATCAATCATGAGCCTAGCAGATAACGCAGAAGATCTTGATGCGAATCAATTGAAATTTTATCGTGTTGTTTCTTCCGAACCAGTTTCCGATGCAAATACACTATTCGACTATATGTCGAAATTTTTAATGAAGGATAAGAAGAAACAACTTTCAACAAAGTTTTTAGATGAAAAAGATCAAACAGTATTGCGATTAAGTTGGAACGATTTAAGAAAAATTTCAAATTCAGTTCTAAACGATGATCATACAGAACGCAATCCTATCCCCGCGTGGGTAGAACAAAAAGAAGTTGTTAAGATAGACGTGGATGATGATGATGATGGCGATGACGATGCGAAAGTCAAAGTCAATTTAGACGAGGGTGAAGAAAGTCCTCAACCGAATTCAGCCGATAGTGCGGATGAAATAGATAAGATATTCGAATCTACTGATTCTGGACGCAAAAATGACGAGGATAAGAATCAGAAAAAGGAGATGAAAAAGATTAAAAAAGAACAAAAGAAAGAAAAGAAAGAGGCGAAAAAAGCAAAGAAAGTTAAGAAGGAAGCGAAAAAGAAAAGGAAAAGTGTATAACGAAATGAATCCCGTAAGATGTGATCGGTGTGAAATCCTACTGAATACAGGGATGTCGTCTTAGTATCATTGTATATTATTTATGTATATAAAGCAAAAGTAAGAAATGATTATATAGGACCCACGACTTTGCCCGAGACACTGCTGAAATCTATGGTAGTCATCACCATATGTCATATCTAATATTGAATTTAGAGACCCTGATAGTGATAAACCAGCTGAATCAATTTTTGGGGGTACTTCAAGGTTTCCTGTGCAATTAATCAATCTTCTTCTGTTTGATATATTATTCCCATGATAACTTTAAAATCCTGTTGTCATGATCCTCGTTGATACTGTAACTTAATGCTATTCAAAATAATCCTTCAAGAATTCATTTTTCTTTAGCTGCTACTAGCTCTACCACTTTCTAGCTCAAAGTGCTTCATTTGCTTTGCTCATTTTTTAAATTGGCTTACTTTGTTCAATCATTCAACACCACCACTCAAGTTAGATTATTACTGCACAAGATAGAAAATTCAACGAGTGCTAGGCCCTCCATTGATGCAAGCCAATAATAAATGATAATAGGAGGAGTCTGTACTATTTTTTTTATGGCACAAATTGTTGTACTCATCGTTTACGTCTCCCCGAAACAAAAACAATCCCCCGTATCTTTGATCTTGCCTCAATGTGAATCTTTTTTGAAACAAATTTCTTTTTTCTTTTTTCTTTATTCTTTGTTTTATTGACGATAGGAGTAGACTTCATCACTTCAGAGCATTCATTCGGAAAGTTTCCATTGGAAAGTTTTCGCAGACAGAAGAAACACGAGAGCATAACTAATAGGATATAATAGCAGGCAATATGAGTATTTTTCTAAAGATTGTACTATTTGCGGTTTTGGCGGTTTCTGTAGCACTTGATTGTACAGCCTTTACAAGTCCAACCAATCATTGTTGTCGTAATGATGTTATTAACGCCCAACACCACATTCTTCAAGGTCGCAGATTGAAAGAGACACTGCAGTGTAATGGTAGCAGAAATGATGATGAAGAAAACGACTCTGATTCTGACTCTACAGGAACCAAAAAAGATATGAATATTCTAACGAAATCTTCTTGGTACGCCGTTGAGTGGTTTGGTAATACATTTGGAACTTCATCATCAACAACGACAGACACAACCGAAAATAAACAAGAAAATTCAGCAGCAGCAGCAACAACAGCAGTATTGCCGCCACCATCGTCGTTGGAGGAGACTATACAAAGAATCAATGACGACAACGATCGGTCTTATTTTCTAAGTGGTATTGTAGATGAACAAATTTACGATAAGGATTGTGTATTTGCTGATCCATTTGTTTCTTTTTCTGGACGAGATCGGTTCGTAGATAATTTAAAAAATTTGGGAAGTTTCATTACAAAGTATGATGCGAAAGTTATAAAATACAATTCTCCCGTCGTTACGGAACAAAAAATACCGGTCGTTGAAACAAAAATTATGGTCAAATTAGAACTAAACCTCCCATGGAAACCCGTACTTGCATGGCCATGGGGCGTCCTATATGAAATTGATCCTACAACTTTTCTTATCACAAGACACGAAGAGTCATGGAATATTGAACCCCTTGAGGGAGTAAAAATGATCTTTAGAAAGGCTACTGTTAAACTATGATTGTGCTATAAATAAATAAATGCATACATTCGAATAAATTTTGGAGGATGGACTCAAACACCACATTTTTTAGGTGCAGTTAATAGACGACTATTGAATATAACTCTGATCTTTGTTCTGTTGAGGAGGACAATTCATAAATATTTTTTGTCTATATATAAAATAAAGCGTAAATCTAAATTTTTGCTTTGATCGGCTAGACTCCTCACTTATATTTTTGTTTTATTTTGTTCTCAATCAATTGCATAGAACATAATATTTGTCTTGTCTATTATCGATAGTCGATGTATATTATCACATAAAGCAATAAAATATATAGTACTCGAATATTATATCAAAGATACTTCGAAGTGTTGGTTGGCAGCAGCAGTAAATTCCAGTCATATCATTTGAGGTTTAATTTAATCGTTAATTACCCGCTGTTCTTGTTATCTCACTCTCACATGCCAAGTAATTCATTTACAGCTGCACTCTCATCATATTCATGTTTTTCTAATGCCTTCTTGGCACTTTCCCTATCAAATCCCATATCCTTAATACGTTTAATTATCTCTTCCTCATCGATTGCCTTTGCATACGTATCGGTCCAGAATTTTGCAGTTTTCTCAAATTTCTTCCTATCGGATATGTACATTTTCGCAACTTCCGCATCCTGAGGATCACTAGGCTCCGGGGATGTTAATAATGCTTGTAGCGACAGTAGTGCTGTCTTGATTGTAAGTGCCTGATTATTAAAGTATTAAAGGAATTCATTATGCATTTAGATTCACATTTACAATACAAATCAAAACCATTAGACGTAGTCAAAACAATATTCAATATGCGTAGAAAATTATTTTCAATAAATACGCCTCAGCATTGGTACAGTGTACGAGTACATATTACTTCGCATGATTGTGTATTGATTCAAAACTTACCGGGCTCCATTGGTCTTTCAAGATATCCTTGACAAATAAAATAAACAAATTAAAAAATTGAAATTCATAAAAAAAGAAACAACGTTAGACGTCGATAGATTAAAAAAAGTACTTTCTCGACATTAGAAAAATGCTGCTGCCGCCGACGCGACCATCATCGCATCATTCATTTCAACGTACAAGACAGATTGCACCAGTTTGTGATGAAATATTTGGATGCCAGATTTTAGTTGTAAATTTCATTTTGGGAGGTTCAAAAGGATATTGTTTAGGAATTGATATGTCAACTTTAAATACACCTCCTTCGTAACATGTTCCAGTTGGACCATTTATTGTTCCTTTAAGTTCGCGAGAATTACTACCAATAACTGCAACGGCTCGTACGCCTGATGTTGGATCAACCTTGCCAACCTCATTCAGTTCTTTCGTCAAACGGCCATTTGGTGACATCCTCAAAAGAAAAAAAAGTCTTGATACTTGAGCGTTACAAATGGATTATTGGAGTGTTTCTTTCAAAATGGAAGAGAAGACCTGATGTCTGTGTGAATAGTTTTATGTGTTTTTATGTCAAATTGTCAAATTAAAAATTGATAAATATTACAAAAGCAAAAAAACCTGGACTTCTCGACGAAAAGGGGAGGAGGAGAATGTCAGGAAAGTTTGGGGGCCACAATCGCCCCAAAATCGCCCCAATCGCTCGTCCGCCTCGCAACAACATACCGTTTATTAAGAGCCGGACAGGTGACAAGCTTGAACAGAAAAAAGATTCACAAGACTGTGAAAAATGAAAAATCTCCACGATGATTTTCTTTTCTCCCAGAATTGCATTTTCCGCGAAAAAAGCATGTCAATACAAGCACGATATCGATAGCGAAGCCAAGAATTGAAGATCGACATAAAATTAAAAATGGAACGTAAAAACTTTAAACAACACATAACAATGGATTCACCAACATACACGACGACAAACGCAAACCAAAGCACAACGCAATCAAAGGATTATGCTCGTAATCAGGAGGGAGAAACGCTTGGAACGCCACCGCGTTACAACGAAACAAGAGAGGATGCAGTAGGGATTGACGTAAGTGGGCAGTCTTCACCAACGAGACAAGCTGACGAAGAGGCTGAAACTGCAGAACAGCGTGCTGCTCGTGAAGAAGAGGAATCTCTTGAACTCGCACGAGCTATGATGGCCGAAGAAGCTATGGGAGCATACTCAGCCCATATGGATTATTTACGTCACAATCAGGATCAGTTTTCAGAGGAAGATTTAGCTGCTTTTCAGATAGCGATGGACGACGATGAACAAGAAGCAAACACAATTCATGATAATGAAGAAGATAATGGACAGGATATTAGTGGTATGTCATATGAGGCGATGCTACAGCTCGGCGAACGAATTGGGGATGTCAAAACAGAAAGATGGACACAACGGGCACAAAAAACTATTGATACGTTACCTATTATTAAATTTGATCGTGAAACAATTAAAAGCAAGTCAAATACAAATCAGTGTGATACTAAATGCTTAATTTGTCAGGAAGAATATTGTACAGGCGAAGATTTGAGACAGCTACCATGCCGTCACTGCTTCCATCAGGAGTGTGTTGACCAATGGTTACTTACCAAAGATTTTTGTCCATACTGCCGAACTTCTCTGGAAAAAGAGTAAAAAGAAAAAGACTATATACATGCCTACCTAGAATTATACAGAAAATGGAGTGAAAAAATACAAAATTTATACGAAAAGGCGAATGGGCGAATGCATCACCGGTCGTTCCGAGTTAATTGACCGTTTTAAAATGATGTGAGTTGAATGAATCAATCACAAAAATTGCTTTGAAAGATAAGAACTAAATAAATTGATATACCATTTTTTCTAGGCAGATTAGCGATATTAATATAAAAAACTATTATAGACTCTGGTCAGTAAAAAGTAATTCCTCATTCCTCATTCTTCAATATTTGTTTTTCCCAATCGTCCAATAATTGGATAGCACTTTTTTTCTTCGTAAGTTTTGATCCAATCATCAAGAATCTTTTTCTGTTTTTCATCAAGATCTTCAACACTTGAACTTTCTAAATCTTCAGGATTAAAACTCATTTTTGCCAAAGCTCGAGAAATGTCTCTTCCTGCAAAACGCGAATACCCACCTTTCGCTCCTGACAAGATGAAACAAAACAAAAACAAACATATTTTTTAGTATTGTTTTCGCACTCAGCCCTGATATAAATAATATATGCATTAAAATATCACCCAATTAATTTTCTTTTTAGCTTACCATAAAACTCCGCTCCACCGAATGATGCATCAAAAACTTTATCACCTGCACCTATGTAGATCGGAGGCGCCGCATATCCCTCGGGAATTTCTTCTCCATCATCTCCGGTGTATTTCGACAAATCCTCACTAGTTAATATTCGGTCTGCTAAAGAATTCAGATCTTCATCGGCGATTAAACGACCCTTAACAGGATAATTCCTATAGTAGGTGAATTTTTCAACCCATCCATCAAGTTCCTCTTTTTCTCCAAAGTTCAGATTTTTACAACCTTTCAAATCATCCAGATGTTCAATCTCAAAACTCATTTTTGCTAATGCTATACCGCATTCATGACCAGCAAAATTTTCATACGGACCCTCTGGGCCATAGAAATTTCTACCATCAGAAACATCAAATACTGTACCACCGACAGAGAGATATACCGGTTTCTCCTCTTTGGTCTTCTCGTCTTTCTTTCCGTCAAAGTACAGTAGTTGCTTTGCAGTGAAGTTCCTGGGAGGTTCGATTTCTTTTTCCTCCTCTTCTTCTTCCACCTTCGTAGGCTCGTTCGAACTATTCATCACTTTATAACCAATCAATACTAGAAGGAAAATCAAAATATACTGTAAAGAAATAAAAATTAGTTTTGTTTTTGTTGGTTAGTTGACGATGTTCATTTGATTCATTCATCTCGTTCATCATCTGTCAATCCTCACTCACCCCCGAACTTCCGCGAAAACCAGTTAGATTATCGATCCAAAGTGAAAGATCATTCAATAATCCATTCACACTCATACTACTTCAACGAAATGTAGTTGTTCGAATTTGTTGTTTTTGTTACAATTACTCCTTATCGAGAGAGTAGGAGAGAGTAAGAGAATCATTAATTGCGTTATCGATGAGCTGTGACTTTCTTCTTTCTTCAGAAAAAGCGACAAATCAAAATCTTCCGGAAGCCCCCCAGGAAGGACTATACAAGTACTCACACTACGTAGATAAAGCTAGCTAGGTACAGTAGTTTAATTTAATTTAACTCATTGATTTAGTATAGTAGTGTATATATTATATGTTGTACATCATATTGAGCTCATCATTGATAAACCTAAAAGGAAAACTTTATAGCTTCCCTTGGAATTAAAAACTGGGCAAAACCACACTATTAATATCAGATTCATAATTTATTAACTCCTACTCTACTTTGAATTTGTTTTCTTTACTATAACAGTTTTTTTGCACTGCATTTACCCTATCATTAACTGTTCTCTATATTATCTCTATGTTGTAAAGTTCTCCTACTGGTGATACTTCTTGTTATTGAAGGTCTTTCATTTCTACTTGTAGTGCACCCCTACCACGGTCGCTGTTATCTATATTATTATCTCTACTATGTAAGTTCTCCTACTGGTGATACTTCTTGTCGCTGAAGGTCGTTCATTTCAAGTGCACCTCTATCACGGTCGGCAATGATTTTCTTCTCTGCGTCGAGAATAGAAACATCACCTGTGATTTCAGCAAAAAATATTGACATATCCTCCAAACTACGCCCCTTTGTCTCGGGTATCAAAAAGAAAGCGAAAATAAGTACAACAACGGAGATCGCAGCCAGCATGAGAAAGAATGGTCCCCATCCCATGGCATTAGCAGTAGATAAAAAAGTCGATGCCATGAGTGTAGCAACAATTCTGTTGAAAACAGTAGCAACAGACATTGCCTTTGCTCGAATGCTAGTTGCAAATATTTCAGATGGAATAAGCCACGCAATGGGACCCATTCCAATACTGAAAAAAGAAAGGTACAGCGAAAGTCCAACGATCGCAAATGCACCGCTATCTTTGTTTCCGATGAATGAAAAACTAGTCAGAATACAAGCTCCACACATCCCTATGCAACTGCAATATAGCAAAGGTTTGCGTCCACAACGATCGACTAGTTTTGATCCAATAGCAACAAACACAAGTTTCAGTACTCCAAGAATCATAAGGACACCGAGTTGCCCCTTTTCGGATTCGATACCGGACTGTTCAAGAACGTCCAGAAGATAGTACTGAATTGCGTCTATACCGACTGCCTGCTGACTTATAGCAACGCCTATACCGACAACAAGCATTCTTCTAATCGCTGGCGTAGGAAATAATATCATTCGCCATCCGACCGCATCTTCGGCAATCCTCTCCCTTTCCATTGCCTCCTTAATATCTAGTGCAATAGGGTCTATATCAAAATCTTCAGGATATATTCTTCTCAGAATTACTTTAGCTTCTTCATCTCGGCCTTTACTTACTAGCCATCTTGGGGACTCAGCCATAACGAATTGACTAACGACGATGAGTACAATAGGAAGTATACATCCCATCAAAAACATTAGTCTCCATTCAAGATTATCATCAACGTCGTAAAATACAATACCCGAAAGAAATCCCAGTACAATACCAACATTAATCGCCAACTCAGACCATGTGACTAATTCTCCACGGTGTGCAGCTGGTGTCATCTCAGATATGTACAATGGATCGATCGCTAATCCAAATCCGACTCCGATCCCAAGAAAGAACCGCCCCACCATTAATACAGCAAATGAATTAGCAGCCGACATTATTGATAATCCAACGATGAAAGTAAGAGCTGCCACTTGAAATGATCGTCGACGACCGTATGCATCACAAATCCAATGCGATGCCATACTGCCAAAAATAGACCAGAAGTTGAGCGAACCCACAAATAATTCCCGTTGTATATCAGTCAATCCAAGATCACGTTGGATGAGCCCTCCAGCGTGAGTGCTAACACCAATGTCATAACCAAGATTGCATGAATTGAGTGCTGCACAAAGAGCAAAAATAACAGTGGATTTCGTAACCCTCACAGATTTATTATTGAAGTCACCATGATGCTCACCCTCGTGTGTGTGATACTTGTACCTTTCGCTGTTCGTCGGCGTCGACATTTATTTGCTAGCTTTAAACGACTTTTGGTTTGATATGATGTTTTATTTGTTTTGTTTGGCTAAGTTTTTATGATCTACGACAGTTATGACGGTCACCGGTAGGTAACTAAAATGACATGTAACTTGAAAATCTTAGAAGTTGCACAGGAAAGTGATAAAAGAATGTCCGCGATTCGATTCAACAGACTTTAAGTTTTCAGTTTTTTTCGATCGAAAAGTTCAAAAATTAATTAACGGTCCGTTACAAGTGAGAGCCAACCACACTTAATTTTGCAGATAGAAAATTACATAGATAATAAGATATTAGATAATATTATAATATTATATAATATAGCTGCATTGTTTGTTAGATATCACATATTACTTTGGGTCATAATATGGTATTGTTGTATATATATATAATCATACTATTGTTTTTTGAATTCACAACTCATCATATCATCATCAATCATCATGCCATACTATTATATATATATACTGTACTGAATTATACTGTTTTGAATCAATAATGTATCCTACATATCATATTGCTTCAAATCAATACCATAATATAGTGTAGCCTTTTTCTATCTAGATCCTCATTGAATTGAGGCTGATAGTAACTGTGTGAAACACACCTTCTCTACAGAATAAATAACACATGTGTTTCTTATTATTACGGTATCATTGATAAAGTACACACTTCACTACCCACTGACACGTGTATGTGCTGACCCGTACTGCAATATACTATATTAGCATTATATTAGCAGCAAAGAGGGATACACCATTGCAACAATCAATCTTCATTGCCAGCAGCACCAACACAAAACAGGATTGTCATTTCTATCTCCCCCATCAATTCAACACCAACAACGGATATCAATGCAGATAGTTTTTCAGACACCTACTGTATCCTCAAGCTACTAGTATGCTCGGGCCGATGAGAATGCAAGCAATGATTATTACTTAAGTAATATTTGTGGCGCGCTCACAGTGATGCATGTGTCAGAGGTCAGAGGTCTCTTACTTTTGTTTTAGCGCGAAAAGGCGGTATGCGTAATGAGACCTAGCTACAGTACTAGTAGTAGAGGTCACAACACAAATGCTACTACTAAACAATGTTAAACAACAACTACGCATTATTGTCTACTACACATTATTGAAGGAAGACAACAAGAACAAAGGAAAAGGATGGAGAAAGTAATGACATCCTTACCCGCTCCCGATACTGCGGCAGAGGGTGGAACAGCAGTCCACCCGGAACAACAAGGCCAACAAGCAACTACTGGAACAGAAAAAGAAAACCCATCATCTACTCAGACGATGATCCAACAAATGAACAATCACAATAACCCCGAAAACAATAACAATAACAATAACATCGACAACAATGACATCGAAGGTGTCGATGTCGGCGGAGGCGTCGGCGGAAATGATAATAAGGAAATTATCAACAATAATTTGAATATTAATAACAACACCAACACCAACAACAAAAATAATGATATTTGTGATCCTCTATCTTCTGGTCCAATACGTGTTGCCGAAACAGCAGGATCAGGATCAGAACAGCAGCATCATGCTAATAATAATAATAATAATAACAATGGCGTTGTTGTTGACATGAACATGAACATGACAGCTCAAACTGCTCAAGCTCAAGCTCAAGAAAGGTCTCGGTCTTTATCGGTAACCAGTTTAGGAAGTTTTTCGATGGGGGACGAGGATGGTTCCGATTTGTTAGGGGATTTAGGGGTTGGTACTAATACTAGTACTAGTACTAGTACTAGTACTAATAATAATAATAATAATAATAATATTAATATTAATACTACGACCGGTAATATTAATCAGAATAATCAAGATATTATCGGAGTAGTCAACAATAATGAATTGCAACAAGGCCAACGATCCGATGATAATGTTATTGTCAGTGCCAGTAATAGTGACAGTAATATTAATATTAGTAATAATAATAACAACAGTGGGAATAGTTATTATACCAGTGAAAATAATAATTCTAATAATAATATTGTACACCAACAAAAGGAGATGATTTCTGATATAAATAATTCAGATGGACAACATAATCAACAAGTGGTTGTTGCAACTACAAATCATCAGTTTCAGAATCAGCATGAAGAACAAAACCAATTAAAAGACGTATCTCCATCTCCAAACCCTCCATTATCATCATCGACAACAAATTTCAATGAAAACAACAACAATAATAATAATAATAATACGAATGATAATACCCAGTTACATCAAATAAAATCAAGTCTTCTAGCCGTTGAAAGTATGCAATATGAACAACAGCAATCGCAATCGAAAGAAGGAACACCCGCTACGGTGACTCAACAACAATCACAATCACAGGAAGTACAACAACGACCGCAGCAAGGAATAAACATTGATAACAATAATAATGATGTAATTGAATTACTAGACGACGATGAAGGGGATACAGACGTACAAGTTATAGATAATCCACAACACGTGTCGTCATCTGCTACTACAGGTAATGCTGGGGTCAAACGTTTGCGTCCACCAGAAACGAACAGCAACACGACAATTACACCAGGATCTACTATGCATGGTTATCAACAACATCAACAACAACAAAATAATTACAATCATGGACGTAATCATCAATCTCAATCTGCACATCATCATCATCAACAACAACAACAACAACAAAGGAAAAAAATCAAACCAAATCGAGCAACAGATCCTCGATATATGCCCTTTCCTCAAACACATACACCAACATGGGATAATCCATTACCACCAATACCTCGCCTTAGTGGTCAAAATTCCAACAATAGAGGAGGATCAAACAATCAAATGAAACATTTTGAATTATCTTTATTGAATTTATCTGAATTTACTATTACTGGACTACCGGTGACAATGGATGGCCGACCATCATCGGTATTAGGATTTCGTAAAATTATTAAGGAGGTATCACGTGGACATGGAAAAGCTATATTTGAACGAGATGATAGCGCCAAGGTACAACAAAATAATAATAATAATAATAATAGTAACTATTCTTCCTATATGGATAATAACGAGAACGACGAAAGCAATTCTAGTGTAAATTGGGATGGGGGTAAATGGAGAATACCATTGGTACGTTCGTACACATCGTTAAACGAGAGTATGTATATATACATATATAAGTTGTATCATTTATTTTCTTGGATGCGACTCTGATCTTATTCTGACCTTGATTCTTCTTTTTTTATTTTTTTTAAAATCTCAACAGGGAGCATATCGTGCGTTTTATTCCTATCTGAGAAACGACAACTTGTGCAAGGTTAGAGGTATACCAGAGGAACAATTAAAGATCGCATCTCTTGGTAAGGCTAGGATAGAGAAGGGATTTCCATCCGCCAACAAAATTGTATCGTTAGGTGTACCAAAAGGTTTAGCAACGGCCCTAGCACCGTTTCAACGTGGAGGAGTTGACTTTGTTGTCGAAAAAGAAGGACGGGCGCTTCTTGCAGATGGTACGTCAGCAGATGATCACAATGAATAATAAATTATAATATGTAGGCATAAATAGTTGTGTGTGTGTGTGTGTGTGTTTTGTTATAATAGAAAAATATGCGATTTGCTTTGTATCATCTCTGATACCTGGTAAAATCACATTGACCTTTTCTCTTATTAACCTTTGTTGCCGTATATTTCTCTTCTTTTAGATATGGGTCTCGGGAAAACTATTCAAGCGATAGCGAGTATGAGTGTCTACCACGACGAATGGCCGCTCTTGATTTTGACGCCCTCCAGTGCGAGGTATCATTGGGAATGTGAATTCCAGCAATGGTTGGGCTTAGATAGTACGGTCAATAATAAAAAAGAAGGTGATCAAAAACTTGATATCGGTGCTATTGATGAGGGGAAAGAGGATCCGTGCGAAGAAGAAGAAATTAGTATAGAAAACATTAGGAATCCAATGCGATTACTCCAGGACTCTGAGATTCATGTGGTAGTAACCGGTAAAGCTAAGTTATTTCCAAGTAAAAAGACGCGGATTGTTATTTGCTCCTACGGTTTGGCAACTTCTCTGGTAGAATCTGGTAAGATATATGCAGGTCTATTCAAATGTGCAATTGTTGATGAAAGGTAAGTCTTTAAAGGGCGACAAGTTATTGTGCGATCATATTATATATATATATATATATATATATATATACTGTGTACATATTATTTGATGATTTACCAACTTCATTTTTACTTCCGAATTCCGAATTAGCCATATGCTGAAGAACATAAAAACGAAGAGAACTAGTAAGTTAGTCCCAATACTTCATGCTACAAGCAGATGTCTTTTGCTTTCGGGAACCCCTGCCCTCGCTCGTCCAACGGAACTTTGGCCGCAATTAAAGATCCTAAGCACAGAACGTGACGGGTGGTGGGACGATGAAGGTGAATTTGTTAGAAAGTATGTACAGAGGACGTCAGCCATTCGTCGAGCTGAGTTACACACCATGTTAGCTGGAACGGTAATGATTCGTCGAATGAAGCACAACATTCTTAAGTCTCTTCCAAGCAAAAGAAGGGAAAAAGCAATTGTAGATGTTGTGACCGATAGCATGCGTGGAGAATTCCACAGATGTTTGAAACTATTGAGGGAGGGAAAAGGTGTCTTGGCCAAAATCGCAAAGAAACAAGAAATTGCGGATGTGGCTCCTCCTGTAGAAGCGGGAATATTTACCTCTGAGGCATTGAAGGCGGAGTACAATGAAAGATACAGAGAAAAATTATATAGCTTGAGCAATGGGGTGCTGACTTCACAAGTACTGAATGACGAGGAAAAGAAAGACACAATGGAAATAGCTAGCAATCAGGCAAAAGAAGAAGTTGATGTTTGGTATAAAGAGCGTGTTCGCGAGCTGCAAAATGGACTTCAGGAGCCTGAAGAAGAAGAAGAAGAATTGGATCGAAAGACCATTCTCAACCGAATGTATTCCTTAACCGCGAAGGCAAAAATTCCAATGATTGCTGGATGTGTCGAAAAATGGCTAGCTGATCCGACGAAAGGGAAGCTATGCATCTTCGCACATCACATTTTCGTTCTCGACGAAATTATCAAACTTGCAGGTCTATCTAACAGACAGGGCAGTAGCAAACGTTTTATCCGAATCGACGGCTCTACTGCTCCAAAAGAACGTCAAGCTCAAATCAAAGCTTTTCAAACTGATCCTACTATTCGTGTGGCTGTCTTGGGAATAACAGCGGCAGGAGTTGCTGTTACACTGACTGCATCATCAACTGTTTGGTTTA
>Ga0115007_10000899_pt1 | contig 19400 bp, 14 predicted proteins | sample ArcOceMetagenome_2_FD_87166 | JGI IMG/M metagenome (GOLD analysis project Ga0115007, IMG submission 87166) | Marine eukaryotic phytoplankton communities from Arctic Ocean - Arctic Ocean ARC135M Metagenome | ecosystem: Environmental > Aquatic > Marine > Oceanic | place: Arctic Ocean | collected...
AAAATCAAAAAATTTCATATAAGTATAATATTATAGGTAAGCTAGAATGCGGAATTATTTTAAAAGGACATGAGGTTCGTGCTATAAAATCAAAAAATGTTAACATATCTCACGCGTATATAGTTTTCAGAAAGATGGAAATGTTTCTGATAGGTAGTAAAATAAAAAGCATTCCGACAGCATGTGATCTAGCTAATCGTCCTATTAAAATTATCGCTCATAAAAAAGAAATACTTAAAATACATAACAAATACATTGAAAAGGGTATTAGCATAATACCTGCAAAAATTATACAGAAAAATAATTTTATAAAAGTAATAATTTCATGGGTTAAAGTCAAAAAAGATTTCGCTCATAAAAATATCGTGCAAGATTCTTCTATAAAGTTAAAAATTTCGAGGATTGTTAAGCGAAGTATTTATAGATCAACTCAGTGTAAAAGTATTAATTAATATATAAGGTTCTAATAAATTGATAAAAAAAAGATCCATTTTTAATAACATAGATTATCAATATATTGCATATACTAATCTCTTACAAAAAAAGATAATTTTAGAAAGTATATTAAATTCTTATTTACACCAAAACATTATTTTGATAGTAAAGCAAAAAAATATACTAAGTATTAAGACTTTTTTAATAAGTAAAAAATATAGTTTTTTACATATTAAAAAGTGTAGAAGTGAAAGCAATAATATCGATAAAGAAGACCATTTCTTTAATAAGTATAATCGCATTGTATTAACGAACGATAAAGTTAAAATGCTTTCTAAGTCTGAACAGCATTACCAAATATTAGTAAAACTTGACATAACAATAGACTGTATTTTCAAAGAAGGAAAATTTTTGAAGAACAGAAACAACTCATTTTATAAAATAATTAGCATTCTACACAAAAATGTGAACTTTTCGAAGAACTCTATCATAGTTTATAATAAATATTATAAAAATCATATTAAAATTACCCAAGGTAGAAAAGTTTGCCTTAGAAATGCAAGCTTATCAATCCCAGAATCAACTATACTATATCCGTATAATGATATTTTTACTATTTTCTTAATCATAAAAAGACGTGCTATAAATCAGATGATGTTATCTCAAATTATTAAACAAAAATCACACTATGTTTATGTAAATAATGACATAAAACAAATAGCTCGCTTTCAAAAAATAAAAATACATAACTTTACATTAATCAGGCAACAAATTGTAGAAATATTTATAAATAATAGAACGGTGAAAAATAATTTATACATCAGTACGAAAAAGATGTTTATTAACATCGGTATAGATAATGGGATAAATGATTTAGCATTATTCATCAATGTTATAGCGGCACTTACTAAAACGAACATCGGACACTTTTCATGCTCAACTCAAATAATGAAGCGCAGCTTATATCTTGAAATAGATATTAACTCCGCACAATCGGTTATAAATAAACTTGAAATAATTCATAAGCATGAACTTCTAGAATGTATTAAAGAAAAAATAAATGATATTAATTTTTTTCTCACTAAAAATGATAACAAAGTATCTTGTTGTAGAGCTAGATCGTCCTTCTAGTATCTAAATAATTTTAAATAACCAATATTGTTCAACGATGTTATTATATCTTTAATTGGAATCCCCATTAGGTTTGAGTAACTTCCATTTACATGTTTAATCAAAACAGCGTCATTCTCGTAAATATTATAACTATTAAAATTTTTATACCAAACTTTGCTGTTGACGTAGTGACTAACGATCTTTTCATTAATATTTTTCAAAGATACGTGAGTAATAACTGTCCTATTAATTATATATTTCAGCCAAATGATCGTAAATGAAGTTATTATTTGATGACTTTTATTTTTTAATAGCGTTGTTACTCTTTCCAGATCCTCTCTATTCTTAGTTTTTTTAATAATTTTCTTATTACATACCAGTATAGAGTCCGTACTTAATATAGGATAATGAATTTTATTGAATTTTTGATAATAAATATTCGCAATGTAATGAGCTTTAGCCCAAGATACATCGGACAATATATTTTTCTTGCATTTACTATTATTAATTGACTTCTTGATCTTTGGATTATTAATTAGTATACGAAAACCAACATGTTCTAGTATATATTTTTTTTTTAATGAAGAGGATGCAAGTATTAAAACCATTTTTTTCTATAAATTTTGTATTGTGAGAAAATTTAATTATAATCTTTAAATTATATTTATATACTTATATAAAATTCGATTATATAGTTATAATAGAAAAAAACAAACGCCAATAGAAAATAGTTTATGAAAACTATTTTAAATCTTATAATTTCTTTGCTTATAAGATAGAAGCTAGTTGGAAAAAGTGTCATTAGCATTAGAAAGAGATACTTATAATCGAACTAGTAAAAATCTTCCCAAATCCAGAGATTGGAGGACGCATGAATAAGATACGCAGTTCAATAATAGCAGGTATAATCTTGATATTTTTTACTCTAAACCCAGTTTTTGCAACGGGTTTAGATAAAACATATGAAGGAATTAAAAACGCCACTGACAGGATTGATGATGATAGAAATTTAAATCAGGTAAAACAGTGGATCTCAGGAGACATCGATGATGAAAGAAATTCAAAAGAGATGGAAAAGGTTAAGATCGTGTCTAGAGGCATTGATAAGGATAATATTTCACGGTTCCGGATAAAAAGTAAAGGCATGTCCTCTAAGTCGTGGTACCACGATGTACGAAGCGAGTCCAAATTAAACCTTATCACGCTAACACCAATTAGTTTCAACCGACTTACGGTAGAGGCAGAATTAGATCTCAAGCATTTTGGTGATCATCGGCTAGATCAGACTTTTGCTCAGTTTATGCCAAAACCACTCAAGATGTTTTGCTTTCAACTCAGCGTGTCTTACAAAATAGATAAAGATATATCGTTGGAAATAGGGACTAAAAGAAAATTTTTTGACAGGATAAAAGTTGATAAAGATGTGCGTGATCGTCGGGCTAATGGATTGATTCTAAGAGTAAAAAAAACAGATATGTTTTTTTTACCTATAGATATGACAAAAGGCCATCATAACGACAGAGTACCGAATTGTTTTAACTATATTACGGGGGCATATTCTGAAAAGCTTCACTCTTACAATAAGTATGAACTAGATTTGTTTGCTATTCTTAGGAAACGCGCTGATATGAGTAATGAGGTGTTTCCTCATCGTTTTATCGGAGGTGCGAAATTAAAATCTCCGAATAGAGAATTATGGGCTAATGAAACAGGATCTACCCTGAAATTAAATCAAGCTTTGCGTCTAACTTGTGAATATCAGAAAAGACATGCTCTTGCATGTACAAATAGCAATCTGCAGTGGGAGGCAAAGTTTACGAACTGTTTATCACATAAGAGTAAGGATCATCCATTAACGAAATTGGATGTTGATTTTTACATGGCTAGTAAAGCTTTCAAGAATATTTTCGAGAACAAGAAACCATGGCCTCATCTAATGGACTACTATCGAAATATATATGGATTTTATCGCCCGAGGTGTGGTATGCAAGTGGTGGGTTCACACAAGTTCACTGATAAATTAACTCTTTCTGCGGATGTTTTATTTTTTTGGCAGATTATAACTAATGATAAACATCTGCTTCCATCGGAACACAATAAATATTTGGACCTCTGTGAAAGCAGGTGGAAAATAGCTGCGAAGTATGAGATGAGTAAAAATATTTCTTTAGATGGACATTTTGAGACGCAAGTAGGCTATTTCTGGAGTCTTGAAACCGGCCCTTTTGATTTGGAGCTTGCGATCGAGGTGAAACAAAGTGTATAAATTCCTATTTTAAATAAATGAAATTCTAATAATACTTCCTTTCAGAAAAGTGACCCCACTTGCGTCCAGTAGAATCCAACTATTGGACAGCATTTGTGAGCTATAGAATTTACACGTTTTCTTATTCATGATAATTGTAGATAAAATATTTTTTTTATTTACGTAGGTAAAACCCTGTACAAAAGAAACGAGTTTATTCTTTTTACTATAATTATTTAATAGTATTGAGTAAAATACCTTTTTTTTACTAAGATTAAGAATATTTCTAATATATATATCAATAAAGAAGTGAACTGCAATAAAAGCTTCTAAACCTTCATTTTTAATATAAAATATTTTTTTAAGTCTTTGTTCGCTAGACATCATCGTTATATTTATATTTGGATTAACATTTATTTTATCATACAAAGTATTAATATTTAAATGTTTTAATAATGGTGTAAATTCCAAGTCACTCTGTGTTTCATCGAATATGATTACTATATCACTAGTATTTAAGCTGAATCTAAAAAGCTTCGGAAAATCATCATTTTTGTAGCTTCGTATGAAAAGTTTCAGCCGATATTGCTTTAAATAGTAAAACAAATATGAGATAGCGCTATTTTTTGATGAATAGCTTAATTTAAAAAGAATAAACACTTTTTTCTTTTCTATTACGTTGATAGATTTTATTCCACTTTGAGCAAAGGCGTTTACGTGATTGCTTGAAATGGACTCATACTTTCTAATTATAATATCGCTTTTATTCGAATCTGTATCACAGTATATATTAGTGTTCGGTAGCAATGCTTTCAATGAAATACTTACTTTATTGATTTTATCCGTCATATAGTTTTTAGTAACAACTTTCGAACTAGGTATAATATAATTAAACTGATAAGGAACTATATCTCCTTTTAAAATATTATATCCGAAAGATCGGTTATTATAGTTTTGATTTTGTAGACCATTTAGAATATATATATCGTTATAAATTATATTCTTTGGAATACTTCTTATGTTTATCGCAAATCCGTCCACTTTTGCGATAAAACAATGCCGCCGGTTTTTATTAATTTTGTATGAATTACTTGTTATCAAACCGTCTGTATTTAATATGCTTGTGGCGACAATTTTCTTTTTGTCCTCTGAAGAATATTTTTGAATTATGCTTATAGCCTTGTCATAAGAGATCATATCGCTCCTTACTCTTCAAATTTTGGTGATCAATGTCAATTATCATTTATTCACGTACGAAATCTATATCATTTAATAAAACAGGTGAAATCAGTCTGACTGTATCCCCATCACTAACGGAGCTATCCCATGGGACAATTTTATTATTTATAAATACGTGCATATCTTTCATAAAAAACGGAAACATATACTTGTTGGAGAGCTTTGCGTATATAGTTCTTACGTTAATATCTTTCGTTAAAATTTGCTCAGACTTTTGCTTAGTGATATTAACTAAATAAGAACAATAAATAATGTTTATCTTCTTATAATACATAAATGGATAATTGCCTTTATATATTGTAATAGTTTTATTTTTATTCAAAATGTATTTAATGCCCTCAAGGGGATTTGAACCCCTGTTACCGCCGTGAAAGGGCGGTGTCCTGAACCTCTAGACGATGAGGACATTTATTGTATATTATAGGAAAAAAAAAAAAATAAACAAGGTTTTTTTTCAAGTATTTAAAATTAATCCTTGTATATTATCTAAAATTTTAATAATACATATATCAAAAAGTTAAGTAGTAAATGTATATATTCTTAAAACACCTAAAAAAAGCAGTTAATATTTTAATAGTTATATGTGTAATGTATCCTTGTACTTTATATTCTATCAATTATAATTATTATTTATTCAACGAGAATAGCAAGACACAGCATAATTGTAACAAGTATATTTTAAAAACAGAAATCAGAGGGTCTATAAACATAGATTGTAATATTCTAAAAAATCAAATTGAAAGGAACCGTTGTAAATTCAATATAAAGTCGATTAATCGAGATATGTGCTATCTGTTATCTACGGATATGTTTAGTAAAATACTTATCAATCTATTTGTTGAAAAAAATAAACTTATCTTAAGATTTATTGTTTCTGAGAATCATCTAGCAAATTCTGTTTATTTATTTAATGAGAAATATAGGAGAACGAATATTCTGTATATGCAGTCTCTGAAAAAGTATGTCTTTATAAATCATTATAATATTAACAAAAACTTAGAAGATTTGAACAGAGAGTATGATTCAAATTACTCTTTGACATCCTTGAAAATTTTTGCGATGCCTATTTTATATACAAGTAAAATGTTCTTTATTGAATACAAGAATATAAGTATCTTCTACTATTTTACATCTAAAAAGGTCTGCAATATATTATTTTATATTAATCCAGTATTAAGATCTACTTATGATATTAGATACTACATTGCTTTTTTGTTTAATCAGTTTAATACTGAGTGCAATAGACTAAATTTAAAAAAAATTTTACATTTTATTTTAGATATATATAGCAAAACAGGATATATTGAAAATAATTTTTACAAAAACATACATTGCGGTTCTAAATACATTGTATCTCTCGATAGTGCTCAGTTTTATATCAAAAGTTTAAAAATTGTTATTTACGATAATCAGATTAGTAAAGATTTTCCTCTAGAAATAATATCTATAAAGAAAAATTGTCGATATAATCAAGAAGTTCTATCAGAAAGTATGTTGAAAATAGCTCAATATTATAGAAACCAATGCTTTGGTGGTATTATTCTTTATAATCAACTAGCAATTTTGAAATATAGAAAAAAAATAATTATTCTTGTATATATAAAAATTAATAATCTAGTAAACATCAAACATATCAAAATTTTTGGGAAGAATAAGTATAGTATCAATATCGCAAGAAAAATAGTTAAAATATATGGATGTCAAAAAACAACATATCAAAATTTATCTGATATTCAAGAAATACTGCAAAAAACAAATCTCTTTTTAAACGTAGAGTATTTTACATATATAAAATTGAAAAAGCCTTATATTGCCTATGTATTGTTTGATGATATGTCATCTTCAAATGATCTAAAAGCATCGTACAAGTCAAGCGAGTTTTCAGTCGCACTGACATTAAAAAAACGAAGCAAATTTTTCTACAACTGCGATGTTCAATCTTTTACGTCATTCTCGAAACTTCATAAAAGTATTAAATTTAATGCTTTTAAACATATTTTTATAGATTCGAATATCCCAATTAAAAGCTCTTTCCAATTTATCAATGAAAGCTTTCAAAGTGTAAATAAGAGAAATAAATTAACTTTAATCCTAAAATTAAATGTTAATTTTAATCAGATTTATTATATAAACCTAAAAAAAAACTTAATTTGTTCAGCAGAGCTTGGCTTTAAAATAATTAGAAAGACTCATTTCTTAGGTGAGATTGAGAAGATTATTGCTAAAAAAAATAAAAATAGGTACCACCAAGTAATATTTCTGAATATAATATTGAAAAACAATAAAAATGTTATTTTTCGTGATTTTTCAAAATGCGCAATATCGATTCAATTTTACAATATTCCTTTAGTTGCCAAAGTTTTAAGAAGTTTTTGTGAAAATATTATATATAAAAAGGTAGTTGATAATTCAACATCACGCAAAAAAAATGGATTTATCGTAAAAGTAAAATTATCTAAACATTTGAACGTACAAAAATACTTGAGAGACAGTGTAATTAATTATAATTTTATCTATCAGGATCTTTATAAAAGATCTGATAATGATGTTTTTAAAATATCTAAAAATAATATTATTAATCATTCGAAATTATATACAACAATGTTAGAAGTAACATTTTTAACATTGAATAATACAAATCATTATATTTCTCTTAAGAACAAAAATGTTCTTATTAGCGCCAGAAAATCTTCTCGAAACGAAGTAACGATCGTTGTTTCTGAATATGTGATAAAATTCGGTGTTTGTATCAAGATGAGATTTATAGATTTAGATATAAATCTATCTATCCCTTTAATTCGTGAAAAAGCTTACACATCTCCAAGTTTTTCAGCAATTATTCGTATATCGAAATAAAATCAATTGACAATTCAGAAAAGGATGTTAACATGATTGTAGCGGGGTAGAGCAGTCTGGTAGCTCGTCGGGCTCATAACCCGGAAGTCAAAGGTTCAAATCCTTTCTCCGCAAAATTAAAAAAAATTATCTAAAAGTGTTAAGAAACTATTAATCCAAGCATTCTCCATATGTAGACTCACGGATACTTTAATGTACCTTTTGTTCTTGTTTTTTATATGATTGTCAATAAAAAACATATCCAGAAATAAGATATTTAAATCTGCGTGTTTAACCAAGCTATTCAGTCTATTATACCATTCAACAAAGTGCATGCCTGTACTATTAGTGATAATATTTTCAACTTGTTCAATTACAAATCGATTATTTTTGTTAATTCTGTAGCAATCAATATGGTATATCAAGGGATTACTACTGTATTTATTAATAATGTTAAATGTCGGGCTGTGAAAATCTAAAATATTTCGCTCGTTTATATGCCTTATAATATTTTTAACGATATATGTTTTCCCCACCCCAATTTTACCTGATAAAGCGACAACGCAAGATGGTATGAGAGAGCGAGAAAGAATATAGGCCAAGCAGATGGCATCTTCTTGTGAATTTACTACGATTTTTTTTAAAAGAACTTTGTTTTTCATGTATCTTCTCTAGCGGCTTTTAAAATTTTCAAGAGTTACTTTAAGTTTCTCCGTTAATAATTATATTAATAGCACTGATTATAAAAGTATTTATATACAAAATATAGAATATTATTCTTATAATTATCGTCAACTTTTAATTTAGCGAGAGTTTTAGTTGCAATGGGTTAGAATTATCCGATTTTTATGAAATTATAAACATATTGCTAAATATAAAATGACGAACGTCTTTTGATTCTGGAACCATGTATATGAATGTGTACCTTTACCTTTGACAATCGGTTTTACATACAATAACATTTAGTATTAGAAAATTGCTATAATGTATTATAAAATTAATTTTTACGAAGAGTAATGAATTTTATACAAGAGTAATTTAATAATAGGCTGAAAATATGAATATTATAAGTATTTTAAAAGCATGCATTAACAAAAGTTTGATCTGCTCTAAGGTAAATAAACAGACTATTATAAAATTATCATCTAATATTTTAGAAGTGTGTGAACATAAAAACTATGGGGACTTTGTAACAAGGGCATCCTTTTACTTAAGTAAGTTAAATAAGAGCAACATTTTCAAAATTGCATTCAAAATAAATATTAATATTAATAATAAAACTATTGAAAAAAAGAATATCGTATCTGCAGGGTATATTAATTTTTTTATATCTAATGAATACAACTGTAAAATGCTACTAGGTTACACAAAATACAAAAATATTTTTAGATACAAAAAAAAAGCATCTGTTTTAATTGAAATTGTATCAGCCAATCCTACTGGTCCACTTCATGTAGGTCATGCTAGAGGAGCATTTGTTGGAAATGCTATAAGTAAGCTTTATAAAGATATGGGTTACCCTATAAATTCGGAATACTATACAAATAATGTTGGAAAACAGATTATTTTACTTGGTGAAAGCATTAACAAAAGTTGTTTTAATAATTTTAAGAATTGTTCTCAGGATAACAAATTGCCGAAACCTGAAGACAAGCCAACTTACATTAACCATGTGATAGATCAAGCCCCTAATATACTATTTCCAATATTTAAATTAACAGATTCTAATTCGTTTTTTGTAAGGTGGGCTATAAAATGTATATTAATAGGTCTCAATAATAACCTTATTGATATATTAGTTACATTGTTTAAAACTAATATTAAAATTAATACCATCTTTAATGAATCCATAATATATCAAGATTTTGAAGCTAAAAGTATTATTAAATGCTATAATGTTGACGATATAATATACAGTAAACTCGTCAAACCTCAAAAAAACGAACACTTTAGAGAGTATAGTAAAGCTTGTATTTATGCATACATGAAAAAGGGAGGTCTTTTCTTAAAGTCAATGTTATTCGGTGCAAGAAATGATGCTATACTATTGCGCTATAATCATTCCCCCGTATATCTACTCGCAGATATTGCATACCATAAGAATAAAATAAACCGAAAGTTTTCCAAGATTATAAACATTTTTGGCGCAGACCACTCAGGACATATACAAAAATTATTTTCAGGTTTAAATGGTCTAAATATCATACCTCACAAGTTTATATTTAATATAATTGTGCAAATGGTAAATTTCATTTATAATAACAAAAGTGTTAAACTTTCTAAGAGAAACAATAACGTTTATTTATTCGAAGATTTAGCCAAAGAGATAAGTCCTAATATAATGAGATATTTGTTTCTATCTAAATCAACAAATTCGCATTTAACATTAAATATGAGGGAGATCATATCACAGAATCATGAAGGTATTGTACAGAGTTTTAGATACATCTGCAAAGATATAGATGTCTTAAAGAAACAGTTGGTTTTTGAGAATCAATATTATAAAGTTGTCGAAAAAAATATTTGTATATCAAAAATATTAACAGATGAAGAACATTCTATAATAAAAAAAATACATTTTTTGAAGCATATTTTAGAAATTAGTTTTCTAAGAAAAGAGCCTCATTTATTATTACACTATATTGAAAAAATGTTAAATATATTAACTAATATTTTATCAAAATACAAAAATATTCAATTGAATCCACTGAATACTCACGCAAGATTATATATAATTATGAATCTTATTTCGTCTATTGAGAAGGTAATTTTTAATAGTTTATTAATATTAGGTTTTAATCCTTATTTATTGTAATGGAGTGATAAAGTTTATGAAAATAGGGCATATTAGAAATTTCTCCATAATAGCTCACATTGACCATGGTAAAAGCACACTTGCAGATAGATTGTTAGATATAACAAACACTATTGATAAAAGAAAGATGAACCCTCAATTTCTTGATAAAATGGATCTTGAAAAAGAAAAAGGGATAACAATAAAATCTCAAATCGTGAGAATCGAGTATAAATTACCAAAAAACGGTATAAGGTATATTTTAAATCTTATTGACACTCCTGGTCATACAGATTTTAAATATGAAGTTTTCAAGTCTTTATCCGCTTGTGAAGGGGTAATTTTAGTAATAGACGGAAGCCACGGGGTGGAGTCTCAGACAGTTGCGCATACGACTTTTGCACAAAAAAATAATATTAAAATTGTCCCAGTAATAAATAAAATAGACATGCCTGATGTTAATGTTGAGAAAATTAAAGATAATATTGTAAATAGACTTCGTCTCCCTAGATCAAGTATAATATTATCATCAGCTAAATATGGTATAGGTGTGGACTCAATTTTACAAAAAATTATTGAGTTTATACCTCCACCTCAGGGAAATCCATTAGATGTCAAAAATTCTCTGATTATTGACTCGTGGTATAATATATACAATGGAGTGATCTTATTAGTTAGGGTTTTTTCAGGAATTCTATATAATAATGAAATGGTAAAATGTTCGAACACTCAAAAAACATTTACTATACAAAGTTTAGGAGTGTTTGCACCTTTTAGGAGAGCAGTAAAATCTTTAGGTGTAGGAGAAGTCGGCTTTGTTTGTGCAAATATAAATATTAAAGATTTAAAGGTTATAAAAGTAGGGGATACTATAACATCTCTTTCAAATAATAATCTATGTACAAATAATACCATTGAAAATACAAAGCCAATCGTTTTTTCAGGATTCTATACTATTGATACAAAAGATTATCCTCTTTTAAGTAATGCCTTGAATAAACTATACTTAAATGACTCTTCTCTATATTTTGAAAATGAAAGCAGTAAATCTTTAGGTTTTGGATTTAGATGCGGCTTTTTGGGTCCGTTACATATGGAAATAATAAAAGAGCGGATCGAAAGGGAGTTTAACTTAGATATAATAACGACATTACCAACGACTAAATATAGAATTTGTTTGTCTAGTCACACGCATGTATTTGTTGAGAACCCTTCAGACATGCCTTCTACAACTAATATCGAATACTGTGAAGAATTAATCACATTAGCAGAAATCAGTACACCTAACCTTTACATTGGTTTAATCGTCGAACTATGTCAACGTAAGAGAGGAGTGCAGGTTGAAATAAATAGTACAGATCAAGCGCAATCGCTGATTGTATACAAAATACCGTTATCTCAAATAATTACGACATTTATGGGAGATATTAAAAGTTTGACACGCGGCTTTGCAACCTTAAATTATAATATTATAGGATATTCTAAAACAAATATTGCAAAAGTAGACATCATAATCAATAATCAAGTTATAGATGTCTTTTCGTTTATCACGTATGCGGAAGATATACATCAAAGTGGCCGTGAAATGTGTAAGAGAATAAAAGACAATATGGACCCCCAGCAATACCGTGTTTCAATCCAAGCAGCTATAAACGGAAAAATTATTGCCCGTGAGACAGTGTCAGAAATTAAAAAAAATGTTACCAGTAAATGTTACGGGGGAGATATAACCAGAAAGAAGAAATTACTAGAGAATCAGAAGAAGGGGAAAAAAAGAATGCGTGCATTTGGAAATATCCAATTATCTAAGTCGTTTTTTATATCGACTATCAAATAATTTAAACATTTATTATGTTGCAGGTTTTGAGATGGATTATAGTTTTTATGTCATGAGGAATAAATTTCTAAGTATCTTACTTTACGTTATCACCTTCATTTTCATATATAATTTTTTTTGCCTTATTGATTATGGAGGAATAAATATTATCTTTCTTTGTATTTTCTTCACTCCATCAGCGTTAAGGTATTTTTATTTAAAAATCAGTTATTTAACTTTAAAAAAAAGCATACATAATCACGTATTATTATCTGAAGAAAACAAGAATTTAATGTGTGATCTGAAGTATATACTTGATAAAAACTTGTTAGATTCTGAAACATATGAAAAAATAGAGTTTATTAATATTAAAGTTGATTATGTTTTAGAGAGCATTAAAAGTGAACACATTTTAAATGATCATATGTTACGAGAAAAAAATACGGAAATTAAGAAAATTAATGATTTAATCAAAAAAGTTCTACTAAAATACGATAAAACGAACAAGGTATATTTATTCCTAGGTAGTTTAATCATTGTAATTCTATTGAGATGGCTTGTTTTTATTCCGTATTGTGTAAGCTCCGGGTCAATGATACCTACATTGTTGGTAGGTGATCATCTTATTTCATCAAAGATCTCATATGGAATAATAAATCCTATCAGTGGCAAAATTGTATATTCATTCAAATCTCCTAAACATGGAGATTTAATAATTTTTAAAGGCCCGCAAGGTTTTATAGATTCACCAAACGAAGTGTGGATCAAAAGAGTTATAGGTGTGGAAGGAGATTTAATTTGTATTAAGAATCATCATGTATATATTAATAATGAATTGTGTACACAATATAGTTCGGTCTATTTTTCATACGTGAATTATTGTCAAATAAACAATAGGTCTCCATGGTTTAAAAATATTGGAAGTATCAGGAGAGAAGTCACAAAAGATAAAATTCATGAAATACTGGTATCAAGAGAGTCTAAAACGCGTCGTTATTATCAATATTGGCCACCCAAAAATATAACTAGATTAAGAGGTCTTACTTGTTCTCATAATCTCTGTAAAGTCGATAAAGATTATATATTCGTTTTAGGAGACAATCGGACAGGTTCACACGATAGTCGATTTGTAGGTGGCATACCATTAAGAAATATAGAAAGCAAGCCGTTATTTATATGGACTAGTATAAATTGTTCAAAAAAAATATTTGATCATCCACTGATTGGAATATGTAGATTTAGAGTAAATAGATTTTTTACTCTGTTGCAATAGTTCTCACGATTTGTTTTAACAATATTTAAATTTTTTTAATGTGTTTTATCAACATATCATATATAATATTTTAATGTTCTTAAGTATCTTTAATGATAAAGGAGTAAATATGAAAATCCATGAATATCAAGCTAAAAGTCTATTGAATCAGTATAACATAAGAATACCTAAAGGTTATATTGCACATTCTAAATTAGAAGCTATGAAAGTTGTTGAAAATATGGGTTTCCCTTGTGTTATCAAGGCTCAAGTACACGCAGGCGGACGGGGAAAAGCCGGAGGAATTAAATTTGCTACGAATAAACAGGAAGCTAATGAATTTATAAATAATATAATAAACACAAGATTAGTTACGTTCCAGAGTGGTTCCGAAGGACAACCTGTAGATACATTATTAATTGAAGAACCATCTTCTATAAAAAATGAATTATATTTAGGAGTAGTCTTAGATAGAGAATTTAACAAAGTTTGTTTAATTGCATCTTTGGAAGGTGGTATGGACATTGAGGTAATTGCAGAAAAATCCCCTGAGAAAATTATTAAAACATGGATAGATCCTTTTATCGGAATCAAGTCGTATCATATTGGTAATATGTATAGTAAACTTGGTCTGCCTATGAGTTTGTATAAAGAATTTTCTAATACTGTCATGGGATTATATAAGATCTTTACAGAAAACGATGTCTCACTTATTGAAATAAATCCATTAGCAGTTAGTGGTGAAAACACGATTATTGCTTTAGATGCCAAAATAGTTTTTGATGACAACGCATTATTTAGATTAGGCAACATAATGTCATTTTTAGATCAAAAGCAAGAAAATCCTAGAGAAATTGCTGCTCAGAAGCATAACTTAAGCTACATAGCGCTCGAGGGGGAAATTGGATGCTTGGTAAATGGTGCAGGCTTAGCTATGAGTACTATGGATATTATTAAGCATGTTGGAGGTAGCCCCGCTAACTTCTTAGATGTTGGTGGTAGTGCGACTGAGGATAATGTGAAAGAAGCGTTAAAAATTATATTAAATGATGACAAAGTGAAATCAATACTTATTAATGTATTTGGAGGCATCGCAAAGTGTGATGTAGTCGCCGCGGGTATTATCAATGCCGCTAAAGAAATAAATATTACTGTTCCACTTATAGTTAGATTGGAAGGAACAAATGTAGAGAAGGGACAAAAATTATTAAATGACTCAAATTTAAAAATTATTCCTGCATTTGATCTGCTGGATGCAGCCCAAAAAGCTGTTAAGCACATCGAAAATCAATAACATAAATAGGGGACAAAATGAGTATATATGTTGATAAAAACACTAGAGTAATTGTTCAAGGCATCACAGGTTCTGCTGGTTCTTTTCACACTGATCAAATGGTTAGTTACGGCACAAACATTGTTGCTGGCGTCAAGCCTGGTAAACATGCCGAGCACTATAAAAATATTCCCGTATATGGAAGCGTTCTTGAAGCAAAGACCGCTCAGGATGCAAATGCATCAATTATTTACGTGCCAGCGCCTTTTGCGGCAGACGCAATATTGGAATCTATAGACGCAGAAATAGAAACTATTGTTTGTATTACTGAAGGCGTTCCGGTTCAAGACATGATGAAAGTGAAACATTATCTGAACGGATCAAAAAGTAGATTAATTGGTCCTAACTGCCCCGGAATTATGACTCCTGGGGAATGTAAAATGGGTATTATGCCCGGTTTTATACATAAACAAGGTAATGTCGGAGTAGTATCTCGTTCAGGAACTCTTACATATGAGGCTGTTTATCAGTTAACTAATTTGGGACTTGGTCAATCTACTTGTATTGGAATTGGTGGGGATCCTATTATAGGGACAAACTTTATTGATACATTGAGCGCATTTAATAACGATCCTGAAACTTCCTCTGTCATCATGATAGGAGAGATCGGTGGAAACGCTGAAGAACAAGCTGCAGTTTGGATTAAAGAAAATATGAAAAAGCCTGTTGTTGCTCATATTGTAGGACAGACTGCTCCTAAAGGAAAACGCATGGGGCATGCGGGAGCAATTATTTCTAGTGGAAAGGGTACAGCAGCAGAAAAGATAAGTGTTCTCAAGGAATCCGGTATACATGTTGCAGAAACATCGGCGTCTATTGGAAGAACTCTAAAAGAAATTTTATAATTTTACATTTTTAATTATTTAATATGAAAAAAAACATACGGACAAGAGTGGGACCTTCTCCCACAGGCGATCCTCATGTAGGAACAGCCTATATCGCTCTATTTAATTACGCTTTCGTAAAAAAATACAACGGGCAACTAATTATTAGAATAGAAGATACGGATCAGATCCGCTCTAGTAAAATGAGCGAGTTAAATATACTAAAATATTTAAAATGGCTAAAATTGGATTGGAATGAAGGTCCTGATAAAGGAGGCAAATTTCCACCTTATCGTCAAAGTCTAAGAACTAATATATATACATACTACGCACAGAACATGGTTGATAATGGTTTTGCTTATTGGTGTAGCTGCTCCCAAGAGAGATTAAAGTCCTTAAGATTTCAGCAGAAAGCCAATGGGATTTCGCCGATGTACGACAAATATTGCTTAAACAAGAATAAAAAAACTGTTGTTCAAGAGATTTTAAGGTCCAATTCTAACGGTGTAATTAGATTAAATATACCTAAAGATCAACAAACAGAGTTTTATGATATTATCAGAGGTAAAATTACTATTAAAAATATTACCATTGATGATCAAGTATTAATTAAGCAGGATGGCTTTCCGACTTATCATTTAGCGAATGTTATAGACGATCACCTGATGAACATTACTCATGTCATAAGGGGTGACGAGTGGATAAACTCTACAGCGAAACATATAATTATATATAATGCGCTAGGTTTAGACATACCATATTTCTGTCATTTACCACTACTTAGAATGCCAGATAACAGTAAAATATCCAAAAGGAATAATGTATCTTCTCTTGAATATTACAAGAGAAATGGGATTCTTCCTGAGAGCTTGAATAACTTTTTAGGGTTATTCGCTTTCCCACTTCAAAGCAACAAAGAGTTGTTTTCGATTGACGAATTTATACATAATTTTTCTTTACAAAATATATCGCTAGGTAGCCCAATTTTCAATTTAACTAAATTAATGTGGTTAAACGGTAGATATATTAGAGAAAAGGTATCCGAAGAATATATAACAAAATATATTGTGAATAACTTTTTTTCGGTAACATATTTGAAAAAAATTATTCCTTTAGTTAGAGATCGAATAGAAAAGTATGACGACTTTTTTAGTTACTCTGAATTCTTCTTTAGGATCGATGTAAAAGTAAAAAATTATCATTCATATCTTATAGAAACGGCAACAACTTCAGAAACTGTTAGTATTTACACAAATTTAATTGTAGAACTATCATCATTAGATGTTTTTTCCTCCAGAAATATAGAGTCTGCTTTTATTAATGTTTCCGAAAAACATAACATACAGAAAAAATATTTATTAATTTCTATAAGGTTAGCGGTTACTGCGGCCTCACAGGCACCGCCTCTTTTTTTAACTATGTCTATCCTTGGAAAAAATATTTGTTCTCACAGAATTCGTAAAGTCTTGGATATATTAAAATCGAATGTAAATAAATAAATTTTAAAATCCTTGCACAATTTTGATTTCATCGTTTCCACTATGTTTATTTGATGGTATTGAAATTATCATGTAATTGATGTCTCTTCTGTTCGTCCATTTGTTTTTTAATGGCATTTTGATGAACATTTTTACCTTTACAAGATAAATTATGAGAAAATTATTTCTGCTTATTTGTTCAATTTTATAGACATGAAAATTAATACTCATTTTGGCGATGTTTTTTCCATTAGTTATAATATAACGTTTTATATCTTTGAATTCATAATTGTAGGCTGCAACATGGTTAATTTTACCATACTTATTTGATATCATACCTATGATTTTATCAATACTTTCATTTTCTAAATTTTTTTTATAGCTGTTTAAAAATTTTATACATTGATAATTTGTCTTCGTATTTAATAGATCCGTGTCTTGTATAAACTTAGGCTCATACGATATATTCAGCAGTAAGATTAGCGACAAGATTAACATCTTAATATTTTTCCTATAAAACATAAAAATATATACTCCAATGACTACACATACATATAATATTCCATTTATTTTATGTATTCTAAACATAATTTTTGTGTTAGTAAATTTAACTAGATAAAATTATAAAAAATTATTTCGTTATAAAATTTTATGATGTATATATAATACTAGAAGCGTTAAGAATATATTTAATTTTCTCAAAATCAAAAAAAAAATGTGAAGATAAAAATGGAGAATACACATGACTTATAAAAAACCTGATTTTAAGAACCAGTATGGAAATTTTATTAATGGAAAATGGGTAGCTCCTGTTGATGGAGAATATTTTAATGACTATTCCCCAATTGATGGTACGCTAGTCACTCAGATTCCAAGGTCCAATGAAAAAGATATAGATATGGCTGTTAAAGCCGGTTGGGAAGCTCACCAAGCTTGGAGTACGACAAGTGTAACTGAGAGAAGTAACGTATTATTAAACATTGCTAACACTATAGAAAAAAATTTAGAAAAACTTGCATTAGTAGAGACATGGGATAATGGAAAACCCATCCGTGAGTCTTTGGCAGCAGACATTCCTTTAACTGTTGATCATTTCAGATATTTTGCTGGAGTCATTAGAGCAGAAGAAGGTTCTATCAGTTCTCCAGCTCCTAATACAGTATCTATGGAAATACATGAGTCTCTTGGAGTTGTTGGTCAGATAATTCCATGGAACTTTCCTATATTAATGGCTGCATGGAAGTTAGCACCAGCAATAGCTGCAGGTAACTGCGTTGTAATAAAGCCTGCTGAACAAACACCTGTATCCATATTAGTATTGATGGAAATGATTTCTCATTTATTGCCTGCAGGAGTTGTTAATATAGTAAATGGTTTTGGTCCTGAAGCTGGAAAGCCATTAGCTTGTCATAAAGATATTAGAAAAATCGCATTTACAGGTGAAACTACAACTGGAAGGCTCATTTTACAATACGCATCAGAAAATCTTATCCCCTCAACATTAGAGTTAGGGGGAAAGTCTCCGAATATATTCCTTGAGAGCATAATGGATGAAGACGACGCATTTTTAGATAAAGCAGTTGAAGGCGCTGTTATGTTTGCCCTGAATAATGGTGAAGTTTGCACTTGTCCTTCAAGAGCGTTGGTTCAAGAAAGCATATATGAAGAGTTTATCTCAAGAGTATTAAAAAGAGTCGAAGCTATAAAAGTAGGTGATCCTCTCGATCCGGAAAGTATGATGGGTTCACAAGCTTCTAGTGATCAATACGAAAAAATATTAAATTACATTAATATTGGTAAAGAGGAAGGTGCCGAACTTCTTATCGGAGGGGATGCTATGAAAAACCCTAAATACCCAAATGGATATTACATAAATCCAACTGTATTTAAAGGGCATAATAAAATGAGAATTTTTCAGGAAGAGATATTTGGTCCTGTCTTAGGAGTTACTACTTTTAAAGATGAAGCTGAGGCTCTTGAAATCGCTAATGATACCCTTTATGGATTAGGAGCAGCCGCTTGGACCAGGGACATAC